>Ga0209373_10002638_pt1 | contig 17584 bp, 13 predicted proteins | sample Higcelweek5metaG_FD_187173 | JGI IMG/M metagenome (GOLD analysis project Ga0209373, IMG submission 187173) | Freshwater pond sediment microbial communities from the University of Edinburgh, under environmental carbon perturbations - High... | ecosystem: Environmental > Aquatic > Freshwater >... | reverse complement strand
GCTTTCAGAAACGATAACAGTCCTGGACGCAGTGCTTCTTTCACCGGAGGGCGCCGATTCGAGCCGAATACGTCGCGCACTGCAACGCCGCGCTGGTTGGCGGTGTGAGAAAACCGCGGCGGCGCGTCGGCAGTTCTGCTGCTCCGGCGAGGCTCGCGGGGCTTGCCGCGTCTCCAGTATCGCGGGTGTGTGCACCTGCTTCCGGGAAAGATTGCGCTTTGAGGGCGCCATTCTACTTTGCGCGTCCGCTCCGACTTTTCCAAACGACGGCATTCTCTTGATCCCACTCGGCGAATCACACGCTTGGACCTTCGCTCTCGCGGCGCTTACGGGCGCCGGCGCGGGCTTTGCGCTGTCGTGGTTTCTCACACGCCAGGCGCGTCGGGTGGCCGCCGAGCGCGCGGCCAACATCGTCGAACTTGCCAAACGCGAGGCCCAGGTTGCCGCCTCCGAGATCCGCGCGAAGACGGAGGAGGAGCTTTCCGCCCGCCGCGCCGAGGTGCAGCGCGAGCAGGACCGCCGCGAGATCGAGGTCGACGTGAAGCTGCGCGAGATCCGCAACCACGAGGAGTCGCTCGCGTTGCTCGATTTCCAGCTCGAAGCCCGGCAGGAGCGCCTCGCCCGCGAGGCCGCCGCCATCAAGCAGGGGCGCGACGCCGTCCGCGCCCAGTCGAAGAGCCTGCGCCAGCGCCTTGAGGAGATTTCCCACCTCGACGCCGAGGAGATCAAGAAGGCTCTCCGCAGCGAGATCATGATCGAGTGCCAGGACGACCTGCGCCAGTACCGCAAGGAGATCATGGACCGTTCCGAGGCCGACCTGAAGGCCGAGGCGAAGCGCGTGCTGCTCGCCGTCATGCAGCGTATGTCCAGCCAGCCCAACCACGACGTGACCGCCACGATCGTGCAGCTGCCCAGCGACGAGATGAAGGGCCGCATCATCGGCCGCGAAGGTCGCAACATCAAAGCCTTCGAAGCCGCCACCGGCGTCACCCTCCTCATCGACGAGTCGCCCAACATGGTGCTGATCTCGTCGTTCGATCCCGTCCGTCGCGAGGTCGCCAAGATTGCGTTGCAGGCCCTCGTCGCCGACGGCCGGATTCACCCGGCCAGCATCGAGGAGCAGGTGCGTCGCGCACAGGCCGAGATCAACACCCACGTGCTCGCGACCGCCGAGGCCGCCGTGCAGAAGCTCAAGCTCAGCAGCGTGCACCCCGAGATCCTCCAGGTGCTCGGTCGCCTCCAGTTCCGCCACTCTTTCGCCCAGAACGTCCTCGACCACTCGATCGAGGTCGCGCAGTTCGCCTCGCTCATCGCCTCCGAACTCGGGCTCGACCCGCAGCTTGCCAAACGCGCCGGCCTGTTCCACGACCTAGGCAAGGCCATCGAAGCCGAACTCGAGGGCAGCCACGCCCACATCGGCGCGGAGTTCGCCCGCCGCTTCGGCGAATCGCCGGCGGTCGTCAATGCCATCGCCGCTCACCACGAGGAGGTGAAACCGGAAACCCTCTACGCCGGCATCGTCGTCCTCGCCGACGCCCTTTCCGCCGTGCGCCCGGGCGCGCGTGCCGAGTCGATGGCCGCATACATCGAGCGGCTCCAGCGCCTCGAACGCATCGCCCTCGACATCCCCGGCGTGCAGCAGGCCTACGCCATCCAGGCCGGTCGCGAGGTCCGCGTGGTCGTTGCGCCCAACGCTGTGAGCGACAGCGAGGCCCGCGAGATGGCCTCGAAGATTCGCCAGCGCATCGAGGACGAGCTCCAGTATCCCAGCACGATCAAGATCACCGTCATCCGCGAGCAGCGCTTCACCGAGACGGCGACGTAGCGCGCACGTCTTGCGCGAGAGGAGTTAGAATCTAGAAGCTGGAATCTAGAATTCGGAAACTCCGGCAGCGCCAGTAGCCTTGGCCAGGCAATCGATATTCTAGCTTCTAAATTCTAGCTCCTAGCTTCTCCTTCTTCCCATGCCCGACACCAAGATCCTCGAAGTCTTCCCGAACCCCGCGCCGGAGCGCGATTTTCTCATCGAGCACACGCACCACGAGTTCACCTCGCTGTGCCCGATCACCGGACACCCCGACTTCGCCGCCATCACCGTGCGCTACGTGCCGGACAAGGTGTGCGTGGAGCTGAAGTCGCTGAAGCTCTACTTCCACTCCTTCCGCAACGAAGGCATCTTCTTCGAGGCTGCGACCAACAAGATCTGCGACGATCTCGGCAAATGTCTCAAGCCGCGCAGCCTCACCATCGTCGCCGACTGGAAGGCCCGTGGCGGCTTCTCCTCGGTGATCACCGCCGATTGGAGACCGACGAAGAAGACGCGGCGCTGAACGGGAAGGTGGCGGAGGCGATCATGAACGGCGGTGCGAATACAGAAGACCGGCCGCCCGATATTCCCGAGCTGGTGGAACTCAACGCGCTGCTGGCCACGCCAGGGGTGCGGCGATGGGATGCTTCGCCGGGTTCGACTGGCGTGATTGTCGTCTCGCCCGAGTGCGATCTGGCGGCGGTGTGGGGCAATGTCGTGCCTGCGGCCTTGCTGGCCGCGACTGCGCTGTTGGCGCGAGGGGCTCCGCTTCTCGCGTACGCTGCCAACATCGAAGAGGTGCGCGCGATTCTGCCGCTGTGGGACTGCTCGCGGGCGCGGCAACACAGGCTTGAGGACGCGCGGACGCTTGCGGCGATCGAGACGGGCGAGGTCGGCGCGATCGATTCGACGCAGCTTCACGCTGCGGAGCTGCCGGAGCGGCTGCGCGAGGAACTGGTCGTTGCGATGTCGCGTGGTCCGGTCATGGCGGCGTGGGCTGATGGGCGCCCTGTGGCTTTCGCTCACGCGCCATGGCGCACGGAACGCTGGTACGACATCTCGGTCGACACGTTGCCGGAGTACCGAAGGCGCGGACACGCAACGCGTGCATTCGCTGCGCTGTGGCGCCGCTCGCGAGACGAGGGGCTCGCGCCAGTCTGGGGTGCGGAGGAGCGCAACACCGCGTCGCTGGCGATGGCGGCGCGGTTGGGGTTTGTGCAGGTCGGCGAAGTATTTGTCCTCACGCCGCCGGACGCCGACCTCGGGCTGGAGCGCTGAAATCCGTGATCGGTTTCGTGCCGGCTCCGTAGACGACGGGCATCAGCGCGGCGGCAGGGTGGGCTGCTGCGAGGAGCGCCCAAGCCGGGGCGGCAGAAAGTTTTGGTGTAAGGAGTGGCTGGGGGCGGCTACTAATGGATGTAGCCGCATGAATCCCTCTGAACATTCCGCCCTGTTCGACGCTTGGTTGGCGGACTATCGGGGAATCGTCTTCAAGATAGCCCGTGCCTACGCGGCTCAGCCGGCCGACGAGGCGGAACTGGTGCAAGAAATTCTGGTGCAGCTCTGGCGTTCAGTTGGTGGATTCAGGGGCCAATGCAGCCCGGTGACGTGGATTTACCGCGTGAGTCTGAACACGGCGTTGATGTGGCAGCGCGGCCAGCGTCGGCGCCATGCGGTGATAGAGTCCGGGGCGACACCGCGATACGAGGTGCCGTCGCCGGAGCCGCGCCCGGGCTGGACGGCGGAGCAGGCCGAGCTGTTGGACCGATTGTACTCCGCGATCCGTGCCCTGCCGCCAGCGGAGCGAATGCTCGTTCTGCTTTCCCTCGATGGGCTCAGCTACCGCGAGATCGGCGAGGTGTCGGGACTTTCGGAGAACCACGTCGGCGTGGCGCTCACCCGCGCCCGCAAGAAACTCTCAACCATGCTGGAAGGAGTGCGCAATGAACTCTGATCCCCTCGGCGAACTCTGGCGGCAACAGCCGTTGCCAGCGGCTCGGGCGTATCGCGAGATCAGCGAGCGGAGCCATCAGATGCGGCGCAAAGCTGATCGCTACGACGGGCTCGGGAGCCCCAGCCTAAATTGGGTGTATGGGTTCTGGATCTTGATGGGCCTGATATCACCGTCCTGGGTCTATTCGCCTTTAGCTGTTCTTGGGACGGGGATTCTGGGTTGGAAGCTGTGGGCTAGGCGGCAGCGACGTCGTGCGATCGCGCTCCTTGGAGCGTCATTGATCGGTGAAGTCGACGGAGCGATTCTGCGATTGCGGCAGAATCAACGGTTCAATTTCTGGATGGGGTGTATCTCTACTCCTGTGGCCCTTGCCCAAGGCTGTTGGGTCTTTCGGCCTAGGTCTGTTTTGGGGCATCCTCTTGTTCTGGGGGATTGGCTCTGGTCGGGACTGTTCGTTGCGTTTTGGTTTGGAATCATGGCCGTGCTCCTACGCGTCGCTTGGAACCAATGGAAGGAGCGCGCCGCAGTGATGCGTGAGCTCACGGCGCTGCGCGACGAGTTGGTTGCCTTGAATCTTCCCGACGCCGAGCGCTGAAGGGTGTGGCGAATCGGCGTGCCGATCAGTTGTGGCAGGAGGTCAGATAGCACACTTGCGCGCAGTAGAGCGCCTACGGGTTCAGTACGCGCAGTACTTCGGCGTGAATCTTTGGATGCGCGGCGAGGGTGGACTCGGCGCCCATCGGCTCGCGGCCCTGCCAGTCGGTGATCACGCCGCCGGCGCCGCGGATCACTGGCACCAGCGCGGCGATGTCCCACGGGTTCATGATCGGGTCGCTCATGATGTCCGCCCAGCCGGTGGCGACGAGGAGGTAGCCGTAGCAGTCGCCCCAGGTGCGCACCATGCGGACGCGCTTCGTGAGCGCATCCCAGCTGGCGGCGTTCTGGTGTTTCGCCACATCGAGTGTATCCGTGACGAGCAGCGTGGCGGTGGTGAGGTCGGCGGGTTCGCGGAGGCGGACGGGTTTGCCGTTGAGTGTGGTCGTCGAGCCGTCGCCGACGACGAGCTGGCGGAGCACGGGTTGGTGGATGCAGCCGAGGATGGGCTGGCCGTTGTGGAGAAGCGCGATGAGCGTGCCGAAGAGCGGGCAGGCGGAGGCGAAGCTCTTCGTGCCGTCGATAGGATCGAGCACCCAGACGAACTCGGCGTCGGCGCGGTCGTTGCCGAACTCCTCGCCGAGCACGCCGTGGCTGGGGAAACGGCTCGCGATCATTGCGCGCATCAGCTCCTCGGCGCCGCGGTCGGCGGCGGTCACGGGCGTCTGGTCGGACTTCATCTCGATGGCGACATCGTGGCTGCCGAAGAGCGGGCGGATGAAGTCGCCGCTGGCGTTGGCGAGTTCGAGCAGGAAGGCGCGATAGGGTGCGAGGTCCACGGCGCGGAGGTTGCCGGGTTCGGCGGCGGAGTTCACCCAAAAACGACGGAAGACGGAAACGGACAGACGACAGAAGATAACGAAGAGAACGAAGGCGGAGATGGCGCCCGTCCCTAGTGGCGCCAGCCTCCGCGCCGGCGAAACCCGAGGTCGCAGGCACGGTGGCCTGCGCCACGGCAAGAGATGCTGCCACCCGCACTGCACGCGGCAAAAGGACCGAATCACTTCTTCGGAAACTGCCGCTTCGTGGTTCGGACTTCGTTCCCTTCTGTCGTCACTCCGGCGAATTTTGGGTGGGCGGCGTGCGTGTGGCGGGTTTCCATCGGCGCATGCACTGGCGCGCCGTCCCCATCCACGTTCTCGATTTCGAGGGCAGCCTTGCGGGCGGCGTGGTCGAGTACGGCGTGGCGGTGTTGCAGGGCGTCGAGGTGGTCGAGACGGTCACGCGGTTGTGCCGTCCGAGCGGGGCGATCCGCCGCGAAGACTCTGCGGTGCACGGTATCGGCGAAGCCGATGTGGCCGGCGCCGCGCCGCTGGCTGACGACTGGGAACGCTTCGCCGGGTGGCGCCAACGCGGGCCGATGGCGGCGCACTTTGCCGGGACGGAGAACCCACTGCTCAAATCCGTATGGCCCTACGCGCGGCAGTCGCCGGATTTTGCGCGTGGCGGAGCGGCCGCGGCCACGAACGAATGGGGGCCGTGGATCGACACCGGCCGGTTGCTACCGCAGCTTTTCCGCGGGATCGAGTCGGCGAAGCTCGAAGATCTGGTGACGCAGTTTGCGCTCGGCGCCGAACTCGCGGCGTTGGCTGATCGCCACTGCCCGCCGGCTCGGCGCCGCTACCACGCGGCGCTGTACGATGCGCTGGCGACTGCGCTGTTGCTCCGCGCGACGCTGACGCGGCCGGAGTTCGAGTCGGCTACGATTCCTTGGCTGCTCGAACTCAGCTCGCTCGACCCGGCGCGTCGCGAGTCGCTGCGGCAGGGCGAGCTGTTTTGAGGACGGACTAGTTGATTTCGAGCGTCTTCACGTATGCCTGATCCCAAGAGCTATTACCATGCTCCCCCGGTTCGATGTGAAGACGAAGCGTATCTCCGGAACGGCAGGGGGGGAGCTGAACCCGGATTTGCTGCGTGCCGCGATGGCTGGGCTGGATAGCAGGGTTGAGAGGGAATGCCCCGATCTCTTGGGCGGTGGAGTCCGCACGTAACAGTTCGAGGCGAAATACTACTCCGTCCGAATGGCCGCCGGCTTCGTACGCCGAAGGAAGCAGGCCATATTGAATGCGCACGTCGCGCTCGTTGCCTGCGAGGGGGAACCGAAGGTCGGCTGGAGCATGCAACATGACACCGCCGTCGTCGGGAAGCAGGGCCGAGAAGGAGATTTCCGCGACCTCCGGAATGCGGCTGAAGCCTGGGAATTGTTGACGCCGCCATTGCCCACCGGATTCGAAGCGCAGTCCGAGCAGAAACAGCCAGTCCCATGCGGTATTGCCATCAGGGCCGGGTTCGGTTCGCAGGACGAGGCGGGAGCCATGTGCGAATGGAGGGAGTATGATCGTGCTGGTGACGATCTCACGGTCCCCGGGGTTGCCGACGGGATCGAGGCGGCGACGGAAAACCTCGGAGGGACCGTAGGTGCCGATCACCTCAAGGATCAGGTCGGCGCCGTTGGTCTTCCCCGGCACGCATACTGTCGGGTCGAATGCGACCCGGAAGGTGATGTGATTCGTCGAGTTCTTCAGCGGCCACTCGCGCTGGAAGGGAGGGTGAATCGAGATCGCGTTGGATTCATATATCAACCGGTTGCTGGTGGTGGGGCCGTCAGTCCGAGCCAATACAGGCTTTATCCGCTGCCAGCCGATGAAGAGGAGAACCAACGCTAGTGCGATGCCGATTCGTCGCCGCAGCGAGCCGAAGTCGAGAGGCCAGCGGCGCGCGAGGTCTTGGCTCCAGGCCAATGCCGGACGCTCGACCCCGTACCATGATGCCGCGGCGACCAGCAGCGTGAGACCGAGGGCGACGGCGAGATGCCACGGCAGTCCGCGATCCGGGAAAACGGCGACCAGACTCTGCTGGATAGGAAAGCCCCAGAGGAATGTCCCGTATGATAGATCGGCACGCGGGCGCCAAGAGAGCCGGGCCATGGCAGCGGAGAAGTAGAGCAGGAGAAGGAAAATACTGAAGTAAAGGAGTGTGGCTCCTGCATCGGGCGCGCGCCGGAAGACCAGAAAGGCTGCGATGCTGCCGGCGATCAACAGCGGCGAAAGCCGGAGGCGGTCCTTGTGAAGCGCGAGCAAGGCGCCGAACGTGAAGCAGGACGGCAAGTGTACGAACTGGGGATTGATGTGAAGCCAGGGAAACAGCACCGGCTGCGGCAGCAGCGGATCGGCGATGACCATGATGCCGATCAGCGTGGCGAACCAGCGATGTCGGAGCACACCAAGCACATGGAGGAACAGGATGGCGCCATAGGCGGCCACTTCGTAGGCCAGCGACCAGAGCGCGCCGTTAACCTGAGTCGGCAGGGGGGTGGCGTCGAACACCCCCGGCAGTGCATTCGTCGGTTGCAGGAGGAGCTGGCTGAGCGTGAATTTGATTGTCGCCGCAGAGCTGAAGTACTCGGTCGTCGTGAGCGAACTCATCCACGGGCCGATGACTACGGCCGTTACGAGGGTCATAGCGATCAATGCAGGCCAGATCCGGAGGAAACGGCCGAAAAGATAGTGGGTGACCGAAACGTGCGTCAGCAGGCTGTTGGTGATCAGCAGGCCGCTGATGAAGAAGAACACCTTCACCGCCAAGGACGCGCAGTAGAGCCCCTCGTATCGGAAAAGTGTTGCGGGGTCCCAGCTCTCCATCAGGAAGAACGGGTCGTTCACGATGCTGAACGAGTGGCCATAGATCACCAGGGCGGCACAGAGTAGGCGCACCACGCCGAGGGCATTGCCTTCGCGCTGAAGGATATCGCTAACTCGAAAGGTAAGTGCGTGTCGATGGGGCTGTGACATGGACAAGTGCGAATCTTCGTTCGCCTCCATAGCCAATAGCAAGCGTGGCATTGTGGCCACAGTGTGGTTGCCCGGGTACTTCCCGATCGCGGGTGTGCGACCCGACTCCGTGTAGCCGCGAGCATGCGTGAAGCCACAGCCACCCCTATGAGATTGTGCCCTGCCGGGCGTAGCGGTTGTGGTCAGTGTGACGATGCCTTTGGTGTTGATCCTGGGCGTTGTCCGCTGTGCGGCGCATCCCTGCGCAAACCCGCCAACTTGTACTCCAGAAACGTTGGCGAATGCGGGCACAACGCCGCCGTGCGCATCCGAGTTGCGCCGCGATGTCCTTCTCGCCGATCTCGGCCCGCAAGATCACCTACACACGGCTGACTAGGTGCGTCGCGAATCGCTGCGGCAGGGCGAGCTGTTCTGAGGACGGGGTTGCTCAGCGGATCGAGACGTCGAGCGCGGCGTCGGTTCCGGTGGTGGTGACACAGGCCTCGAACTCCACGGCCTCGGCGCGGACGAAGGCAGCTCGCTCGAGCATGCGCCTTTTCTTTTTCCCGCTGATCCCTCGCGTCTCCTGGATCTCCTGCTCGCGTTTGGCGAACTGACCATCCGCGTTGGAGTCGCGATAGTGCCGGATTGTGGCAATGCCGTGGAGACGCCACCTGCCGGCCCAGCCGGGAACCGGCTCGGGCGCTTCCAGCTTCAAGGAGACATCGACCCGGTCACCGATGCCCTGGTACCGGCTCGCGAAATAGTCGTAGAGGAGGCCGCTGGCGGTCGCGGATGCCTTGGCCTTTTCGTCCGGCTCCTGCTGGGGCTGCGGTTCCGGCTTCGGCGGCACTTCGAGTGTGGTGCTGAGCGCGGGGCTCTGCGGTGCGCATGAAGGTGCGGCCGGTGCCGGCGAATCCGCGGCCTGCGACGGGGCTGTTGCGGCAGACGGTAGTGGTGCCGGTTCCGAATAGACCGGATACTGCTGCCGGAGTGATTCCGGCAGGGCGGACTTTTCCACGGAGGCTAGCCCTTCGGCATGCCGGATGACCACGCGACCGCCGGTCTGGCTGACGATCTTCGCCTCGGCGAAGGAGCGGCCGTCGGCCAGCTGGATGCTTTCCGCATGCGCGGCCAACAGGATGGCGGTGACCGCGACTAGAAGAGCACACCGCCGAAGAATCGATGTTCCCATGCCCGGGAGGTTGAGTGCCCGGATCGCGGAGACAAGTGGCTTCCCTGCTTTATCTTTCGTAAATCGGGACAGCCCGCATCCAGAAGCCCCAGCCGAAGCGCTCGGTGATCTCGGTGCGGACGAGGAGTTCGTTGGTTCCGGCGCGGAGGGGGACGGTGACTTCGAACTGGTCGGGGATGAGGCGGGAGTCGCCGTACTTCGCGCGGTCGGCGTGGAACCACTGGCGCGGCGGGCCGACAAAGACGCGCTCGCCGTTGCACCAGAGCGTGAGGGCGTCGGTGTAGGTGAGTCGGAGTGTGCGCGGGCCGGCGGTGGCGTGGAGCGTGGTGCGGGCGAAGGCGACGCCGGACTCGTTGCGCGGGGCGAAGAGCCGGGTGAGGTCGATCACGCCACGGGCGTCGGTGGGTGCGGGTTGCCACGCGGAGGCGTTGGCTGCGATGGCGACGGGCAGGCCGTCGGCGGCCCAGCCGGTTTCATGAGGTTGGGTGACCTGCCAGTCGCGGAGTCCGCCGGAGTCGGGCTTGCGGGCGAACGCCCACGGGTCGTCGAGCAGAGGGCGGACGGGGTGTGCCGAAAGCGCGGTGACGCGAAGGTTGCGGAAGAGCGCGGAGCCGAAATAGGCCATCAGGCGCACGCCGCCGCGGGCGCGCGGGAGGTCGCGGAAACTGGCGACGGGCTCGGCCGAGCCGTCGACATAGACGTTGGCGCGGCCGTCGCCGAAATCGACTCGGAGGCGGACCCAGTCGCCGGGGCGGTGCGGCGGGCGGTTCTGGCCGATGGGGTAGAGTTTCCAACTGCAGGCTTCGCCCCAGATGCCGGCGAGCTCGAAGGCGAGGCGGTCGTCCTCGGTGTGGATGAGCGTGAGGTTGTTGGCGGAGGAGCCGTCGGCGGAGACGCCGAAGTCGATGCCGGCCCACATCTTCTCCGGGAGGATCTCCACCTCGACGCGATAGTCGGTCCAGCTCTCGTCGCCGAACCATGGTTGCGTGGCGGCGGCCCAGGTGGTGCCGCGTTCGTAGTGGAGCGCGCGGGAGCCATCGGGTGCGGTGACGAGGCCGGCGGGATCGGGAGCGCGGAGCCAGGTGGCGACTGCGGGTTGCGTTGGCGAGCCGTCGAGGTGGTCGGAGAAGAGGACTGCCGGTTCGGCTCCTCGGGCGCAGGATGGGATGATCATGGCGAGAAGGAGGAGCAGGAAGGTGAGGTGCGGGCTCATGGCGGAGGTTACCACGAGCTGCTGACAGCATTGTGTCAGGAGTGTGGCACCTCGATCTCCGCTAGCGTAGCTCGGCGTGTGGGCGCAGACGCGAGACGACGAATACCTGCGGGAGGCCCGGGCCGAAGTAGAAGGGCAACGGGCCGAATCCGTCGGAATAGAAGCCGGCGCCGAGGTCGATCTGCATCGTCGAGATCCAGCCGGACGGCTCGATGGTCACATCGCCCGCCGGGGCGAACAGCGACAGGGGGATCGCGCCGATGTTGGTGTTGGCGGTGGGGCTGATCAGGTAGTCGCCGGGCGAGAGGCCGGGGCGGCGTTTGTCGAGCGGCCTGGCGCCGGTTTCCTCCATGTAGTATTGAAACCCCCAATGCCCCTGGAACCAAAGGGCGGCACCGTGGCCGCCGAGCTGCTTGTGAAGGACGCGGGCGGCGGTACGGGAGTTGGCGGCGAAGGCGGCGTCGGCGTGCGCGATGGCGGCCCCCAGGACGATTGCGGGCACGAGAGGCCAGAGGCGAAGCCAGTCGTGGTGCGACGCGCTGTCGAAGCCTCTGTCCGCGAGCCGACGCGCGAGAAGGATCGCCACTGCTGGGGCGAGCGGAAGGAGCGAGCGGCCGTTGACGGACCAGTTGAGCACGCCGGTGAAAACAAGCGTGCCGAGGACCCAGAGCGCGAGGAGGAGCGAGTCGGCACTGCGTCGCGTCCAGATATCGCCGAAGGCCAGCGCCAGTGGCGCCAGACCGAGGGTGGCGAACAGAGCGACCTGCACGATGGCATCCCAGCGGGTGTCGCCGGCGCTGTGGAGATCGAGCGTGGTGAGCTGGGCGGCGAGCGGGAGAGCGGCGACGAGCGCGGCGGCGAAGACGAGAGCGCCCGCGAGAGCGCGCCAGGACCAGAGGCGGTGTGCGACGAACAGCAGCGGCAGCAGGCAGCCGCCGGCGAAGGACAGGGCGATCAGACCGCGTTGCCAGAGAGGTCCGGATACCTGATGCATGCGCGCGTACAGGCCGGCGCCGGAGAGCATGCCGTGGCCGTAGCGGCGGGCGGTCCAGAGATCGTAGGCCGCGAGGACGAGGACGGGGAGCGCGAACCAGAGCAGTTTCCAGCTCGGCCGGCGTTCGCGCACGGCGGTGTAGGCGAGCAGGAGCGGGATGAGGGCGGCGCCGAAGTACTTGGTGAGGGCGGCGAGAGCGACCAGTGCGACCGAGAGCGCGAGGTGGCCGTGGGAGCGGCGTTCGAGACCGCGTAACCAGAACTCGGTTGCCCAGAGCCACAGCGCGAGCATGGGTATGTCGCTCATCAGCGTGGTGGCCGAGAGCCAGAAGACCGGCGAGATCAGCACGATGAGGGCGGCGAGCGCGGGTTGGGGACAGAAGCGGCGGGCGAGAACGAAGGTGCCGAGCACGGCGGCGAGCGCCGGGAGCAGGAACGCGAGATGGAGTGCCGGTTCGCTCCAGCCGAGGAGCCCGCCGGCGGCGGCGAGGTAGTAGCAGGCAGCGGGCGGGTTCTGGGTGATGTCGGCCAGCGGCATCTCGAAGTCGTACCAATTGACCGTCACGCCGAAGGGATCGCCGGGGTGCGAGAGGATGTGCTTGGCGGAACGGAGGAAGAGGTAGTCGTCGACGTGGACGGCCTTGTTGGCGAAGGGGGCGAGGCAGAGGATGGCCGCCAGTGCGAGCCAGAGCGCCGGGTGGCGGTACCAAGCTGGGTTTGTGGCGGCGGCAGGGGATGGGATGGCGTTGGCGGGTGGAGTCATCGGGTGCGGAACAGGGATGATGGACTGGCCGCGACAGCCAGAGCAAGAAGACGGGAGCTTGGGGGCGGAGTGCGCGCAACTTCGGGGTACGCGCAGCCGGCGGGCATAAAGTCGCCAAGAGACGGATTCAGTTTGCGTTCGCCTCCCGACTTCCGGTCGTCAGAATCGTCGCACCCCTCACGCTCGCCATGCTTTCCGATCTCCGCTTCGCCCTGTACATGCTCGTTCGCCATCGGTGGTTTGCGGCGGTGACCGTTCTCACGCTTGCGCTCGGCCTTGGCGCCGCGGCGGCGATCTACAGCGTCAGCGACTGGGTTATATTTCGCGCCAATCCGTTCCCCTCCGATGTCTACCTGATCGGCGGCCGGAGCGATCAGCAGGGGTTCAACCCGATGCGGTTCGACTACATGGTGCGCGTCTACGAGACGCAGACCGCCGCGATTTCGGACTTTGCGAAGGCGTCCAGCTGCGCCGGCAACATCGTCATCGATGGGCAACCGGTGGGCGCGAGCTGGACTGGCGTGAGCGCAGGATTGTTTCCGATGCTCGGGATCAGGCCCTTTCTGGGCCGGGGATTTCTTCCGGGCGAGGATGTGGCCGGAGCGGATGGGGTGGTTGTCGTGAGCTACCGGTTCTGGCAGCAGCACCTCGGCGGGAAGGCGGATGTGCTGGGTCGGAAGATCATTGTGGGCGACTCGGTGTGCACGGTTGTCGGCGTGCTCGACGCGATGCAGACGACGCCGGCCTACCTCTGGAACGATGTCTATCGTCCGCTGGTGTATCGCTCCGATCCGGAGCGACCGTGGGAGCCGAATCTCTTTCTGCTCGGGCGCTTGCGGTCGGGTGTCACGAGGGAACAGGCGGCGCAGGTGTTGGCTGCGGCCAAGCTGGATGTGCCCATGCCGATGCAGCAGTACTTCGCATCCGATCGGCCTGCGCTTTCGAGCATGGATGAGCTCCGGCAACTGTTCCGCCCCGAGATCTACTGGGTGATGCTGGGCGGGGTCGGTTTTCTCTATGCGATCGCCTGTCTCAACGCCTCGAACCTTCTGCTCGTCCACCAGCTCGGACGACGGCGCGAGCTGAGCATCCGGCTGGCGCTGGGCGGCACGCGCTGGCGGGTCGGGCGGTTGCTGGCGATCGAGAGCGCGGTGCTGGCTCTGGCGGCCACGGCGATCGGCGCGCTGGTTGCCAACTGGGTGTTCCCGCTGCTGCTGCGGGCGACGGGGAGTTCGTTCTATTCCGGTAATTGGGCGTCATGGACGCTGGGATGGCGTACGATCGCGGTGCTCGGCGGGCTCGGCTTGGCGACGAGCCTGCTGATCGCGATCATCCCTGCGGTGCGCGTGTGCCGGGCCGACATCTCCGCGGGGCTGAAGGACGGCGGCGCGGCGCTGGGCGAGAGCCCGTTGCTGGCGCGGTTGCGCGGCCTACTGGTCGTGCTGCAGGCGGCGTTTGCCGTTGTCCTGCTGGCCGGCGCCGGGTTGATGGTCCGGACCTTTCACCGGTTCGAAAATGTGGATCTCGGTTTCGATCCGGCCGGGCGCGCCAAGGTGATGGTCAGTTTCCCCGCGGGCTACCATGTCGGGCGGGATGGCCGGCTGGCTCGGTTGCGGGAGATCCGCGAGGAACTCCTGAGGCAGCCGGGTGTGCGCGAGGTGGGATTCGGAAACGATGTGGTCATGCCCGGATACTATTTTGCCACGAACACCGTGGAAGGCCCGGAGGGCCGGCCGGTGCGCACGGCGCTGCTGAGTTTCAACGGCACGTATGGCGCGGCGGCCGGGCTGAAGCTCAAGCGCGGTCGCTGGCTCGAGCGTCCCAACGGCAACGAGATCCTCATCAACGAGGCGCTGGCGCGAGAGTGCTGGCCGGGTCGCGACGCGCTCGGGCAACTGCTCCGTACGAGCGGCGATCCGGCTGCCGACGCGCAGTGGAAGGGCTGGGAGGTTGTCGGCGTGGTACAGGATGTGCGCAATTCGCTGCGCGAATCCGCCCGGCCGTGCATCTTCGGACCCGAAGGTTGGGGGCCGGAGAATTTCAACCTGTTCGTTTTGCAGCTGACCCGGGAGTGCGACGCGGATTTTGCCGCGGCGCTGCGGCGACGCCTCTACGCGTTCGATCCCCAGATTGTGGTCATGCAGACCCAGTCGATCCGCGAGCTGCGCGCCAACCAGCTCTGGGCGGAGCGGATGACGGACTCGGTGTTGAAGGTCCTCGCGGCGCTGGCGCTCGCATTGGCGGTGGTCGGGCTGTTCTCGGTACTCTCGTACACGGTGGATCGGCGCATGGGCGAATTCGGCGTGCGGATGGCGCTCGGGGCGACGCGGCAGAACCTGATGGCGCTGGTGCTGGAGCGCGGCGTGCGTCTGGTGGCGCTCGGTATTGTGCTCGGGCTTTGCGGTGCGGCCGGACTCACGCGCTCGTTGCAGAGCCTGCTGTTCGAGACTTCGCCGCTGGACTGGAGCGTGTTCGCCGTGGTGTCAGTGGTGCTGCTGGTGACGGCGTTGCTCGCCTGCGCGTTGCCTGCTCGCCGTGCTGCGCGGGTGGATGTGGCCCGACTGCTGCGGACGGAGTGAGCGAGGATCAGACGGCGAGCGTGGCGAGGTCGACATCGGCGAGGGAGTCGACGACGCGGTCGCAGTGGGAGAAATCCTGGCCGCGGGTGAGGGCGTGCGGTACGGCGACGCAGTGCAGAGTGGCGCGCTTGGCGGCGAGGGAGCCGTTGTAGGAATCTTCGAAGGCGACGGCTTCGCTGGCGGTGATGCCGAGACGGCGGAGCGCCTCGCGGTAGAGATCGGGTGCGGGCTTCACCTGCGGGGCGTCGCCGCGGGCGACGATGGTGGCGAAGCGCGCGAAGAGACCGAGGCGGACGAGGTGGCGACCGACCCAGTCGTGCGAGGAACTGGAGACGACGGCGAGTTTCCAGCCGAGGGCGTCGGCCTGGTCGAGAAGTGTGACGACGCCGGGGAGCGGGGCGAGGTGGGCGTTAAGGCGTTCCTCGTGGGCGGAGCGCTCGGTCTGAAGTGCGGCGCGGTCCTCGGTGCGGCCGGTGCGGCGGGCGAGGAGGTCGAAGGGATCGAGCACGCTGTTGGTCGTGCCCACGATCTGGATGTACTCCTCGAGTTGGTAGGTGACGCCGCGGGCGGCGAAGATCGCCTGGAGCGAGGCGTAGCCGGAGGCTTCGGTCTGGAGAATGAGTCCGTCGAAATCGAGGAGGGCGGCACGCATGAAGAAGAAAGGAAGAAGTGAGGCTGCAGAATGAAGAAGGCAGAAGGTGGAGTGCGGAGTTCCAGAGCGGGAGATGCTGGCGCGGCGAATGGGTCGGATCGGACCACGCGGGAAGTGGCGCGGCAGATACGCGTTGCCGGTTCGCTCCTTTCGGGGCCTGAGGGGCGACCCTCGGCGCGCGACTCTCGCCACGCTTCAGAGCCACTTGCGGCGCTTGAGGAAGATGAAGAGGGCGACGGTGCTGACGGCGGTGATGGCGACGGCGACCCAGTAGGCGGGGCGGGAAGCGAGCAGGGGCGAGTTCCGGAAGTTCATCGAGAACCAGCTTCCGATGATCATCAGCGGGATCGTGATGGCGGTGAGGCCGGTGAGCACGCGGATACCCTCGTTGGTCTCGTGGCTGGAGCGGTTGAGGAAGAGCCTGAAGACGAAGATGAGCTGTTCGGACCAGGACTTCACCTGCTCCTCGATGCGGACGAGATCGTCGGATAGGTCGCGCATGTAGGGGAGGAGCTTTGGGCGGAAGAATCCGGTGCGGCCGGAGGCAAGGGCGACGGCGAGTTCGCGCTGGGGGCGGAGGATCTGGCGCAGCGTGGTGATATCCTCGCGGACATCGACGATGCGCTGGGCGAGGGGCTCTTTGCTGCGGGCGAGCACGGCTTCCTCGATGGCTTCGATCTCGGCGCGGAGCTCGGTGAGGGCGGGCTTGAAGTGCTCGACGATGAGATCGAGCAGGGTGTGGGCGAAACGGTCGGGGCCGCGGACGAGGATGCCGGGGGTGCGGAGGATGCGTTCGCGGGAGGTCTGGACGGCCTTGAGGGGGCGGCGGTGGAAGGTGACGAGGAAGTTCTTCCCCAGGATGAGGTCGAGCTCGGTGGTGCTGAACTTCTCGAGGCGGGAATAGTCGACGGCGTGGGCGACGATGTAGAGGTAGTTCTCGTACTCCTCGAACTTCGGCAGCGGGGAATCCTGGATGCAGTCCTCGATGGTGAGCGGGTGGACGGCGAAGAGGTCCTGCATGACGAGGCGGATCTCTTCGGCGGTGGGCTCGGCGAGGTCGACCCAGAGCATGACGGCGGAGTCCTGCCGGAGCGCGGCGAGGGTCTCGGGCGGGGGGCAATCGGCGACGAACTTGGAGTCGCGATAGACGACGCTCTGGATCATGGGCGGAGAGGCGAGAGGCGAGAGGCGAGAGGCGAGAGGGGCCGGAGCTTCGCCCCGGCTCGTCGCGATCCGATTGGTACTCGCCTGGGCGGATTGCGGAATGCGGATTGCGGAATGGCGGGCGGGGACGGCGGGGATCCGATGCGCGTCGTGGCAGAGGCGACCGATGGCTGGCGTGAGCCGTCGAGGCGGGGTGCTGTGGGTCGGTGTTTCATTCCGCAATCGGCATTCCGAGATCCGCGATCGTTCAGATCCAGCGGCGGCGGCGGCACCAGAGGAACATGCCGAGGGTGGAGACGAGCATGACGCCGAGGGAGATCCAGTAGCCGTAGGGGCTGGAGATCTCGGGCATGTGCTCGAAGTTCATGCCGTACCAGGTGCCGAAGAGGATCGGCGGCATGGTGATGGCGGTGAGGGCAGTGAGGATCTTGATGCCCTCGTTGGCCTGGCTGGCGGACTTATTCAGGTAGAGGTCGAAGGAGACGAGGAGGGCGTCGCCGAGGGTTGTGAGGGTTTCCTCCTGACGGATGAGGCTGTCGCGCAGGTCGCGGAAATAGGGGAGCATGAGCGTGCGGACGATCTTGCTGTCGCCGTGGGCGAGGCGGTTGATGACATCGCGCTGGGGGCGGACGATCTGGCGGAGGTCGGCGAGCTCGGAGCGGACCTCGAGGAGGTCGGCGGTGAGGTTTTCGGCGTGCTCCTTGAGGACGCGGGCCTCGATGTGCTCGATCTTACCGCGCAGGCCGTCGAGGACGGGGGTGTAGCGCTCGATGAGCTGGTCGATGATGTCGTGGGCGAGGCGGTCGGTGCCGCGGGCGATGACGCCGGAGCCCTTGGTGC
>Ga0209373_10002637_pt1 | contig 17588 bp, 18 predicted proteins | sample Higcelweek5metaG_FD_187173 | JGI IMG/M metagenome (GOLD analysis project Ga0209373, IMG submission 187173) | Freshwater pond sediment microbial communities from the University of Edinburgh, under environmental carbon perturbations - High... | ecosystem: Environmental > Aquatic > Freshwater >... | reverse complement strand
TCCGCACGCTGCACCGCGCCCATATGGCGAAAATCCAGGCCGAGGGCACCGGTGGCAAGGCGGGCGCATGCGCCTCGTGACCGTTGCCGGGCCGCCCTCCTGCGGCAAAACCTCGGTCATCGTGCATGCCTGCCGCCACCTGCTGGCAACAGGCACCCCGTGCGCCGTCATCAAGTTCGACTGCCTCAAAAGCCGCGACGCAAGCGCCTACGAGGCCGCGAACATCCCGGTCTCCGTGGCGCTTTCCGGCGGGCTTTGCCCGGACCACTTCTACGCCACCAACCTTGAAGAGGCCTTTGCCTGGGCGCAAGGCGAGGGCGCGGCCTGCTGCGTCATCGAGACCGCCGGGCTGTGCAACCGCTGTTCGCCCCACATCCGGGGCCTGCTCGCCCTCTGCGTCATCGACAACCTCATGGGCATAGACGCGCCGGAGAAGATCGGCCCCATGCTGCGCCTGGCCGATGTCGTCTGCGTCACCAAGGGCGACCTCGTCTCCCAGGCGGAGCGCGAGGTCTACCGCCACCGCATCCGCCAGATGAACGGCCGCGCCGTCATCCGCCACGTCAACGGCCTCACCGGCCAGGGCTGCCAGGATCTTTCGCGCATGCTGGCCCTTGCGCCGGAGGTGGAGAGCCTCGCCGAGCGCAAGCTTCGCTTCGCCATGCCCGCCGCCGTGTGCTCCTATTGCCTGAGCGAAATGCGCATCGGCGAACGCTACCAGAAGGGCAACGTCAAAAAGGCCGTGTTCGTCCGCGGCCTGGCCGAATCGCCCGCTGATTTCGGAGACGCCGATGCCGCTTCCTGACGCCATCCCCGGCGACGGCGCGATACAGCTGCGCGAGCTGAGCCTGACGGGCGGACATGACAAGTCCGGCGCGCCGGAAAGCGCCGATCTCGTGTTCCGCGTGGGCGAAATAACCGCTCTGCTCGGCCCCACCGGCTCCGGCAAAAGCCGCCTCCTGTCCGACATCGAGTCCCTGGCCGACGGCGACACACCAAGCCGCCGCCGCCTGTTCCTCGACGGCCGCGCCCCCACCGACGACGAGCGCTTCGAGCTTCAGGGCCGCTTGGTGGCGCAGATCACCCAGAACATGAACTTCGTGCTCGACATGGGCGTGCTGGACTTCCTCACCGCCCACGCCGAAAGCCGGGGCGTTGCCGAGCCCGAAGCCGCGGCGCGCCGCGTGCTCATGGCCGCCAACGAGCTGGCTGGAGAGAGCTTTGCCGCGCACGTGCAGCTGACGCAGCTCTCGGGCGGGCAGTCGCGCGCGCTCATGATCGCCGACACCGCGCTTTTATCCACCTCGCCCGTGCTGCTCATCGACGAGATCGAAAACGCGGGCGTGGACAAAGGCCAGGCCCTGGCGCTGCTGCTCAAGAGCGAAAAGATCGTGGTCATGGCCACCCACGACCCGGTGCTCGCGCTCTCCGCCCACCGCCGCCTGGTGTTCGAGAACGGCGCCGTGCGCCACGTCGTGGCCCGCACCGGCGAAGAGGCGGCAGCCTTGAAGCGCCTGGCGGGCATGGAGGCCGAATTCTCGCGCATCCGCGCCGCCCTGCGCGTGGGCGGCAAGGTGGAGTAGAAGATTTTTTCGGGGGGCATGATGCCCCCCGGACCCCCTCATGCCATTGCAAAGCCCCGGTCAAGCAGACGCTCGACCGGGGCTTTGCAATGGGAAAGGCGTATGGGAAGTGCTGGAGGCGTCGGGGCCGGAGCGGGAGCACCCAAGTTTCGGCAATGAGACGCGGCGCGCCCCAAAACAGCCGGAAAAAGACGAGGTAGCCCGACCCGATGGAGGGGAAGGGATTCATGGTGCGGGAAAGGCGTTATTGCAGAAGAAAAGGCGTCAGCTGTCCAGTCCCAAGGCGGTCCAAAGCTTGGGCGCCATGCTGCGCAGGCTGAAGCGCTGCACCACGGTGAAGCGGGCATTGGCCGACATGCGTTCCAGCAGGTCGCGGTCGTCGGCCAGGCGCAGAATGTGCGCGGCCCAGTCGGCTGGCTCGCGCACCAACATGCCGTCGTGCCCATGCGTCAGAATCTGCGTGTTGAAGCCCACGGCCGAAGCCACGGGCACGGCCCCGGCGGCCATGTACTGCAGAATCTTGAAGCCGCACTTGCCGCGCGTGTACTCGTCGTCGGTCAGCGGCATGAGCCCCGCCTCGAAGCCGCGCAGCTGATCAGCCTCCAGCTCCGGGCTCCAGCGCTCAAAACGCACCATGTCGTGCAGTTCGCCGTCATAGGGGGCGTTGGCCACAACGCGGATCTCCAGCCGGTGCCGGTGCGGCGCAAGCTGGCGCAGCACCTCGGGGAGGAAAAACAGATTGCCGGAAGTGCCCATCCACCCGACCCGGAAGGGGCCGATGCCCAAAGCGTCCGGCGGCGGCGGCGTGTACTTGTCGGTGTCGAGCAGCGTGGGCAGCACAAAGACGTCGTGCTGATAGGCGCGCGCATGCTCCGCCAAATAGTCGTTGCCCGCGATGACCAGGTCCACGGCCTTGCAGGTCTGGGCGAAACGGGCCTTGATCTTGGCGGCTTTCTCAGCGCTGCCGGGCAGGCCCAGCTCTGCCGGGTGCAGGGCCCACAGGGCGTCGTCCACATCGTAGACGAGCTTCTGGCAGCGGCGGCGGATGATGTTCAGCTCCCACGGGGCGAAGAGCTTCTGCTGGATGACGATGACGCGCGCCGCAGGCAGGCTGAGCAAAAAAATCAACCGCTGGTGGATGGCCTTGGGGACGCGCCGCCAGTCGACCACAAGCCCCCGCCGCAAGCCCAGCTCCACAAAGGGCAGCACGCGGAAGCGCACGCTGGGCAGCGTCTCGCCCGAGGGGGTGAGGAAAAGCAGATCGAGGGTCATGGGCGGCTCCGCTTTTGGGCCAGCATCTCATCCACCATCTGAAGATACGGAGCCAGTCCGCAGGGCTGGTCCTCCGGCCAGACGAACGGCGCGCGATCTCTCTCGGACGCGGCCTCGCGGATGAGCGCGGCCAGGGCTTTGGCGTCGCCCGGATCGCGCAGGATGAGGCGCTCCGGCACGAAGGTGGCGCTGCCGTTGCGGCTGCTGGTGATGGAAGGCAGGCCGCAGGCCAAGGCCTCCAGCACGGCGTTGGAGCAGGCGTCGTAATATGTGGGCAGCGCGAAAACATCGGCCGCGCCGTAAAACGCGGGCATGTCGTCCACCTTGCCGTGGAAGCGCACGCGCTGCTCCACCCCGAGCTTTGCGGCCAGGGCCAGCCACGCTTCTGGATTGCGCTTGCCCGCGATGGCCAGATGAAAGTTCTGCGGCAGCAGGCTCAAGGCCCGCACCAGGGTGCCCACGCCCTTGAGCGCGAAATTGGTGCCCGCGGTGCAGACGAGCACGTCCGGGTCCGCAAGGCCGTATGCGGCGCGCAGCTCAGCGCGCTTTTCCGGGGCGGGCGGGGCGAAGCGGTTCAGATCCGGCCGGTTGTACACAACGCTGACCAAGGCGGGATCAAGCGACGGATGGGCCTCAAGAAGCCAGTCGCGCACCAGGTGCGAAACGCAGACGATGCGCTGGGCCGGATTGGCCGGAGTGTTGAGCTGCCGGGACTCCATCCAGCCGATGACCGCCGAGGAGGGGGAGAAGACGCGGCGCAGCCGCTTGAGCAGGCGCTGCGCACCGGAGCCATAGGCGGCCAGGGTGAGCCGCTGAAAAATGCCCTGGGGGCCGCCGCCCACGCGCAGAATATCCTGGTTCCAGGTGCGGCCGAGGCCGATGACCAGGTCGTACCGCGCCAAGCGCAGGTGTTTCTCCACGGCCCAGGCGAACCATAAATTCTTGATGGCCCGGCCAAGGGGCGGACGGCCAAGCTCGACCAGCGTCACGCCTTCCGGCGCGGAGCCTTCGGCCCGGGCGCAAAGATACTCCACCCTGTGGCCCGCCGCGGCGAGCTCCCTGGCAAGACGCCAGCCAAAGCCCTCGGCGCCTCCGTACAGGCCCATGCGGGGCAGTGTGATGGCGATTCTGGACCCGGACGGCATGGCATCTCCACATGAGTGTTTTCGGCTACAGTTTTGAACGAATTTACGCACTTTGACAAGTCGGCGGGGCTTTGGCATACGCAAACAGCCGGGAGGAATTTCCTGCCGGCCCCCCGCTACCAGGAGGCCCCCCTTCATGTTCCCAGCGCTGCCCGCGGACACAAGCCTGCAACTACTGCTCAATCAAGACTGGCGCACGCCGGTCCTGGATGTGCTTTTGCCTCTGTTCTCCCGGCGTTCATTGCTTTTCGTGCTGCTCGCCGGGCTGCTTGTATGGCGCTCCGCCCTGCGCGGCAAGGGGCAGGCCATATATTTCATCATGCTCGTGCTGGCCATGGGCGCCTCGGACCTGACCTGCAACGCGGTGAAGCACGCTGTGCCCCGCCTGCGGCCCCTGCATTCCGTCGCGGGCACGTATTACGAAGATTCCGGCCAGTGGTTGCGCCTGCCTGCGGACTATACCCCGAACCGCGTGAACGACACCTCGTTCCCCTCGGCCCACGCGGCGAACTCCGCGTCGCTCGTGATTCTGGCCATGCTGTTCTGGCCCCGCCTCAGGCGCGGGCTGTGGGCGCTTCCGCTGGTGGTGGGCTGGTCGCGGATTTACTTGGGCAAGCATTTCCCGGTGGACGTGCTGGCTGGGTGGATTCTCGGCGCATGCATCGGCTGGTGCGTCTGGCTCTTGTGGAAGCGCCTGGCTCCGGCGCTCAAGCTGGCCGTGCACCCGGACGACCTGTACCGGCCGTTTCTTCTGCCTCCGCCCAACTGCGGCTAAAACTGCAGCTACTCCTTGGCGGCCTCGTCGCCGCCTTCCTCGCCGTTCTCGTCCCCGTCTTCAAGCACGGGCACGGAGCCTTTGCGCTTGTAGGCCCGGTACACGGAAACGCCAAGCCAGCCCGAAGCGCCGAGCAGCAGCACGGACAGGCCGATGAGCAGGGCCTTGGCCGCGGTGGTTTCGGCGTTGAAGCCAGCCCCGAAGATGGCGAAAACCAGGGTGTGCGGCAAATAGCCCAGGGCCGAGCCTAAAATGAACGGAAATGCGGGGATGCTGGTGACGCCGGCGGCCACGCTGGTGAGCAGGTTGTGCCCCAGCGGAAACAGCCGGATGGCCAGCGAGGTGCGGAAGGGATCGGCGCGCAGAAAGGCGTCGAGCTTGGCCACGCGCTTGCCGAAGCGCGACAGCACGACCTCGCGCCCCAGGGTGCGCGCAAGGGTGAAGTCGATGGCGCAGCCCAGAGCCGTGCCCAAAACGCCCAGCAGGGTGCCCCAGAACCAGCCGAAGGCATAGCCGCCCAGAAAGGCGGGCAGCTGCCGGGGAACGCCCATGCTCGTCACCAGGGCCGTTATTCCCAGAAAGAAAAGCACCCCGCCGACGCCCTGCCCCTCCACATGGGCCATGAACCATTGCCGGTCGGCCAAATGCTGCTCCAGGCCAAGCTGCCGGGCCACAAGCACCAGCCCCCCGAACACGGCGAGCATGGCCAGGCCTTTGAGCAGGGGCTTGAATCCCCCGGCACTATTTTTCATCCGCGCCGCCTTCGCGCCGTGCCGCGCGCTTTTCCCGCTTGTCCGTTCGCGGCGGGCGGGCGGATTGCTCCGACTTGGCGGGCGGCAGGCCGCGCGTGCTGTTGATGAGGCAAAAGCCGATGAACAGCGCAAGCCCCTGGGCTGCGCCGAACACCAGATCGCTTTGCAGCACGGCGTACCAGACGCCCGCGCCCGTGCCCAACACAAGGGGGATGAACGGCCAGCGCGGGCGGCGCGAGGAAAGCTGCGGCAGGCCGAAGAGCCCCCGCCAGATCACGGCCATGATGGCGATGAACTGCGCCAGCACGGCAAAGGACAAGAGCTGCGTGGTGAACGGCACGCCGACGATTCCGAAGGGGTTCATTGCGGCTCCTTGTAAGGGCTAGTAGCGGCCCCGCGCCTCGACCTTGCGGGCCTCGTCCTGACGGCCCTGCAGGGTAAGAGACTGGATGAGGGCGTCCCAGAATTCCTGGCGTTCCGGCATGAGCGCGGCGGCCTGCCGCGAGAGCACCTCGGCGATCTGCGGATCTTCCCCGGCTTCAAGGTACAGTTTGGCGAGCATGCCCATGGCGTAGGCATCGTTGTGGTTGGCGGAAATGGCTAGGTGCAGGAGTTCGCGCGCGCGGTCGCGGTTGCCGGAGGCCAGAGCCACGCGGGCCAGAGGCCGCAGGGCCGAGGCCTCGCCGCCGGGGGTGGCCAGGGCCTTCTCGTACAATGCTCCGGCCTGCGCGAGGTCGCCGGAGCCCTCGGCCAGGGAGCCCAGGCGCAGCAGGCTGAAGCAGTGCGTTGGGTCCAGCGCCAGGCAGCGCTCATAGGCCTGCCGGGCCAGCTGGTTTTCATCCAGGCGCTGGCACGCCCAGCCCAGGTTGTAATGGGCCATGACGTTTTCCGGCTCCGCCGCGACCACCAGCTCGAACTCGCGCCGGGCCAAATCGGCCTTGCCCAGCTGGGCGTAGCAGATGCCGAGGGAGTTGCGCGCCAGCATGTTGGCGGGATCGGCCAGCAGGGAGAGCTTGAACTCCTCCACTGCGGCGTAGAGGTCGCCCTCCACAAAAAGCCTGTCGGCCGAGACGTTCAGGGAAATGGAGTCGAACAGCGCCACGCGCGGCGCGGGCAGAAGCAGGGCGTGCTCCAGGGCCTTGCGCACGCACTCCAGAGTATCGGCCTTGGCGAGATTGAGGAAGGGATAGGCGAACAGGCCCACGGCCAGCTCCAGCCCATGCTCCGCAGCGGCCTTGGCGCACAGCGCCTGGGCCTTGGCCAGGGCGTCCGGGCCGGACTCGCCGGGCAGAAAATGCACCAGTCCGCCCAGGCCGAAGCGTCCGGCAGCGGCCCGCGCGGGCTTCTGCCCCGGCAGGGCCGGGGAATCGCAGCCCGCGCCCATGAGACATTTCTCGGCCAGGGCGGCCACCTGGGCCACGGCGGCGTCCAGGCTCTTCACCGTCGCTCCGCGTCGCTCCACGGTCTGGCTTTCGCCTCCGGGCAGCACCACGCGGGTCAGCACCACGGTGAAGGCCTCGGCCCGCTGGCGCACCCGGCCGAAGAACGACAGAAAATCGCGATAGCCGTACAGTCCGGTGACCATGTCGCGCTGGGCCTGGGTCTGGCCGCTTGCTCCCTCGGCCGTCTCGACGGCGAAGAGGCTGTCGCGCTCCTGGATGAGCGTCAGGCGGTCGCCGGGCTCCGGGGCCCAGGCGGGGTCGCCCGCGTGCAGCACTTCGGCGAAGGCGATGTCGCCCTGCACCTCCGTAAGGACGATTTCGCCCTTGTAGAGCGCGGGGCTGCGGCCCACCAGGCGCTCGTCGCCGGAGAGCCGGGCCTCGATGGTGCGCTCCTGGAACTTGGGCGACCACACGAGGAAGCGCAGGCCTTCCTGCGCGCCCACACCGCGCCCCAACGTCACGGAAAGGCGCTGCATGGGCAGCACGTCGAGAATGCGCCCGCCGTTGCGCAAAATGTCCTGGAAGCCGAACACGCGGTTGCGGCCATGGTCCTTGCTGGTGCCCACGGCCTTTTGCGCCGCGCGCATGAGGATGCGCGCTTGCTCCTGCGGCGCGCGCTCCAGCTGGGGGCCGCGCAGGCACTGGGGATAATTGGCGTAGCCCAGGGATGCGGAAACGACGATGCGGTCCTCGGTGATCTCGTCCTGAAAGCTCAGGGCGCCGATGGCCTGGCGCACTTGCTCCGCCAGCTGGAACGCGCCCTTGGGGCTTGCGTCGGGCACCAGGATGGCGAAGGTGTCGTTGTGGATGCGCGCGGCAGTGACTTGGCGCGGGCAGGTGGCGGCAATGGTCTTGCCCACCTCGGCCACCATCTGGTCGCCCAGCAGGTAGCCGTAGCGCTCGTTGATCCACTGGAAGGAGTCGAGGTCGAGCAGAATGATGCCGAGCGACGCGCTGAAGCACTGCACTTCCGGGTCGGTGCGGCCGCCGGTGGTGGCGTCCAGGCAGTGGTGGATGAGCGCGATCTCCTGCGTGAGCGCCTTGTGGAAGTGATCGCGGGAGGAGAGGCCTGTCAGGGCGTCCGTCACCGACCGCTTGTACAGCAGCATCTCCTCCAGCACGCGGGTGGCCATGGCCTGAAAAAGCGGCGGCATGGCCTTGGGCGCCTTGATCTTGACCCCGCGCGCCACAAAAACTCCCAGGCCCCGCCCGCCCAGCACAAGGGGCAGCATGAGCTCGCGGCTGCCCGCGTCGAAACGCAGCTCCGGGGCGCGGTCGCCCTCCCGCGGGAAATACAGGCTGTAGGAGGTGAAGGGCAGAAAGGAGCGGATGGCGTCCTTCAGACTGTGTTCCAGATCGATCAGATCCTGCCGGGTCAGCGTAACGCTTTGGTCGGCCAGGATGTCCGAAAAGATGTCGGCGGCGGGTCGCATGCAGGGTATCTATCCTGCCGGGAGGTCCAGCACAAGGGCCAGATCCGGGTGGGGGAAATATCTATGGACACGCGGTGGCATTCGTGCCATGTCTCCCTACCGAAAAACGACCCTTCGGGAACCCCTCATGGACCTAATCACCACCCCCGCAAGCTTACGCCAACAGTGCCGCGCCTGGCGCAAACAGGGCCTTACCATCGCCCTGGTGCCCACCATGGGATTTCTGCACGCCGGGCACATGTCGCTCATGGATCATGCGCGATTGCGCGCCGACCGCCTCGTGGTCAGCGTCTTCGTGAACCCGACCCAGTTCGGCCCGAACGAGGACCTGGACAGCTACCCGCGCGACCTGCCCCACGACCTGGCCGTGGCCGGGGAGCATGGCGCCGCCGCCGTGTTCGCGCCCGAGCCGGGAGCCATGTACCACCCGGACCACGCCACCTGGGTCGAAGTGCCGGAAATGGGCAAGCTCCTTTGCGGCGCCTCGCGGCCCATCCACTTCCGGGGCGTGTGCACCGTGGTGTTGAAGCTCTTGAACCTCGTGCGGCCCGACGTGGCCGTGTTCGGCGAAAAGGACTGGCAGCAGCTGGCCATTCTGCGCCGCATGGCGCGCGACCTGGACCTGGACGTGGAGCTGGTGGGGCGGCCCATTTTCCGCGAGCCGGACGGCCTGGCCTTAAGCTCGCGCAACGTATACCTGACCAAAGAAGAACGCCAGAACGCCCCGGCCATCCACGAAGGCATGGAGCGCGTTGAAGAGCGCATGCGCGCGGGCGAGCGCGATGCGGAAACTTTGGGCCTTATCTTCCGCGAGCATCTGGCCGATAAGCTGCCAGACTCGCGTGTGGATTACGCCTCTTTCGTCCACCCGGAGTCCTTGGCTCCGGTGGCCCGCGTCACCACCGGAACGCTTCTGGCCGTCGCAGTGTTCGTCGGAAAGGTGCGCTTGATAGACAATAAGCTGCTGGAGGTGTAGAAACCCATGCCCAGACGCACGTTTTTGAGCGCAAAAATCCACGGGGCCACCCTTACTTCGCTGAACCTTGAATACGAGGGCAGCATTTCCGTGGATTCCGCTCTGCTCGATGCTGTGGGAATTCTGCCCTACGAGCAGATTGATGTGCTGAACCTGGACAACGGGGAGCGGCTGACCACCTACGCCATCCCCGGCAAGCCGGGAGAGATATGTCTGAACGGAGCCGCCGCGCACAAGGGCAAGCCCGGTCAGAGAGTCATTCTGGTGACATTCCTGGAGCTTGAGCCGGACGAAATTCCCGCGCACAAGCCCAGGGTCATTCGTGTGGATGCCGCCAACAGGCCCGAGGCGGCCCGCTAAACAAAATGCTTACCTGATATACTGGAGGATTCTGCATGATTTCGCCCAAAAGCCGTTACATGTTCACATCCGAGTCCGTTACCGAAGGCCACCCGGACAAAGTGGCGGACGCCATCTCCGACGCGGTCCTCGACGCCCTCATCGGCCCGGACCCCGGCTCCCGCGTGGCCTGCGAAACGCTGGTCACCACCGGCATGGCCTTCATCGCCGGAGAAATCACCACCAAAGCCTACGCCGATCTGCCCACCATCGTGCGCGAGACCGTGAAGGAAATCGGCTACAATAGTTCCGAGATGGGCTACGACTACGCCACCTGCGCGGTCATGTCCGCCATCGACAAGCAGAGCGCGGACATCGCCCAGGGCGTTGACCGCACCAAGCCCGAAGACCAGGGCGCCGGCGACCAGGGCATGATGTTCGGCTTCGCCTGCAACCAGACCCCGACCCTTATGCCCGCGCCCATCTACTACGCGCACCAGCTTTCCCAGCGCCTCACCTTTGTGCGCAAGCAGGGCATCCTGAAGTTCCTCCGTCCCGACGGCAAGACCCAGGTCGCCATCGAGTACGAGAATGGCAAGCCCATCCGCATCGATAACGTTGTCTGCTCCGCCCAGCACGATGAAAGCATCGAGCACGGCGACCTCGTGGAAGCCATCAAAAAGGAAGTCATCTTCCACACGCTTCCCCAGAACCTCATCGACGACAAACTGAAGATCTACGTCAACCCCACCGGCCGCTTCGTCATCGGCGGCCCCGTGGGCGACTGCGGCCTCACCGGCCGCAAGATCATTCAGGACACCTACGGCGGAGCCGGCGCCCACGGCGGCGGCGCGTTCTCCGGCAAGGACCCCTCCAAGGTGGACCGCTCCGGCGCGTACATGGCGCGCTATGTGGCCAAGAACATCGTGGCCGCCGGCCTGGGCGAAGTGGCCGAAGCCCAGATCGCCTACGCCATCGGCGTGGCTGAGCCCGTTTCCGTGGTGTGCACCACCCACGGCACCGGCATCGTCGCCGACGACGTGCTGACCAAGGCCGTGCGCGAAGTGTTCGACCTGCGCCCCTACTACATCCTGAAGCGCCTCGACCTGCGCCGCCCCATCTACAAGCTCACCACCAACTACGGCCACTTCGGCCGCGAGCTGCCCGAGTTCACCTGGGAAAAGACCGACGCCGCAGCCGACCTGCGCACGGCCTGCAAGCTGTAAGAACAAGATAAAGAGGGTTTTCCGGGGGGAATGATTCCCCCCGGGCCCCCTCGTGGCAATGCAAAAGGCCTGGGCCGAGCAAGACTCGGCCCAGGCCTTTTGCATTGCGGATGGCGCAGGACAAACAAAACACCTTCCCGGCACTCCGATAAGGGCGTTTCGCGGCAGTCCTCTCAATGTTCCGGCCCGCCTCCGCCCTGCCAGTCCACTCGCACCTTGTTTTGTGACCACGCCGCCAGCTTCCCGGCTCATTTCCAGCCAAACACGCCTCACGGCGGCGCTCCATGCCTCCGCCCGGCAGCACGCCGCCGCCATGCGGCTCGTCGAAACCCACAGTCTGCCGGTTGCTGAGACCCTGCAAAGCATCGGCGTCTCGGTTTTTCGCGGCGACAACGCCCAGACGGGTGAGCTCGGCCGTTTTCTCCAGCGATATGAGAACGGCGAAATCCCCCCAGGTTCGGTGCTTGTCGCCGAGTCCTTGGACCGTCTGACACGCAACCGTGTGCATGAAACACTACGGATGCGCAACCGCGCAATTAGTGGTTGAAGATAGCCCCAAGCCTTGGCCCCGAGCGATATGAGAACGGCGAAATCCCCCCAGGTTCGGTGCTTGTCGCCGTGTCCTTGGACCGTCTGACACGCAACCGTGTGCATGAAACACTACGGATGCGCGACCACGCAATTAGTGGTTGAAGATACCCCCAAGCCTTGGCCCCGTTGGTGTGGGCATTTTCCCGGTTTTGTCTCAGGCCGGGCAGGCCTAGCCTGTGAAAGAAAGGATTGGGAGCGTCCAGCAGAAGACGAGAAATTCCGGCTGGCGAGTGTCTTCCTGAATCGTTATTGCAATCCGCACGGCATGGAATGCTACAACAGGGTGTGCCTGTTCAGTTCGCCCAGCAGTAGAAGGACGAGCAGATAGGCTATCCCCGAAATCGCCAGCGCCAAGAATAAAGACACCGGCATCAAAAGCCAGAGGGCAAGCCCCGCCGCTGTTGCGCCGCACGCGATCCGCACCAGGGAGAACGCCAAAGCACCCCAATCCACGGATGTTGCCGCCAAGGCATACCCCAGACAGGTGCTGGTGGAAATGCCAGCCAGGTAGGCCCAGGCCGCCCCCAAGGCCCCGGCGCGGGGAACAAGCAGTGCGTTGGACATAAGCCCGACAGCTAGCCCCACCACCACAATGATATAAAACTGGCGTTGCTGGTTGCGCGCCTCAAGAATGGTCTTCATGCCATAGAACAGGAACAGGAAAGGCACGCAATAGGTCAGGACGCGCAGGACCGGCCCGCCGGCCCGGTAATCCGGTCCGAACAGCAACAAGACGATCGGCTCAGCAGCCATGTTGAGCATCACGGCCAGGGGCGCAGCGGCGATGGCCACAAGCCGCGTGAGCCGCACGGAGTGCCGGACGAATTCCTCCTGTCTGTGCTCCGCCGCGCTGCGCGCCATGCCGGGAAGCCACGCTCCGGCGAAAATGTAGGGGATGAGCCACAGGCTGTAGACGATACGCGAGGACACGGTGAACATGCTGAGCTCCACCTTGGTGGACCAGGCCTGGAGAAACAGCACGCTGATGCGCAGCAGGGCGTCAAAGGCGAACATGGCCAGGACGATGGGCAGACCCTGGTGCAGGTATTCGCGGCCGGTGCACGGCGCGGGGGTCCTGCGGGGCGGAGCCAACCGAAAGGTGACGACCAAAGCCACGGCCACCACGGGCAGAAAGCTAGCCAAGCGCGCCAAGGCCATGGGCAAAAGCCCCACCGACACCAGGGTCGAATAGGCCACGAAGGCCGTGAACAGACAGAAGCAGATGGGCTGGAGCAGGCCGGTGACGCTCTCCCAAACCATGCGCTCGCAGGCGCGGAACACCCCGCTGGCCAGGAATAGGTATGACAGAAGCAGGTTGGCCACGCCCAGCACAGCCACCGCGGCAAAGGTGGACAGGCTGTCGCTCATGAGGCCGCCCACGGCCAGAATGACCAGGTAGCAGCCCGCGCTGAGGAAGACCTTGAGCCGCAGCAATGTACCGTGGATGGCCCCGGCCTGCGCCCTGTGCCGGGCCATTTCCCGCGTGGCGATGATGTTCAGCCCGGCGTCCGCCACGTAGACCACGAAGAGCGTCAGCTCCTGGGCGAAGGAATACTGCCCGAACACCACGGGGCCAAGGCTGCGCGCCGCGATGATGAACCCCAGAAACTGCAGCGGGATGCTCAGCACGTTGCCGATGAGCGAGGCCGAAGCGTTCTTGAGCATGCCGCCCAGGCCGCCTTTGGCGGTGGGCATGGCCGCAGGGTTTTGCGCTGCCGCTTCCAGGGTTTCGGTCATGGCATTGCGATGATGCAGCGGCCGACGGCTTCGCCGCTTCTCATGCGGTCGAGGGCCTCGTTGATCCCGTCCAGGGCGTGGCGCTCCGTGGCCAGGGGCGCCAGTTGCAGCAGCCCCTGCTGCTCCAGCCGGGCGTACCGGGGAATGTCGATGGAGGGGTCGCCATCGCCGCCGTGGGTGCCGGTGAGCACTTTGCCGAAGTGCAGCGGCAGCGAATGGATGGTGATGTCTTCCTTGGCGCGCGGCACGCCCACCAGGATGGTGCGGCCCTGGGGCTGCGTCAGGCTGTAGCCCAGCGCGATGAGTGCGGTGTTGCCGGTGTTGTCCACCACCACATCCGCCCCGGCGGCCCCGACGACCGCCCGGATTGCCTCGGCCACCTCGGTCGCAAGGTCTAACCCGCGCGAGTTGACGGTGTGCGTGGCGCCCAGGGTGCGCGCCAGCTCCAGGCGGTTGTCGTGGATGTCCACCGCAACAATGGGATAGGCCGTGGTCATGGCCGCGGCCTGGATGACATTGAGCCCGACGCCACCCGCGCCCAGAACCACCACGCTTTCGCCTATCCTGAGCCCCGCGGTGTTCATCATGGCGCCAAACCCGGTGGTCACGGCGCAGCCCAAAAGCGGCGCCAGCTCCATGTTGAAGCCCGCGGGCAACGGGGTAAGGCGGTTCTCGGAAATCACGGCATGCTCGTTGAAGGTCGTTACCCACCCGGCGTTGAGCCGCTTGCCCCGCCAGGAGTACACAGCAGCCGCGGCATCGATGCCGCGGCCTTTTCGCCAGTGCAGCACGACCTTGTCTCCGGGGCGCACGTGGCGCACGCCCGGCCCGATGGCCAGCACCTCGCCGGAGCCCTCGTGCCCGAGCAAATGCGGCAGGTACTTATCCGGTCCCTTTACTCCCGCTATCTCGCCCAGCTGCGACCCGCAGATGCCGCTGTAGAGCACGCGCACCAGCACCTGCCCGCAGCAAAGCTCCTCCGGCAGGGTGATCTCGTCGATGACCAGCGGCTTGCCCGTTTCGACCAGGATAGCCGCCCTGGTGGTGCGCGGCGCGATCAGGTGTTCGGTCGAAGTCCCGGCCATGCCTAGGCCCCCGGCTTTGCGGCGGGATCCTGCTCGGCGGACTCCGCGATGAACCAAAAGTAGTCGCCACTGTAGCCCACCTCGGCGAAGAGTGCCTTCCAGTCCTCCACGTGCATGTAGGTCAGGGCGGTGAGGTTCCACTTCATGAGCTTGGCCTTCTCCGCGTCGTTGCGCCAGGCGTCCATGGTCACGAAGGCGTTCTTGCGGCTCACGCGCTGGATCTCGCGCAGGGCCTTCTTGCACTGCTCAAGGGGCAGGTTGTGCACGGTGTTGATGCAGATGACCAGATCAAAGGAGTTGTCCTCGAAAGGCAGGTCCGTGGCGTTGCCCACCTGCAGGAAGGGCTTCACCGTGTCGATGGCGTGCTCGACGCCGTAGGTGGAGATGTCCAGGCCGGTGACCTTCAGCTTGGGCATCAGCAGCTTGAAGTCGTGCAGCATGAAGCCCTTGGCGCAGCCCACGTCGAGCAGGCTGGCGTCCTCGGCCAGGCCGTAATGGTCGCGCATGTGGCGCACGGTGTCGGTCCAGAAGCGCGGGTGGTAGTTGTATCCGCCATAGCCGGTGAGCCGCTCGCCATCGTAGTATTCCACGCCGAAGCGGCGCGCCACGGCGCGGTGTTCCTCAGTGATGAGCTTGCCGCGTTCGTCGATGGGGCGCTTGGACTTGGGGTAAAGCTTCAGCAGATCAATTTCCTGTCCCATATCTCACTCCACGTTAAGGTGTGCTGGGTCCTGAACAAAAAAGGCCGGATCAGAGAAACAGCCGCCGCGGACTCTTGCCGAACTCGTCCCGGTGGCTGACCTTGACCTCCCAGCAAAGCCGCAGATACATGCTCATTACCTCGCGAAAGTTGCGCCAAGAGAGGGAGCTGCTGCCGCGCAACCCTGTGGCCATGTAGCCGTAGACCTCGTGGTACGTGCAACCGGAGCACAGCATTTTGATGGTCATTTCCACCACGATGCTGAACCGGTTTGCATGCAGGCGCAATTTCTTCAACCGCTCCGTCGGGTAGACGCATGGGCCGTTGATGTATTGCACGAAGACATTGAATGTACTCATGTAAATGAGGTTAAACACTGCAGAGATGATGTTGCGCACCCGGCCGCGCACCTCGCGATTCAAAAAATACGACATAATGATGTCGGCTTTGTCGTGGTAAGAGAACAACTGCTCGAGCAACGCCACAGACATGTCATTGTCGCCAGGAACGATGATGAACTTCGGAGCCGAGGCCACAGCCAGGGCATCCTTGACGTTGACGCCGAGCCCCATGTTCACGGGGTGATGCAGCACCCGGATGTTCGAGTGCAGACGGGAAAGCTCATCACTGATTTTTCCTGTATCGTCCGTGCTGCCGTCGTTGACAATGATGATCTCAATGGGGACCCGGGCTTTGTCCGCAGCCTGCAAGAGATTGGCGATGGTCTCGCGGATGTTGGGCTGCTCATTCAGCGCCATGACGGCGGCGGAGATCACTGGTGATGCGGCGACGTTCACAAATTTCTGTCCTGTGCCTGAGCGGAGCGTATCTTCCAACCCGGCTTGTAATAGAGTCCTACAAGTCGCGCTTGCCGAACAGCAGCAGGCGCAGCCCGTCGATGAACAAAACCAGGGGCAACAGGTGGCGCCTGGCAAGAAAAAGCCGCCCACCGCGGCAGACGATCTGCCCATTGGCCAGCAGGCGTTCTATGCGCGCCTTACGGATAGCATCGGCGTTGTATTCTGCCAGCAGTTCTTCCATACTCATGCCGTCTGGCCGGTGCTTCAGCTCCACCATGATGCGGATGCGCAGGGCCGAGACGTTCAGCGTCATGAAGACGCAGAAGCAGTATGAGGCCAGCCCGTATATGATGAGGTTCACCAGCGTCAGAGCCAGGGAGTCCAGCCCGGGAACCCACAGCCACGCTTCGCCCAGGGTCAGTGCCGCCAAACCAGCCAGAAAACCCAGCGCGATGGCGCGCACATAGGCCAGCCCATAGTGCAGGGCGCACAGCTGCACGACCGCGTAGATCAGAAACGCCGAGGCGGGATTGGCCAGCCGGGCGTATTCCAGAGCCTCCGGCGCTATCATCCTGGACGTCCCATCCGCGTGAAGTTCTGAATTGGCCCAAGCCAAGCGAGCCAGCGCTCGCCCCCCTTCGCAAGGCGGTAGCGCCCCCCCTCCAGCCGAATCATGCCCTTTTGCTCCATGTAAGCCAGCCGGGGCAGCAAAAAACGCTCGTCTGTAAAAAACGCATGCAGGTGCTTTTCCTCCATGCCCTTGGCCCCCTGTCGCCAAATCATGCGGATCACCGTCAGGGTTGGGCTGTCGTCGATGACACCCATGTAGAAGAGAAAGTAGAAGGCCAGAAGCGTGCACATGAACAACGCGAGGTGCAGCCAGCGCACCGAAGTCAACGCCACGAGCCCCAGCCCAGAAACCACCTGAGGTGCGGTCCAAAGCCCCACCCAAATGATCGCGTACGCCAACGCGAAGGCCAACAACAGCCGCCCCGGACGGCGCCACGCCAAGCACCAGCGCGACAGAAGCGCATGCAACGCGAACCCAGCCGCAAATGCAGACATGCCCAGCACAAGGATGTTCATGGGACTCAGCTCTCCAGCTTGAGCGAGACGGGAAGCGGCTCGACAATCATCTGTGCCAAAAACTCCTTGCGCTCCATCAGCGGCTCGGCGTCCTCTATGGGGCGGCCGAACTTCACCTGGGGGGCGACGCGACAGTCCAGCGGAATACGCACATCGCATAGCACCGGGCCCTTGGCGGCCATCACGCGGGCTATGGCCTCGCGCACTTGGCTGTTGTGCTCTACCACTACGGTTTCAAGGCCATAGGCCCTGGCCACAGCAATGAAATCAACCTGTGGCAAGCCGCCCTCCACGCTCGACCCCTCATAACGCGCGTCCAGCCACTGGTCCTGGGTCTGCCGAATCATTGAGTAGCCTTTGTTGTTCACCAGGATAATCTTGAGGGGGAGGTCATGTCGCTTGGCCGTGGCCAGTTCCTGGATGTTCATCTGAATGCCGCCATCACCGTTGATGGAGACAACCTCGCCGTGCCCCAGCGCAAAGCTGGCGCCAATGGCCGCAGGCAAGGAGTAGCCCATGGGCGTGAAGTTGAACGCGCTGAACACGCGCTGCCCAGCCCGGCAGTCGAAGGCTTGCATAGTCCAGGCAAGAGCACAGCCGGTGTCCGTGAAAACATGCATATCATCCGGGCAGAGCTGGGCCAGCG
>Ga0209373_10002635_pt1 | contig 17594 bp, 17 predicted proteins | sample Higcelweek5metaG_FD_187173 | JGI IMG/M metagenome (GOLD analysis project Ga0209373, IMG submission 187173) | Freshwater pond sediment microbial communities from the University of Edinburgh, under environmental carbon perturbations - High... | ecosystem: Environmental > Aquatic > Freshwater >... | reverse complement strand
TAGTTCCCGAACCGATCGCCAGGAAATACAAGATAGTCGCCTATGAAAAAAAGGATAGGGAGCTGAAGATCGCGATGATAAACCCGGAGGATATCCAAACTGTCGATTTTATACGCAAGAAGACCGGGCTTAAGATCATAACCTGCATCACGAGCGAAGAAAGCATCGAAGCTGTCTTGAAGCAATACGGCAAAAGCCTCAAGGCGGAATTCGGTGATATTATAGACAAGAATTCAGAGGAAATAAAAACCGAAGAAGCGGAAGATGAGGATCTGGAAAAAGTGGCGCAGGGTCTTCCTATCATACGCATCGTCGATACCCTTATCAAGCATGCCATTTTGCAAAGCGCATCCGATATCCATATCGAGCCGGACGAGAAAGAAGTCCGTGTCCGCTATCGAATCGACGGCATCCTTCATGAGGCCATGGTCTTGCCGAGGCAAGTGAAAGAGGGAATCATCGCGCGCATCAAGGTCCTTTCCAATCTCAAGCTTGACGAACATCGCGTTCCGCAAGACGGAAGGTTCAAAATAGAAAAAGACGGATTGAAGATTTCTTTTCGTGTCAGCATCCTGCCGATTTTCGATGGGGAAAAGATAGTGATGAGGCTTCTGGACGAGTCTTCCAAAGGACTCACTCTCGAAGGCATGGGTCTTCGCGGACATGCTCTCGAAGCGATCCATCGCGAAATAAAGAAACCGAACGGGATGATCCTGGTTACCGGCCCGACCGGTAGTGGGAAAACTACTACGCTCTATACTGTCATGGATATTCTGAACACTCCTGATGTTAACATAAGCACTGTCGAAGACCCGGTTGAATACCGTATGCATCGCGTCAACCAGACTCAGATCCATCCCAAAGTGGGCCTCACTTTCGCGGCCGGCTTGCGTTCTCTTCTCCGTCAGGATCCTGACATCATAATGGTCGGCGAGATTCGCGATAATGAAACCATGGAAATGGCTATCCATGCCGCTATGACTGGGCATCTGGTTCTTTCGACGCTTCACACCAACAGCGCAGCGGGAACTTTACCGAGGCTTCTTGATATGGGAGCCGAAGCCTTTCTGGTTGCCTCGACAGTGAATGTCATCATCGCTCAGCGTTTGGTCAGAAAGGTGTGTCCCGATTGCCGCGAAGAATACAATCTCAGCAAGAAAGAACTGGATGCTCTCAAGGAAAGCTATGAAATGGACGACATTCTCAAAAGGTTGAGGGACGTTGAGGAGATGAAGGGTATGATAAAGGCGAAAGACACTTGGGCTGACCTGAAACTGTATAAACCCAAAGGTTGCGAACAATGCAGCGGAGGATATCATGGTCGGGCGGGAATTTTCGAAGTATTGGAAATAGATGATGACATCAGAAAACTGATCTCGCAAAAAACGGATGCGGAAACGCTTGAAAAGGAGGCGCGCAAAAAGGGAATGCTCACCATGATTGAGGACGGATTCGCCAAAGCCATCCAAGGGATGACTACGATAGAGGAAATTTTGAGAGTCACTAAGGAATAAAAAAAATGAAAGTAATATATACTGCTAAAAGCTATTCAGGAGAAACGAAAGGCGGGGAAGCTGAAGTCAAGAACGAGCGCGATCTTGCCGCCCAGCTCAGGTCGGATGGATTCATCCTGACTTCTTTCAAGGAAGTCAAAGGGGAAGAGAAGAATTCCGCTGACATAAAGATCCTGGACCGTTTTTTCGGCATATCTCTAAAGGACAAGCTCATGTTCACTCAGAACATGAGCGTCATGATATCATCCGGCTTACCCATATCGAGAGCTGTGAAGAATATTTCGGAACAGGCCAATAACAAGAGATTCAAGGCTATCTTAGAGAGCATTTTCGCAGATATCCAATCGGGGATGACTTTCGCTGACGGGCTTGCCAAATATCCGGCGGTTTTCGACGAGATGTTCGTCAACATGATCCGTGTCGGAGAAGTCAGCGGGAGCTTGGAAGAAATCATGAAGATCCTGACTATCCAGATCGAGAAAGAGCATAGCCTCACGAGCAAAGTGAAAGGGGCGCTCACCTATCCGGCAGTCATCCTTGTCGCGATGGTGGGAATCGCCATCGTCATGCTCACTTTCATTCTTCCTAAGATAATGGGAGTTTTCAAAGATATGAATGTGGAGCTTCCGGCTTCGACGAAATTCGTGATGGCGCTTAGCGATACCCTAAGGGACCACGCGATTGCGGCGTCTATAGTCGTTGTCATAATCGGAATTTTCCTGAAGATTTTCCTTAAGACCGGGGCTGGCAAGAAGGCGCTTGCTTTCACTATCATGCATATCCCGGTTATCAGCAACATAGTCATTAAGGTCAACTGCGCGCGTTTCGGGCGCATATATAGCTCGCTCATAAGAAGCGGCGTCCCGGTTACGGAATCGCTTCGGATACTTGCCAACACTTTCACGAATTATTATTACAAGGGAGCGATGAATGAAGGACTTGAAGAGATTCAAAAAGGAGTCAACCTGAGCGTTGTGATTAGGAAGAACACTTTGGCTTTTCCGCTCCTGGTTTCCCAGATGGTTTCGGTCGGCGAGGAAACCGGAAAGACGGAAGTGGTGCTTCTCAAGCTGGCTGAGTTCTATGAGGATGAAGTCGACCAGATTTCCAAAAACATGTCTTCTATTATCGAACCGGTGCTCATGATCCTCATCGGAGCCGGAGTCGGATTTTTCGCCGTTTCAATGCTTCAGCCGATTTATGGAATGATGCAGAACGTTAACTGAAAACTCGTGTCAAAAACAGAAATAAAAAAACATGCCAAGGGGGTAACTCTCATCGAAGCGATGGTCCTGCTGTTCATCTTTTCCATCATCACGATGGCCTTTTATTCTCTTCTTTCTGTTGGAACCAGGTATATCGTAGAAGTGAAGGACAGGTTGGGCGCTTCGGCGGTGGCCAATGAAAGGATGGAGATAGTGAGGAACCTTGACTACGCCGATATAGGGACTACGACCGGGATTCCGAGCGGGAATATTCCTGAAAAGGAGACAGTCACCGAAAATTCGCACAGGTATTACATATTCACTTTCGTTCAATATGTCGATGATCCTTTCGACAGCACTGCCGGAGGAAGTCCGAAAGACACGATACCGAACGACTACAAGCGCGTCAGGATAAAAGTGGCATGGGAGGATGATATCGATAGCGCGAAATCAGTTTCGTTGATTTCCACTTTTCCGCCCAAAGGAATCGAAACCAGCGCCGGAGGAGGTGTCCTTTCCATAAATATCCTGAATTCCAAGGGCATAGGGATCCCGCAAGCGAAAGTGCATATAAAGAATGCCTATTCCGGGATAGATATCACGACCCTTACTGATGATACCGGGAATATAATGCTTCCGTCCGCTCCGGTCGGGACCAGAAGATATGTGTTGGAGGTTTCCAAAGACGGTTATCTGCCGCTTGCCACCATGCCGCCATATAACCAGACTCCATACAATCCGGTAGATGTCCACGCTTCGGTAGTCAGGAATACTGTGAACACCAAGGCTATGGTCACTGACAAGCTTTCCTCTTTCGCTTTGCATTTCAAGGATGCTTTCGGAGTCTCGGTTCCTGGCGTGAGTTTCGATATGATCGGAGGCCGGATATTGGGCAACAAGGTGGGCATTCCTTCCGATCCTGTGTATGCCTATGACGAAACCGGGATCTCATCCGGATCGGACGGGGAGAAGAGCTTCAGCGATATCAGTTATGGAACGTTCTATCTCACGATCGGAAGTCCCGGATACAAGCTCATAAAAGTCGATCCGGGACTGTCTAGCCGCAATAGCGCGTTCGATGCCCAGCCTGGGACGGATTCCGATTTCGATGTTGTTTTGGCGGACAGGAGCATCGCGTCAGCCTTGATAATAGTCAAGAATAACAAGGATTCGAGCCTGATACCGAATGCGGAAGTGCACCTCAAAAATTCTTCAGGATATGATGTGACTTTGAATACCGATGCCTATGGGCAAGCATATTTTCCGACGTCCATGCCGGCGCTTGTACCTGGATCATATACGGCCGATGTCTCAGCTTCCGGCTTCAACTCAGCCGCCGGACAATCGATAACGATAAACGGATCTCTTGTGGAGAAGGAAATAAAGCTGACGCCTAAAAGCTGATGGATCTGAAATTATAAAAAACATGATGTCTCACGAAAGAGCGACAACAAAAAAATACAGCCGAGCCTTCACCTTGATCGAAGTCATCGTGGCGATTTCTATATTCGGCCTCGGCATGGCCGGTTTCGCCTATCTTTTTTCCAGGGTATGGGAAACGAATCATTTCGTTATCGAAGAAGGGGAAACGGCGCGCCTTGTTTCGCGTGCCACTAATAGGATAGTTGAAGAAATCAGGGAAGCCAGGCAAGGAGATGACGGGAGCTATCCCATAAAATCAGGAAGCGACTTCGATCTGGTTTTCTATTCCGATGTCGACAATGACAAGGTCACGGAAAGGGTTCATTATTTCTATGAGGACAATCAATTGAAAGAAGGCATTGCCAAGCCCAGCGGCAACCCGGCAAGCTATCCGGGCAGCGATCAGTCAGTCGTGACTGTCGCAAGCTTCATAGTCAATACTCCGAGCGAACCGATTTTCTATTATTACAACAGCCAATATCCCGGAGACAGCGCGCATAATCCAATGTCGACCCCGATTTCCGTCGGCGATATCAGGCTGGTCCAGGTCCGTCTTTATGCCAACATAAATCCCAATAGGGCGCCTGACAACATAAATATAGCGTCATTCGCGGAACTTAGGAATATAAACGAATATGCATATTGATACAATGAAAAAAACAGGGAAAAGAGGATCGGCGCTGGTCTTCGCTCTTATCATCACAAGCCTATCGCTCATCATCCTGGTGTCGATGATGGAATATGTTTCGTCCCAGATAAAATACGGATTGTATAATTCTTCTAAGGAAGAATCCTTTCAAATAGCGGAATCCGGAATCAATTTCTATCGCTGGTATTTGGCGCATCAGACCGATGGCCGGACGGCTCAGCAGATAAAGACGTTCTGGACCAGCGGCAGCCCTTTCGGAGTGGGAAGCGCCTACGAGGCTGAATACAAGGATCCAGAGGGTGCCGGCATAGGCAAATACAGCATAGAAGTCACGCCTCCTGGAGAAGGTTCAACCATCGTGATCGTCAAATCAACCGGGTGGACATATAAATATCCTAATTCAAAAAGGACTATCCAAGTGAGGCTTCGCCGTCCGGCCTGGAGCGAATACATAATGCTTTCAAACGAATTCGTGCGTTTCGGGAGCGGAACCGAGGTCTTCGGCAAGATATTCGCCAATAGCGGCGTCCACTTCGATGGAGTGGCGCATAACGCTGTCTATAGCGCGGTTTCGAGCTATTATGATACGGACGTCAATTCAACCAAGCCAGGCGTCTGGACGAGTTGGAACAATGAATACAACTCCGACATGGGAAGCGATGTTTTCCTGTCCGGCAAATCGTATCCTATACCCGATAAGGATTTCTCGGATGTTACGGCTGATCTTGGCCTCATGAAAACGCAAGCGAAAACCGCCGGAACCGACACCTGTTCGCCGTCTGTCTGCTATTTCGACAACGACGGTCAGGGCAGAAGCATCGTTCTCAATGCTGACGGAACATTCAAGATAATCACCGTCCAGTCATATAACGGAAGCAGCAACTCGATATCGAATTACAGCGGAAGCTGGAGCACGTTCAATATTCCCAATAACGGGATAATTTTCATCGAGGGGAATGTCTGGGTCGAAGGGGCGATCAATGGCAAGAGGGTCACCATAGTCGGTGCGAACCTGTCATCGTCCGACAAGTCGAGCGTTTTCATCCAGCACAGCATAACATATGGAACATATGACGATAGTACCGTTTTGGGTTTAATAGCGCAGAAAGACGTCGAGATAATCCGCGACAGCGATGACAATCTGCGCATCGATGCGGCAATCATCGCTCAAAGCGGAAGAGTGGGTCGCGGAGTCTATAAACCGTCAGACTACAAGAACACCATCACGGTCTATGGCGCTATCGCAAGCAACCAAAGATATGGGTTCGCTTACACTGACGGGACTGGATATGCGAACCGGAACCTGTATTATGACAATAATCTTCTCTATTCTCCTCCTCCTTATTTCCCGACGGGTAATGAGTATTTGATGGATCTCTGGGAAGAGCTATAATGAAGAAGCTAGATTAAAAAAACAAAAATCAGCTAATGAGTTTTTTGAACAAGGAAATCATAAGCTTCCAAGACAAATTTTTCGGGCTCGACCTGAGCGACATTTCGCTCAAGGCTTTTCATCTTGATAAGAAAAGCGAAGGATGCGCTGTGGGCGGATATGTTTCCGCGGCTATCCCAGAAGGGTATATAAGCGATGGTACCCTGATCGAGAAGGACAAAATAGCCTCGATCATAAAAGCTTCCATCAAAAAAGCGGTTCCCAAGAGGATACATGCCAAGAACGTCGTCTGTTCATTGCCTGAATCTAAAGTGTTCCTTAGGAAGATCTCCATGCCCAAGATGGACGATTCCGAAATAAGCGAAGCGATCAAATGGGAGATCGAGGCAAGTATTCCTCTTTCCGCAGACCAGGTCTATTATGACTGGCAAATAATAAACGAATCCGAGGGGAAGCTCAACATCCTGACCGTTGCCGTTGCCAAGGAAACGGTGGACGACACCGTCGAAGTCCTTGAAATGGCAGGACTTAATGTGATTGGATTGGAAGTCGAATCGGTGGCGACGGCAAGAAGCCTCATTCCGCACGACGCGAAAAACGAGGATATATATTTCATTGCCGATCTTGGTGCCAAGAGGACAAGCTTCATCATAACCGAAGGCAATGTTCCTTATTTCACTTCGAGCATCCCGTTCTCTTCGGAAGGGATGACCGACATAATCTCCAAGGCAATGGGGGTCGACGACGCGGAAGCGGAAAAAATGAAGATTTCCAAGGGCATCGGGCATGCCGGTGAGGCTGGTTCTCTTCTTCCAGCTCTCGAATCATACTTGGAAAACCTATCAGGAGAAATAGAAAAAACGCTGGATTTCTATCACAGCATGACTAAAAGCAATATCAAGATAAAACGGGTCATACTTTCCGGAGGAGGATCTAATCTGAGAGGGCTTGTTCCGTATATGACGAAAATATTGGAAAGGGAAGTGGTCCTGGGCGATCCGTGGACCAATATAGATTTCGGACACTCGCTTCCGATAATAAACAAGGAAAAATCATCCGAATTTTCAACCGCCATAGGCTTGGCTATGCGGCAAAAATAACCATGGAAATAAAGCTCAATCTTCTTCCGCAGGAAAAAAAAGAAAAAATCTCCCGCCAGAGGCATTTCGTGGTCGCGGTTTTTTGGGAGGCGATGGTCCTGCTTGCAGTTGTCATGGCCATGGCTTTTCTTTTCAGCATAAACTATGTCCTTTCCCTTAATGCGGATATCGCCAAGGAATCCAGAGCGAGCGATTCGGAAAAAGAGAAATATGATGAAATATTGAAATACGAGACGGAGTTTTCGGATGTCAACTCAAAAATAGGCGATTCGTTATCCATTGCAGGAGATCAGCTCTATTGGTCCAATTTTTTCATCAAGATGAGTCGGATAGTTCCCGAGGGAGTGGATATCGTGAGCATCGCCACTAAGGATTACTCGATTGTTTTGACCGGTGAAGCGCAGGCTAGAGATGACCTGGTTGCTTTCAAGGACAAGCTTGTTTCGGATGATTGCTTTTCAAATATCGACCTTCCTCTTTCCGATCTTGTTTCCAGAGATGATATAGATTTCGGAATAAACATAAACATAAACAAAGATTGCCTCAAATCAAATGAAGGAATTCTGGATAAAAAATAAATTAGCTATCGTCATAGCGGTTTATGCTATGCTGATTGTTCCAGGGAGTTATTTTTCTGCCAGGTTTTTGATGGGGAGAATAATCGATACTTCCGATCGCATACAGGAAGGGATCATAGATGAGCAATTGCAAAAATCGAAGATTGAAGATATTCCTCGGATGGAGGAATTATCGAAAAGCATAGAGGATAATCGTGATGCTATGGAAACTACGTTAGGGGAGTCTATGGAGGTTGATTTCATCAAAAGCCTCGAAACTCTGGCGGATGATACGGGCAATGAGATAAGCCTTTCTGTCGATGACCCGGAGAAGGATAAGGCGAATCAGAAAGCAGCAGCGAATTCCAAAGATAAACAGGCGGAAAAAGGAATCAGGGAGAGCTTATCGCATTCAAAATTCATTTCGCTCAACATAACCCTCAGCGGCAGCTATGGAAGCATGGTCGAATTTGTCCATAAATTGGAAAACGGAAAATATTATGTGAACGTTATGTCGATTGATTCGAGAAAAAATCAGAAAGATCAGGGAAGCGCGAATCAGGGAAGCGGAGGGATATTCATAGGCTCCGCTTCAGATGGCCAACAGGGGAATTCGTCTTCAGATAGTGATAACAATGAGGATATCACTACGATTCTGAATGCGGTAGTTTATTTGCGATAATACTGGTCCGATAATATTTGAGAAAACAACTATGTTCAAATATAAGACAGGAAAAGACAGGGCGATAGGATTCTTCAAGGAAATCCCGGCTTTTCTCGGCCGGAACATGCGCTATGCAGTTCTCGGTCTTTTCGTTGTCATTTTCATCGGATGCATCTTCGTTTGGCGGTCCTTCGTTCAGATGCCTGATTGGAGCGAGGCGAAGAAAGCTTCCTATGTCGAATCAAAGAACAAGGACATTTCCTTCAATCAGAAGAAGTTCGATAAGGCTGTCGAGGAAAAGAAGCGGAGGGAAAGAGCATATGAATCTGATATCCCCGACTTGGAAGACATATTCCGGTTGAAGAGATGACCGTCTGGAACGATAAAAGCCTGCTATTTCGAGAAAAGCAGGCTTGAATTATAGATGGGTGTGCGCCCTGAGGGATTCGAACCCCCGACCCTCACGTCCGAAGCGTGATGCTCTAATCCACTGAGCTAAGGGCGCTTTTAAAGCCTTTTTTTTGCGAATTCGTCCTGACTTCAGGAAGTATACACTAAACCGAATATGATTTCAATGGATGATATAAGCGACAAGAAGCTGGTTGAGGATTTCCTGAATGGCGATCAGGCAGCTTTCGACGTGATTGTCGAAAGGTATTTCAGGGCCGTTTTCAATTTCGTCTATAAAATAACCCCGGAAACTTCCGCTGCCGAAGACATAACCCAGGAGGCTTTCCTGAAAACCTGGAAGAATATCAGGAAATATGACACCAGCCGGTCTTTCAAGACCTGGATATTCACTATTGCGAAAAATACCGCCTTCGATCATTTGAAGAAGAAAAAGGAATTATCCTTCTCAACGTTCGCGGATGATGAAGGCAATAGCTTCCTAGAAAATGTCAAAAGCGAAGATCCTTTGCCGGACGAGATAATCATGAAGGAAGACATGCCTCAAAAATTGGAGAAAGCCATTGATGCCCTTCCTCCGAAATACAAAGTCGTCATGAATCTCAGATACAAGGAAGACATGTCTTTTCCGGAAATCGCCGAGGTTCTGGGGGAATCGCAAAATACCGTCAAAAGCCGCCATCGCAGGGCGATAGAATCGCTCAAAAAAGCCATTTCAGACCTGGACGCAACTTTTTTATAACCAAACTCGTATAAATTATATGGAAAAGAAACTGAAAAGCATGTTCGAACGGTTCGGAAACGTCGACCCGGAAGAAGCCTTGAAAGATAGGATCCTTTCTAGTATAGGAAGGGAAAGGATCAGGCTTGCCAGGCGCGCCCTGGTCGTTTCGCGCATAGGCTTGGCGGTTTCGTTGACCGGGTTGGCCTTCGCGGGATATTTCCTGGGAGGATCGTTCCTCGCTTCGGATTTTTGGAGCATCCTGAATCTGGCGTTTTCCGATATCGGCATAGTGTCTTCGCATCTGGGTGATTTCATGGCTTCCCTTGCGGAAACTTTCCCGATATTCGATGCCATGTTGCTGACCGTTCCGGTGTTCATGTTGCTCGCTTCATTGTCTGCTTATTTCAAATCCAAAGTAGACGCGAACGGAAGGCAAGGACATTATAAATATGCTTAATAACTATAAATTCATATGACAACCAAAGAAATGATGACTTCCAGGAAAATGAAAACAGCTGCGGCAATCGTCGGCGTGCTGGTCCTTATGCTTATAAGCTTTGCCTCTGGCATAGCGGTCGGGTTCAAGAAGGCCCGTTTCTCATATAGTTGGGGGGAGAACTATGAGAGGAACTTCGTCGGTCCGCGCATGTTGCCGCCTGGAGGCCCGATGGGCGATCCGCGCGGCATGATGGAGAACCGCGATCTCAGGAATGCTCACGGGATAGCCGGCAATATCGTTTCGATATCCGGAAGCAATATCGTCATAAAAGACAGAGACAACAAAGAGAACACGGTTTCTGTCACCGAAAGGACGCTTATCAAAGACGGGAGAGATGATGTCGAAATATCCGACCTCAAGAATGACGAGCGCGTCATAGTGATTGGCAGGCCGTCTGATGGCGGCGTGATAAGTGCTGACCTCGTCAGGGTTTTTGGAGGGAATCAAGACAGGAATGGCAGCGAGTCGTCCGATAGCTCAAGCAGCATAACAGATAATAATCCAACCGATAACCAATAAATCAATGAAAATGAAAAAGACGTATGTTGTCGTGGCAGCTATCCTGATCATCGCTGGCGGATATTATTGGTTCAATAAATCGAATTCCAAAACGGTCGAGACTCAGTATGTCACTTCGGCAGCCGAGAAGGGAACCATAACTGCTTCCATCGCAGGATCCGGGAATATAATCGTCGATCAGAGCTCCAATGTCGATCCGACAATAACCGGAACCGTCACCAACTTGGCAGTGGCAGTCGGGGGTCAAGTGAAGAAAGGGCAACTGCTCTTCACTATCGATAACAACGATCTGTCAGTGAGTCTTGTGAAGGCGCAATCTTCCATTGCGGGTTCGGAAAGCTCTCTCAAGTCAGCGAAATCATCATTGAAACAGGCGCAGCTGGACTATGATACCATAAAGGATCAGAATGTAGCGCTGGATAAGAAGAACGCTAGCAAGTCGAAACTGGACGCGGCGAAAGCCTCTGTCGCTTCCGCTGAAAAAAGCCTGGCTGCGACCAAAGCGGACGCTTCCAATCAGCAGCTCGATGCTGCCAAAAGGAAAGTGACTTCCCCGATCGATGGGACTGTCAATGAGATCAATATCAAGAACGGGGATGACCTCAGCAAGCTTTCCTCCGGAAGCTCGAGATCGGTGCCGATCATTATCGGGGATCTTGGCACCATGAAAGCCCAGGTCGCCGTTAACGAAGTGGATATTTCCAATGTCACCATCGGGCAGAAAGTCACGATGACTTTCAGCGCGATTGATGGTCTGACCGCTACCGGAAAAGTGGAGAATATGGATTCTCTCGGAACGCTCAGTTCAGGAGTGGTGACATATAACGTGACGATCGGTTTCGATACTCTCGATTCCAGGATAAAGCCTCAGATGAGCGTTTCCGCGAACATAATAACCGATGTCAAACAGGACGTCGTCATGATTCCGAGCGGAGCGGTAAAGACCCAGAATGGAAACAGTTATGTCGAAGTTTTGAATAGCGGGGCGACGCCTTCCAAAGTGTCGGTAAAAACCGGCATCTCCAATGATACCGATACGGAAATCATAAACGGGTTGAATGCGGGGGACAAGGTGGTGACGCAAACCATTGCTGGAACAGCGACAGCTTCTGGATCATCGAGTTCGACCTCGACAAAGAGCGGCACGAGCAGCCTGCATATCCCTGGCCTCGGGGGAGGCGAAGGAAGACCGGACTAGGAAATTCGAACTAATCAGCCACCCTATTTTAGATGAATATAGAAACAACATGATCGAATGCAAGAACCTAGTGAAAACATATATAAACGGGGATGTGAGAACCGATGCCTTGAAAGGCGTTTCCTTCAAGATCGATAAAGGTGAGTTCGTTTCCATTATCGGCCCTTCAGGGTCGGGAAAATCGACGCTCATGCACATCCTTGGCGCGCTTGACAATCCGACCAGTGGTGAGTATTTTCTGGACGGGCATGAAGTTTCGAAGCTTGATGACGACGAACTTTCGGATCTCAGAAGAAACATGATAGGCTTCGTTTTCCAGGCGTTCAATCTGCTTCCAAGAACCACGGTATTGAGGAATGTCATGCTGCCGCTTCTCTATTCCGGAATGACTGCTGAGAAGAGAATCAAAAGGGCTAAGGAATGCTTGAAATATGCCGGCATGGAGGAGAGCAAATTCATGAACCTTTCGAATCAGTTGTCAGGAGGGCAGATGCAACGCGTCGCGATAGCAAGATCCCTCATCAATAATCCGTCGATAATCCTAGCTGATGAACCGACGGGAAACCTGGACACCAAAACCAGCAAGATAATAATGGACGCTTTTCGCGAACTCAACAGGAAAGGCCATACGATAATTCTCATCACGCACGAAATGGATGTCGCCGACTGCGCCAACAGGATAATCCAAATAAGGGACGGGCTGGTCGAGCGGGATGCTGCTAATAAGCCTAATGATCACTTGATATAAATTTATGATAGGAGATTTATTCAAAGAAACTATCTGGTCTCTGGCTGGAAACAAAGTCCGCTCGGGACTCACGATCCTCGGAATCGTTATCGGAATCGCTTCAGTGATAGCGCTTGTCGCTGTCGGTCAAGGAGCTCAAAATTCGATTGCCAAGAATATCGAATCGATCGGTTCGAACCTCATCATCATTTCTCCGGGATCGCAAAGGGTGGGTGGCATAAGCCAGGGAGGAGGCAGTTCCGAGACGCTTACGGTGGATGACGCTGAAGCCATCAAAAGCGAGATATCGAATGTCAGTGCAGTGGCGCCATCAATATCGAAGCGCTACCAAATAACTGCCAAGGGAAATAACACCAACACTCAGATAATCGGGACTAATTCGGATTATCTCATAGCCAGGAACGTTGCTATCAATTCCGGGTCTTTTTTCGGTGAAACACAGATGAAGAGTTCTGCCAAAGTGGCAGTCATCGGCCCGACTACCAGTGAGGATATTTTCGGCGCGGACGCGGATCCGGTCGGGCAGACTATCCGCATAAACAACATAGATTTCAAAGTCATCGGAGTGACGGTCTCCAAAGGAGGATCCGGATTCAACAATCAGGACGATATCGTGTATGTCCCGCTTCTCACCGCGCAACACTACCTGTCAGGAAACGACTATCTCAATAACATAAGCGTCGCGGCATCCGACCAGCAAGATATGGCGACTGTTCAGAGTCAGATTACGGAATTGCTTCTGCGCCGCCATAAGATATCAGATTCAACACAGGCGGATTTCAGCTTGATGAACCAGAACGATATCATAGCGACCGCTTCAAGCATTACCGGAACGTTCACGATGCTGCTGTCTTCCATCGCGGGAATCTCCCTTCTAGTTGGAGGGATCGGAATTATGAACATGATGCTCACGACGGTAACGGAAAGGACGCGCGAAATCGGCCTCAGGAAAGCAGTCGGCATCAGGAAAATATATATCAATCTTCAGTTCCTGACGGAGGCTGTCATTCTCACGTTCCTTGGGGGAGGAATCGGGATAATCCTTGGCTGGCTGGCGTCATTGGTCATTTCCAAACTGATGAGCATGACTGCTCAAGTTTCGCTTTCATCGATCCTTCTGGCATTCGGGGTCTCAGCCGGGGTCGGGATAATCTTCGGTTTCTATCCGGCGCGCCGCGCTGCAAACCTCAGCCCGATCGAAGCGCTCCGCTACGAATAGTTTTTATGGATTGAAAAACTGGGCTAAATGATGTTTAAGCAAAAAGGCTCCCTCGGAGCCTTTTTTGACATATGCTATAATCACAGCATGCTGATTATAAATTAAAAATAATGAACATATATAGTATATTTGAGGATGAAAAGGCGCCGATTTATTTTATAATACCTGGATTTCTTGGCAATTATTCAGAAAATTTCATCAAAGACCTTCATGATTTTCTCGTTGAAAAAGATCGAAGTTTTGTCGGGGTTTCCTTTCGCGGTTATGGGAGTGAAGAAGATGAACTAGCTACTCTTGAAGAAATGGTCGAAAACGTGAAAGACGAATTTTTTGCAATAAGGAAAAAATATCCGAGGAGGCGGATTGTAATCCTTGCTCATTCGCAAGGATGCGCTGTTTCCCTCAAGTCCGCATCCTGCTTTGACGACAACACCTCGTTCATTCTTTTTGCGCCGGCAATATTTATAGACAAAATAATATTGCCTCGCATAAATGATGATGACAGGCGCAATATTGATGATTGCGATAGTCTGATTAGGTGCAAGGTTTCAAGAGAAAAATTTAGAATGATTAATAGAAAATGGATCATGTCATATCAGAATTTTTCAGTTTTGGATGCGCTTGACAATATTAAACAAAGATGTATCATAGTGCGTCCTGTGGATGACTATATAGACAGGGAAAATGTTGATATTCTTCTTGAAAAAATATCCAACAAGACATATATGGAGGTTGCTGGTGATCATGCCTTTTTTTGTCCTGAGGGTGCCTTCTCGGAGCTGGTCAAGAAAATATTTTTGTGCTAGCATGCGTAAATAAAAAGGTGTTCCGTTATCTTGTACATTAACAAAACAAACGAATATATGGGGAGAGAAGGGGGATGTTCATGGAAAAGAGTGAATATATAGATGCTTCCCTTAGGTATTTTCGTGGGGAAGTTTCGTTAGCGGCATTGATTGATGATTTAGAGCAAAGGATACCAATAGATGTAGCTGCTGTCGCATTGCCAAGTGATGTAAGGGTAATGCTCATCTCCAATCATCCTGCCGCTCATGCGGATCTCACTTTGCCAGCCGAGCATATTGCTGGGCTCAAAGGTGGAAACAGTCGAAATTTTCCATCCTTTTGGTTTCCTATTGTTCGCCAGATGATGCTTATGCGGGCATTGCAACGTCGTTTTTTCACGATTGCTCATGATATCGGTTGGAGTGTTGCGATGCAGGAGATGGGACATCTTTTGATCAGACATGAAGGAAATGGGAGGTGTCAGGAAATAATTTCCAAATTGCGGGATGATGACAGTTCGATAGTTATTTTTCCTGAAGGCGGTGTGCGAAATCTTGAAACTTTTCGCACGGGATTTTTCTATATTGCCTGTGAACTCGGCATCAAGCACCTCGCTGTGTGTACTTTTTCTCCGGTACTTTCCCTAGAGGGTCCCAATATATTTCGAGTATCCAACGTTAGAGACATGAGCCAAATTATGGATTCGGTTGTAAATTTTGTGAATGTCCAACGTGACACGATAGCCGGAGCGATAGCTACTATATAGCCGGCATTAATAGGGCTGCCTTGCATCTGCAGGCAGCCCTTTCTTTTTGCTTAGAAACGAAGATTCGAAACGATGGGCGAGTACTGGGAGTCGGACCCAGCTTCCCGGTACCACAAACCGGTGTCTTAACCGATAGACGATACTCGCCATGCTTGAAAAATGCACCTAACCAAACTAGCACGGATTTTCGGAATATTCAAGAGCGGGGATGTCCGATTGAATAGATAGACTGAAAAAAACATGCGTTGTGCGCCGGGCAGGAATCGAACCTGCGACCAATAGCTTAGAAGGCTACTGCTCTATCCACTGAGCTACCGGCGCTCATCTTCCCGCATAGTAAAACATGCAACTTGAAGCATATCATTTCGGAGTGCTTCTGGTTGCATGTTGCATGGAGCTGTGCGCCCACCGGGACTCGAACCTGGGACCGTTTGCTTAAGAGGCAACTGCTCTACCAACTGAGCTATGGGCGCAAAATATTCGGTTTGAAACGGGGCTTAATCTGCCATAAAAACAACGTTCATATCGTAGCAGGAAAACAATCCAGCGTCAACAGGGGAAAGAGGCTAGGGCAGGTTGTGCTCCGCTTTGTATTTCTTCCATTCTCGATCCGACCAACCCTTCGGCTTTTCGGTAAGGACTCCGTCTGGAGCCGGGTGGGGGAATTTGGAAGGCGATTCATAGCTGCTGTTGAAAACGTCTTTCCTGATTACGCTTCCATCCTTGTCGGTGATTTCCTGAGTGAAGGTCGTTTTCATCGATCCGTCGGGATTCTTTTCCAAAACCTTCGGCCCGATCACATTGGTCTGTCTCCCGTCGCTTGTCCCATAGAAATCGAAAACCAGCTCCGTGCCCTCGAATTTGGCCTGCACGAGGATGTATCCGGGGGTGTTATTTTTGAATCTCAAGTCGGGCTTCGGAATATATATAGTAGAATCCATGCCTTGCGGATTGTAGTAGCTGACCGGGTATGCGTGGTTCCTTCGGGCGGTTATTTCCAATCCAGAATAGATGGCAGCTCTGAAAACCGTGGTCGAGACTTGGCACACTCCTCCCCCGAATTCAGGTTCGGTCTTGTCTTTTTTGATGACAAGTTCCGGATAATACCCATGCTCTTCATCCACTGGTCCCAAGACGCTCACGAAGGAGAACTCCTCTCCTGGTTTTATCATCACCCCGTCGAACCTTGCCGTCGCGACTTTGATGTTAGCAATCCTGTTCCTGGGGGATCCTCTGAAATTGGAGCGGCCTTCCCCCAAGAGAGTGTCTATGCCCATGCTGTCGATCGACTGGATCGGAACCTCTGGCTTGATTTTTTCATAGGCAAGTTCGATGGGGTCTTGAGTGCCATCCAGGTCATTCGTCCTGTTCTTGACATATTCTGCGATCGTTTTTGCGACCTCGTCTTGTTTGATCCTGATGCCCTCTTCTCCCATTGAAAAAGCGGAGGCCTTTCCGCCTTCGAGCTTGAATTTGGCGTTTTCGGCTTCCTTGTCAGTCTTGAATGCCAGATTGGAGACGAAATCCGAAACGGCCTCACTATCCAGCTCGACCAACGTCTTTTTCCGGATATGCGATTCCCTTTTGGTGTCGAAAGAAAGATCGCACAATATCGATTTCCTGTATGCGCAAAAACGAGTGTTTTCTATTTCGGAGGAATATTCCGGATCATAGCTCAGGGAATCAGTCTGCTTGAGCCATTTTTCGATGTCGGTCGTGGTCGCTTTATATGAAGAGTCGGCCAATTCGAAGTTGATCGGCTGGGACAACTTGGCGATGTTCTGGGAAGACAAGAATCCCAATTCCAAAACGTCAGCCCTTGCGGCATTGCCGGCGAATATGGAAAAAAGACAAACAAACAAAAAGAGATATTTGATCTTCATATGATAAGGATATACCAAAATCAGTCTTAAATCAACGATATGCTGTGAAACAAAAACCCCTGTTCCGACAATGAAACAGGGGACAATTTCTTCTTTTGACGCTCTTGGCGGTTCGGTTCCTGCTAGAATCCGCGGACCTGGATCTTCTTCGAGCGGTTGTTGGCGGCTTTCGGCATCCTGACAGTGAGAATCCCATTCTTCATGGAAGCTTCGATCTTGTCGGAGACGACATCGACAGGGAGGATGACTGAACGGGAAAAGGTTCCCCAATAGCATTCCTGATAATAATAGTTCTCTTCCGGAACCTGTTCGTCATTTTTCCTTTCTCCGCGGAATGTCA
>Ga0209373_10002634_pt1 | contig 17598 bp, 20 predicted proteins | sample Higcelweek5metaG_FD_187173 | JGI IMG/M metagenome (GOLD analysis project Ga0209373, IMG submission 187173) | Freshwater pond sediment microbial communities from the University of Edinburgh, under environmental carbon perturbations - High... | ecosystem: Environmental > Aquatic > Freshwater >... | reverse complement strand
TTGCGTGTAGTGCTTTTCACCCAAAAGGAAAATTATTCATCAAAACAACGAGTGTTTATTTTGATCTTCCATCGATAAACAACAGAGGGGAATAATCAAACCGATAGACACCCAAAAATGAACGAGTTCGGGGAGTGTCAAGGTTTTTTGGAAAAATACTACCTAAAGGGTGGAGATTTTTTCAAAAACCCGTAGGGCTTGACCTTGACAACCCCGGACGAGGAATTACCTTTTTTATCGGTTTTATTCATTCCAATATTCGCGCGATTGGATTACGAAGGGATTAGGGGAATGTTGTTGCGAGGGATATGATGTTTGGGGGGCGGGCTTGGCATAAGCAGTGCGACCGGTGCGGTGTGTTGGACCGTGCGGCAAGTGCTGAGGAACGAAGCTCTTGCATTTGCATTGAGCTTTCTGGTTTGGGAAGAAGGCTCTAAAGACAGCGTGAAAGAATGGAACGGAAAGTAGCGAGGTTGTTGAGGAACGAAACGAGCGTAGCGTATTGGAGCAAAATGAATGAAACGATGGTTTTTGTGCCTGATGTTCATAAAAGGTACTGCCGATGGCGACCGGGCAAGGGTGAGGCAAAGGAGTAAACAAATAGTGGTGAGGAACGAGCCGCTTTTGTGAACGGATGCGACTTACTCTTGTTTTTCTACACACGTTTTTCATTTAGGTAAGCCGTTAAGTTTTGTTTGAGGTTTTGGCGAAGTGAGGTACGAACGGAGGCAAAGCCGAAAAGTAAACGGTTTGAAATACTGTGGATGGCGTCCGTTTCCAATGGGTTGACGAAGTTACCCGCGAAAAGCCAGTTGCGGGGACACTTCGACAAGCTCAGTGCAAGTCATTGGAAAACTGAGCTTTGACCGGGTGAATGAGGAAACCCAAAAAAAGGGTGGGAAAATGGTGGGGCTATTTTGCATAATGCCCTTATGAGACAAAAATTAAATCATTCGTTTACACCTATAAAATATTTTTGTTTTATAAGATGGTGTTATGTAAATATAGCTCGGGAAAAGTTTACATGGATTGCAATACTTTTTTAAAATATATTGAAATTTCATATTTAGAAAATGATCGAGTTTTGGTCGATATCATTCAAAAATGGATCTTCGGCTTCGATAAATGGGTCGTACCAATCTGCTTTTTTACGTGCCCATTCTATCCATTCTTTAAGTTCATCGGTAAGTTTATTGTTTTTTATAGTGTGCTCTTCGAGCGTATTGATAAAATTCCTCAATTCATTGGATTTTTGAAAACGATTAGCCAGTTTAAAAATTGATTTAAAGTCACTCAATTCTTTTTCTTTTCGTTCTTTTAATTCTTTCTTCTTTTGCTCCAAAATACGTTGTTCGGCCCAATATTTTTCTCTTTCTTCCTTTTCAGTTTTTCTATTATAAGCAATTCCTTCAAGTTTTGCTATTATATCATGAAGCTTATCTTCTAAAAGTACAGTATTATCTACCCATTCCCGTTGAGGATATAAATAATAATATTTCAGAGCCAATTTGCCATTAAGCTCTAATCTTGAGCTAACCCAATTGCGTTCTTGATAAGTTATTCGATTGGATTTTTCGGCTAAGGAAAGCTGAAGTTCTTCCCCTAAAACTAGGGCAAATGTGGTGCCATTTTTTATAATTATCGAATGTCCACAAACTTTCATCATTTCAATAAATTGTTCCATTAAACGAATGGCGCGCGGGAAAAGTGTCTTTGAAACAAAAACGTCAAGTGAATTATAGGGCTTTGAATAGTCCCAATTTTTTTGATCTTTCTGTTGATAGTATTCTTTTGTTGAGGCAATTAATGGGTCAACAATACGCGGTTTAATTTTCTTATTGTCAAATGACTTTAATTTATTTGAAATCTCGGATTTGTGCTTATTTAGAGCAGATGTATTTTTAGAAAAGTATTCTTCTCCTACTTCATCAGATCTAAGCCATAATGAAATTTCTTGTTTAGCTTTTTCAGATTTCCAAAATGGTTCTTTGGTAACAGGTTTCCCAAATTGCAATTTAGACCAATAACCATTAGGAGGTACTTGAATAGCCATCTCTTTGCAAACCTCACGCAGACAGGTATAGGAAATGTTATATTTTCTGGATATCGCAGCCAATGATTCTGACCAGATCAGATCATAAAACTCTTTTCGGGAAAAAGTTGTTAGTGCCATTTTAAATAAACAATTATCAGGTGTCAAAAATTATTCTTCACTTTCTTCAGCATTAAGGGATCAAATTGTACTGAATTCATAAACGGAATAAAAGCCGATTAATGTCATCATATTTTTTGTCGGTGAATGTGGATCGGCTAAAATACGTTCAATGATTGTTCTCTCCACCGTTTTCTCCACAATGGCACTTGCTTTTTGTGGACATTTAATTGTAAACATCCCTTCGGTGTTGAATTGGGGGCGGGCAAACCTGCTTCCTTCTTCAGATCATTTATTCGAACGATGCCCGAACCCACTTGTTCAACCAATTGCATACGGGCAAAAAGACCAAAGACAAGCGGGTTTTATTCGAATTGCAAATTCGTAGCTAAAGAGGCCGGTGTTGCAAATACCGACCAGCATGGGTTTATATGAATTGCAAAATCGTAGTTAAAAAGGCCGGGATGACATATCCCGACCAGCGTGGGTTTTTTGAATTGGCAATTTCGACCAGCGTGTGAAATCTCGTTACAGATGAAAACCAACTTACCACTTTTCGATGTTTTATTGGGACAGGCAGTTTCCGCTTTGCTAAAACATGTGGTAGGGTGGGAGTAATTGATAACTATAAGTTTTCAAAAATACGATTTATAAAATCGGACTGTCCAAAGGCTTGATTTCTACTATTTCTAATAATTCCATTTTATTATTTGGATTATTGTTATTCCATTCATCAATATGTTCTTTGACCTCATTCTCAATTCTATATTTATCATGCCCTGCATTTGAATAGAGAAATCGTAGAACGTTTTTTTCTGCTACATTTCCTTTTGAATCAAATAAATTCACACGAAAATAGATTGTAATTGGATTTGTCATTTTCTAATATTTACATTAACTCCTTTTATTTTCAACTCTTTAAGTATTTTTATAAACTTTTGCTTATTCTCTTCATCTGGCACAATCAAGCAATCAATATCCTCGTAATTAAACGGCAACTTGTAATCTGATTTTTTACTGCCGTTTTTATTTTTATATTCAGAAATTTCATCAATTTCCTCATTTTTAATGAGAAAACGCCTTTTGCTTTCTCCCCACGGATCTGATGGTGGATAATACCTCCATTCCCTTTCATTATAAAAGATACTTTCGATATTTCGATAAGGCTTAATATATGATGCTAGATGTATTAAATCATTAAAGAAGGATTCTTCAAAACCTTTGTACTCTTTCTTTATAAATTGCATAATATTTATTTGAGAAAGAATATTAAGCCAAAGACGCGCAGTAAGGCTTTCTTCGCTTACATATTGCACTGGAGAAATATTATGCTTTTTCGCCCACTCTCGTTTCATTCCAATACCAAATTTTCCATAAGTAATCGTATGTACTTTGATTCTTTCCAATGGAATATCACAGAAACAGACAATCGGATAGGCGACGATATTCTTAACAATTATCTCATCGACTCCGAAATCAAAACATTTGAACACATCTGCTTCATTAAGAAAACGATGATCCTCCTCACAAAATGATACCCAAAACTCCTTAGTTTCAAGAATGCCTTTTAAACTCTCTTCATTTGTGAAATGGTAAAGCCTTTCAATATCAGATTCCATATCATTTAGTTATAAATCTTGAAAGAATATTTTATTGTAGATCAGCCCAATTATCGATCAATAATTGCACCTTAATTTTTAAGTTAGTTTTATCTTCAAATTTCAAATTATCTGTTGCCTTTTGGTTGTAATTGTCTAAAATAACTTCAATGATTAAATCGAGATTATTTTTTATAGTATCGACATTATTATATCTTTTACAATTATTGGTTGCATAAAAATCAGAAAAAATTACAAACGGCACATTACCTTCTGAAAATGCAATTATTTCACTAATTATTTTAGGCGGTAAAAGATCTTCCCCCAATTTGCGATATACTTCAGCTCTTTCTTCAAGAATAATTTTTAAAAGTATTTCATTTTTGAAATGTAATTTTTCAATATTAGAGATGAACAAATCACTTATTGCTCTTGCGGTAGCACCAAGAGAAGCTGATCCATCGTTTAATTCTCTTTTAAAAATGGAATTAATTTCAGCACTATTATTACTTTTTTCCAGAAACAATATTTTACCCCAATTAAGCATCATCGAAGCAATTGTATTTTGAGGTTTAATATTGAATAATTTCGCCTCTTCCTTCATTTTTAATTCCAATATTTCTTGAAATTCTTCTATCCCGGCATCAAAAAATCCTTTTTCAAAAAAATCTTTTGTAAATCTCTTTTGAACTTCATCAATGCTACACCCCATATTTTTAGCGGTTCTTTTCAAACTGGCTTCTCGTTGATGTACATCAATAAATAGATTGCTAAATTCAGGTTGATTTAAATCAACTTTATTACTACTTTGATTCTTCAGGATTGCTGATAAATGGAAATCAATATCACTAATTATCCGTTCTTGAGGATAACCATCATCATATTTCCATTTTTTAGTAGAATATCCATAAACTGGATGTTTTATTGCCATTTGAACTTCTGTTTTACCTCCGAAGTAATCAATTGTAGCATTGAAAGAATCTGTTTGAATTGTAATGTTATCTTTTGAAATTCCTTTCAATTTAGAATAATCACCTTCGGTCAGATAATCAATTAGTTGTTTGTATTTTATCTGCATGCCACCATAACTGGCAACATTTTCTTTATTATCTCTATTTTTATCTTTTGTCACAGAATAAATTAGATATCCCACGACTGCAATAACAATAATCCACCACATAATTTATCAAATTACTACGTTATCTATTTTGATTATAACTATTTAAAATTTTTTCTTATTTATTCGTTTTTCCCCATCAATCATCCTCAACGCTTTATCCTTAACTTGTTTGATTAGTTCCGGGTCTTGATGGTGTAGGTAAAAGGTGTTGTCGAGATGTTCGCCAATTGAAAACGGGTCGTTGTCAAAAGCAATGGACAGACAGTGGATTTGTGCCACGCCTGCGTGTTCAATAAAATAACACAACCCGCTAATTGTTTTTACTTCGTCGGGAACGTCATCATCATCGGATTTGAGTGATAGAAAATCTTGTGCCGTAATTGACATATCGGGTGGCAATAATCCAAAGATACGGGCATTGCAGCCTGTAATTTCAAGGGTGTTCGCGTCAATGGGGTCAATGCACAAGTTTTCGAAAGTAAAAATATCATCGCGTTCCCACGCTTCGATATCCAATTCGCCAGCAAAGCCTACCTCCCTGCGATTGTTTAGGCAGTTATCTATGGCTTCGGTAGAAAGGATTTCTATTTCCTTTAACTTTTTTGAAATACTGAATTCCGGGTTTTGAATCTCTTCGAGTAGTTGGAAAAGATTATTGCAAACGGGCTTTTTGTACCATTTATAGGGCTGTAACCAAAAATAGTCGATGGTAAAAAGGGGAAACTGAGGGTCGGAAAGATCGATATACAACTCATACGTTTCCAATTGTACCGGGAGCCAATAGGGTTTAAAGAATATCTGCTCAAGAATGTGGTCGAATTGGGGCACCAGCGAAACCCATTCGAGTTGCGAGGTGTCAAAATTTTCTTCCTTCAAAAAGGGCGAATGCTTGCTTAACAGTTCTTTTCTTTTCGGGCAATTTACTACTTGCAGAAGTGTTTCTTTTGCATTTTTATAGGCATCGCCCCATTCATGCAAAAATGCGTCAAAAAGCTGTTGTTTGGTTTGTAGGTTCATACGCTGGCTTTTTAAAAACAAATTCCAACTGCTGCAATGTACCTGTTTTTCAGTATTATTTCGGTATAATAGCCGTTTAAATTTACCTCGGCATACAAAAAATCCAGATGAATTTGTGCCCCAATTGTAGTATATGGATAGTTTATACCCTGTTTAATTTACCCTGTGTATTGCTAATTTAGAATAGCGTGGAAAATGTCTTCATTAATTACAAATTCGTAGCTAAAGAGGCCGGGATGACATATCCCGACCAGCGTGGGAAAAGGAAAACGGAGACCGAAGACCGGTGGGATAAAGATGTAACAACCACACCCGCGTTGTTTATGTACAAATTGCTCTGGATTTTTTTTCTGATTTTCAGATATTTGTCAGATGTTTTATTCGAATTACAAATTCTTAGCTAAAGAGGCCGGGATGACATATCCCGACCAGCGTGGGGGATTAGCACAATTCCTTACTTCTTAAAATCAATATTATAAGCAACGCCAACAGATAATCTTGTTCCAGACCAGCTTGATAATAGTTCTGTTTTACGACCATCTAATCGTAGACTATTTTTCAAATCGAATTCATAACCTCCATTAAGATTAATGCACAGGTTATTTAAAATAGTGTATGAAAGTTTTAGTGAAGGCTCCAGAAACACCCCTATACCTTTCATTTTAAACTGATCGTCCATAAGTTCTTCATCATATAATCTTAAATTCTCATTTATTTTCAGACGAGAAGCAATAATTCCACCAGTACCTTGTATGCCTATGCTCAATTTTTCATGATTAAAAATTAAATACTGATATTTTGCTCCAATTTTATAGCCCTTAAGTATCATATCTAACTTGTATTCTCCAGAATAATCGGCAAGGTGATTACGTCCGCCTGTTGTGAGATAAGAAAATTCTAGTCCAATTCGGTTATTTTCATTAAATGAGTAATTGACCAGAAAGGAATAAAATAGATTATTGGGAAATGCTTCAACAGACTTAAGATTGGGTAAACCGGCTGAGGCCACCATTTCTGTTTGCATCGTTTTTAAGTCCTTTAAACTGTAAAAACCGAAGCCAGCATTGGCTTCTAGTACAATTTGACTTTTTGCCTGTAGAACAATGAATATGGACAGAAATACAAATGTTAGTTTTTTCATTCGATTAAATTTAAATTTTTTGGTATCTCATGGAACTCGCCAAACATTTAATCATCCTTGTTTGTGAGATACTTCTCAGGGCTCGTTTCATTTTATAAATATTCTGATATATCTAAAACAAATCCGGAATTGGTGAATAGGTGGCTGTTGTATAACCACCATTTATATCCGCTGCATGGAACTTTAAATAGAACCTGATGTGTTTCTGTATTAATAACACGTAAATTAGTGTAATCGGTTATTAGCAGGTTATTGGTCTCGGGATCGATATTTTGAATAACCATTCCGGGATCGATATCTATTTTATCTAATAATTCAAAATTTGAAGGATTACGTATTTCAATTCCAGGCTCCTCGTTTATTGTTAGAAAAAGTTGGTTGGGATTATTGGGGTTGAAATAGGCTGACTTGTAATTTCGATTGTCGGAAAATGTATTTTCAATACTATTTGCTTTGATGGTATGAATTTTAATCCCATTATTTGTTGCAATGCAGGCATATTTACCATCTTGCGATGTTGTTATACATGCCCACTTACTATAATACGGATAATCGGATACCGTCATTGATGCAATTGTTTTTTGAGTATTCACATCAATTATCTTATAGTAATTTTCGTATGCCAATGCAATAGAATTGTTGTTGGTAAACAAAAAATGATCGTTATCAAAAAATTCTGATTCTTTAAAGGTAAAGATTACTGGAGCGCTGAGACTCTTATCGTCGAAAATGTAAATTTTATTTAAGGCTACAGCGGCAACTTTAGATGAATTTGTCGGGCACGAAAATTTCCCGTAATACAACAATTGATGTACATTGGCAGAGTCTGTCACTAATAAGTTTTCAATATTGAAGCATTTCATCAGATCGTATTCATTTGAATAGACAACTTTATCAGAATAGTTATATCCAAATTCAGGATTGTTCGCGCTAATGATCTGTTTGCCTAAATAGTATCTCTGGGAACTTGAAACATTGCAGGCATAAGAAATATCGGGCCACTCTTGAAAATACTGAGATTTTGTGCATAACTCAAAGTCTGTCACATTTCCAAAACCGATTTGTGGAATTATGCACATTGTATCGTCCGAAGTATTAAAATACAATAGATTTTTATTATTCCAGCTTAACCTGTACTTCGCATTGTATGCCGATTTGTTCCAACTAATTTTCAAACTATCCCATCCAATTTCTTCAATTTTCGGTTTCGGAACATCATCACTAAAGTTAAATGCTTGTCCCCAAGTGTGATCGTTAACAACTATGCAACTAACCCGAACGTAATAACCTCCGCCAACATATAAACTATCGATGTAGTAGTTTCTTTTAACGTCGGTTATGGTTCTTGTACCCGAAGAAGATTCTATTTCGTAGCTAACAAAGTTATAATTTTCAACCTCGGGCCATTCAATAACAAGAAAACCGTCTTTGTTGATTTTATTTGTTGGAATTATGGTTGGCGCTTCTCTTCCATCTATAATTACAATCCATTTTTTTTCAATAGAATATCCTTCATTTCCGGTAATATCAGCAATACTGCCACTGCCACTATGGGTATAAATGCGTAATGTGAGTGTGTCAATGCCAGGCTTGTAAGCAGTAGGATCGATCGTAAATGATTCTGAATTTGAATAAAAATTTTGCGAATTTCCCTGAAAGGTCATGGTTGCCAATAATACATTCCGATTATCGCTATGAATACTATATGTAAACGTTGTTTCTTCAAATATTTTTAGGGTATCTCCCAATGGAAATATATTTAAATCAAAATTCTGTGTCGGTGATGGTTTTTCTAAATCGACAAAATTTTCCTTTGTCAGGTTATATTCACAGCCACACAGGATAAAAATTGTAATTCCAATGGATAAAAGTTTTTTAGTTAACTGAAACATCATTTTTTTGATTAGTGTTATTAAATTACTCGATCACACCACGATTTCTATTGCGGTACGAAACCTAAAATCGCGCAGGAGCGGGGGAATAATCGGTCATAGCCATTTTACCCATTAATTTCAATACTAACTCAATTGCCATTGGTACACAGGAATTTGGATATTTCTGTTTGTGATTATCCAAAACTTTTTGGTCTAAAGTCAAAATCTTCTCTTTCATATAGTTAAAGTGTAGTCTTTTGGTAAATAGGTTTTAACAGCCACCGCCAACCGTTACCTGTCCATTCATCAGCATTGGCAACAGCCAGTCGCGGAGGGAGGAGGTAATGGATAATTTCTCCAAATACATTTTTTTTTTAATCCACGAACTCCTCTCGTCTAGCTTGAGTAACGATGAGGAAACGGATAGTCATCAGTGTCAACCACAACTACTAAAGAGTTAGAAAGCTGACACCCTTATTACTTCAACCTCAATTATTTCATATTTAATTTTATCATGATCTCCCTAAAGCTTTCTAAACCTGCTTCCAAGTTTTCAATGATGTCTTCAGCAATGGTTTCAGGATCGGGTAAGTTATCCAGATCAGCAAGAGATTTATCTTTTAGCCAGGTGATGTCTAAACTGGTTTTATCCCTACTGATTATTTCATCATAGCTGAACTTTCTCCAATTGCCTTCCGGATTAGTTTCTGCATTGTAAGTTTCTTTCCTTTTAAACCTGTTTGATGGATTGTAGCAAGCAATGAAATCTTTTAGATCATCTAGTCTTAAAGGATTCTTCTTTAGGGTATGATGAATATTTGTCCGATAATCGTACACCCATACTTCTTTTGTCCAAGGGTCTTTACTGGCAGGCTTGTTGTCGAAGAAGATTACATTGGCTTTTACTCCCTGAGCATAGAAAATACCTGTTGGTAACCTTAGTATAGTATGAAGATCAGTTGTTTCGAGTAATTTTTTCCTTACTGTTTCACCTGCTCCACCTTCAAACAATACATTATCAGGCACAACAACTGCTGCCAATCCAGTTGTTTTCAACATGGAGCGGATGTGCTGTACAAAATTCAACTGCTTGTTGCTGGTGGTTGCCCAAAAATCCTGGCGGTTGTAGGTTAAATCATCTTTCTCCTGTTCGCCTTCATCGTTGGTAAAGGTTTGCGAACTCTTTTTCCCAAACGGAGGATTGGCCAACACATAGTCGTAGGTGGTTGGCGATGCAGCAATTAAGGCATCGGCAGGAGAAATAAAGTTGTCCGAGTCAATGTCACCAATGTTGTGAAGAAACATGTTCATAAGGGCTAAACGCCGTGTTCCTGCCACAATCTCATTGCCGTAAAATGTTTCGAGTTTGATGAACTTATTTTGTTCCTTGTCCAGTTTGTTATTCGACACCAAATAGTCGTAGGCAGCCAAAAAGAAACCACCTGTACCACAAGCAGGGTCAGCAATGGTTTTCATTGGTTGTGGCTGAATACATTCGACCATAGCACGGATTAATGGCCTTGGGGTGAAATATTGTCCAGCACCACTTTTTACGTCCTGAGCATTTTGCTCCAACAGTTTTTCATAAATGTCACCTTTTACATCAGCACCCATTACCAGCCATTGCTCACTGTCGATCATGTCGATGATTTTGGCTAACATGGCAGGGTCTTGAATCTTGTTTTGGCTTTTGGTGAATATTTGACCCAATATTCCTTTTTGAGTACTTAGCTCACGCAGTAAAACTGAATAATGCAATTCAAGCTCTGCTCCTTTAATCGAAGTTAAACTTTCCCAATTATAATCGGTTGGAATATTCAGTTGCCTGTTATAAGGTGGTTTGCTGTATTCATCTGCCATTTTTAAAAACAGCAAATAAGTTAATTGTTCCAAGTAGTCACCATAACCTACACCTACATCTCTGAGGGGATTACAGAATGACCATACTTTTGATACTATTGAAGAGGTATTGTTGCTCATAATGTGTTCTTTCTATTATTCATCCAACATTAATTTATTTGGACGATTCTTGAGTTTTTTTAATTGTTCTCTTTCTATATCGCTGATGCTTTTGTTTGGCGTGGGTAAATCTTCGGGCATTGTTCCGCCAACCCGTTCAATGGTTCCGCGAACTTCCCGCCCAACAATAAAATGAATTTCATTGGCATCATCGGCAGTTAATGCGTTGTCTTTTTTTAGCTTTTCTTCGGTTTGAGATATTCTGAACAAATTAGCAATCAATTCGGTACTGCCCATGAAATCGAGGATTCGATCTTTTTCCTTTAGCTTTTTCTTTTGATGAATATCCTCTACTTTCATTCCCCCATAAAGCCCCATATATCCGGCGTTTTGGAATGTTGCATATTCTTCGTTACTAATTACACCTGCATTGTGGGCAGCTTCGGCAAGCATCTGATTCCATTGCTTAATGTCGCCGCGTATGACCAGGCGTTTGTTGTCTTCGTCAAGTTGGTTGAAGTAATCGGCTACTTCTTGCCGACGGGTTTGAATGGCAAAATAGGTTTGCCCCAATGCAATGACTTTTTTACGTGGGTCGCCATTTTGAACAATCAGATAACAGGCATAGCGGGTAAGTTTGAAATCAATTATGGGTTTAGTAGTAGCTCCTGCTTCTACGATTTTGCTGACCTCAGCAAAATGATCAAGTATTTCATAACCACTGTTTTTACAAGCGAGTATTGCCCGTTCCAATACTTTAGCAAAATTGCGCCATTGCACATATTCGAGTACAGCGGCAAGTTCACGGGCATACCAATACTCATCGCCATCTTCCGAAAGATGCTTAATTGCCTCAAACGATTTGTACTCAATTGCTTTTAAATTGCTCATTGTCTGAATTTTTATTTTTGAAAATTGTCTGAACCTTGATTTATATGATTTAAGGATTATCCTGATTTCTAACCAACTCGCAGCTAAAAGCCTTTTTCAAAATGCTTTGCCTGAGATTACTTTTTTCAACTAGATTTCAATCTCATACTTGCTAATCCATAATTCAATGTTGTTTGGAATAAACTTATTGCCGTTAACCAATATTGGACCAATTAATTTCCCTTCTTCAATTTTTTGAATTTCCTCATTGGTTAGATAGCTCACAAAAGAGTCTAAATCATTTTGATTTCTTTTATGATCCTTTTCCTTTATCTCATCAGACTTAAAAGTTTGTATAATAAAGATAGCTTTTGAAGCATTCTGGTTTTTAGCTTCTGCCAATGTTCCAGCAATAGCAGTTAAGAGTTGGTATCTAAGAAACAATTGATCTACATTTTGATTTCCAAATAGGGCAAGACGTAGTTTCTCAATTCTGTTTAATCCATTGGATCTAGGATTCTTCTTAAACCTTTTTTCAGCATCAATTATAGTATCAGATATTGTATCTCCAAATGTTTCATCAGCTTTTGATTCTATGGATATTAACACTTTCTCATTGACATTATTTTCAGCAATTATCAATAGATCATGATTCCTAGCATTGCCTCTATAACCGTCAAATCTTGAAACAAATTCAGGTGAACAAACTTTGAATTCCAAATTTTCTTCACTCAACAATTTTCTAAATTGTGAAGGAATTGTGTGAACCCAATGTTTGGCAGTTTCCTTTGCACTTCTACCATCAACCCAATGAGCAAGACCACCTTGAGGTGGACATTTCATGAACCATTGACATAAACATTCAATTTTGTCATTGACATCAAGGTTTTTGCATCTAATCATTTTGTCAATCATAACTTTAAGTTCTAAGTGATTTTAAAAAATCACAACTCCTTAATCTTATTCCGGAAGAAATTATCAAACTTTTCAAGTGTCACTTTTAACCATTCATGTTGACTTTTCCACTGGGCTTTGTTGTTGATGTCAAAATCCTTTTTCAAATGAACGTATGAAACACGTCTTTCAGGTAACTCATCCCAACAAAGTTTTGAATCAATTTGTAAAAGTGATTCAGATTCATATCTATCCTTTAATATTTTGAAATTGTTTTTTGAGTTTGGACCATCAATTAAAAATTCTACTCTTAAAAAGTTATCACGGACACTTACAATCCCCGACATATAAAAATTACTTTTCCCAATTGCAAAATTTGTCCAGTGTTGTGGTTGTGGCTTCCCATATTTAAGTGAGGTTTTGGTTGACTCCAGATATGTTTTGAACTCTGTCCAGTAGGCCAAATTTATTTCTTTAGTTTTTGTGAGAACTTGATTTGATGAAGCTGATGATTTAACTGATTTAGCCCAATCATTTGGTTTACTGATAATCTGAAATAGAGGTGCAGGTAAGCTATCCCCTATTCTATATACTTCAATTTCAATTCCAAAGAAATTGAATTTCTCATCTGTAATACGGTTTAGCCAATCAATGGCTGCACGGTGTTCTTCTGTAAATTGCTTAGCTATCCAAATGATTGTTACAGCATCAAGACCTGCAGCATAAGTCAATAATTGACCAAGGTGAGTATGGTCTGTTTTTTCAAGTTGGTTTTCAATTAATACAAAATGATCATCCAAAGTATTTTTGCAAATAATATCTGCTCTGAATGGGCCAACATTTTTTTCTTGGGTAATAAACTCCAACTCAATACCTATTGCATCACCCAGAAACTTAATATTTTCTTCTTTTGAAAGCCAAGGTGTAAATGCAGTTGCTTCTCCAATCCATAACTTCCGGAGATCAACTTTTTCAAGCTTACCTATTTCCATGATGAGTTTATTTGTGAATCTATATTTTTCTTATTTGGTGTTGTCTATTGGCTTTTCTCTATACCAATTTTCCTTCAAATGCCTTCTTTAAAATGCTTTGCCGTAACGATTCGGCTTGTAGCAAACTTTGGCTGATTGTTTCTTCTATCTTATCACAAACAGTGAGTTTGCTTTCTAATTCATCAACAATGAGTTGTTGTTCTTCAAGAGGTGGTAAAGAAATTGGAATTTCATTTACAATTTTCAAATTCAGATTAGCCATTGTAGTGCCACCAGCATTGTCATTAAGATATTTTTTCACTGGTTGGCTACTGAGGAAATAATACAAGAATAGAGAGTTTAATTTTTTTGAATCAGGTCTGACATATAAACTACCAGTGCCACAAAACCATCCACTTTCCTTTTTTCTTACTAATCCACATCTACCCATTTCACCTCTTCTTCCCAATATTACATCACCTTCTTTCAATATATAATTTGGTAAACTATCTCTCTTTTCTTTGGTAATAGAGTATGAATAATCAGCTTGAATATTTCCCTCTTGAATGTGCATTGGATTAATCAATGGAATACCATTTTCAATGTAGTCTTCTTTATGAAGTTGAGTTCCAAAGGGGCCTATTTGTATTTTATCAGTTGCTTCTTTCAAAATATAATCTTTGAAACTTTCATTAACAAAAGCCCATTTCAGCAAGCTTTGACGGTAAACTTTTAGTTGATGTTGTGCCAGTTGTAGTTGCTTTTTTCCGTTTTCTAAACCACTGAGTAGTTCTTCTATACGGGAGACAATGAGTTGTTGCTCGGGGAGAGGAGGATATTGAATAATAGCCTGCTTAACTGCTTCAATATTTAAGTTCTTTACAGTAGAACCTTTTGCTAAATTTGAAAATTGCTGGAAGAGCAAATTTGAACTAAGGATGTAAAATAAATAATTGTTGTCGAGATTTTCATTTTTTCTAATTACTAGCCAACCGTCATGAATGCAACCAGTTGTCTTCATGATGTAAGGCCTTCCAAAGCTCATTGAATTTGATAATAGAAAATCATCTTCAAAAACCATTCGCGATCTTTTTGCTCCTTCTGGTTTTATTTTTTCTTTGGTCCGATAAATGAATTTTACTACGTCCTTAGTATCTCCAATCTTAATCCAATTAATACCATTTTCATCATTTGTTATAAAATCCTCTATCGGTCTTGGAGATCCGCCTCGTTCAATGGTGAATACTTCCCCCAATTTTTTAATTTGCCAATGGTTTGGTATGCTTCGGCCTTGCTCTGCACAGGTATTGTTTTCTTCACTCATTGTCTGAACTGTGATTTTTGGGATTAATGGATTAGTTGATTAAGGGATAAGGAAAAATATTTATTGCAAAAAAATTAGTTTTCAATTTTCTCAAATGATTTCTTTGCAGTACATCTAAATGCAAAAGGTGGATTTTCTTTTATGATGATATGTTTTATTTCTTCCCATCTATTTATTACGAGTTTTACCAACTCCCAATATTGAAACCCATTCTTTGATGGTGGATTAAAAAAAAATATTCCAACACCACATTCTAAATATAATTCCTTTTGATGCTTTTGAGTTTGAATACGATAATCTTGGGTAATTACGATACCATTTTCTGCACCTACTTTAGGAATCCAATCTTCATCTTGTTCTCCTTGTCCAAAGGTCTCTTTAATTGAAAGTACTTGGATTTCGATGTTATCTCTTTTGTTTTGTGGTAATTGAAGTTCTTGGAGCCCTTTTGCTAATTGATGTGGTAAATTTTCATCGATGTATATTTTGTACTTTCTCATTATGCAGCTCTTTTATGTAATTCAATAGCATCCTTTACATTCTTAGTGCTTATTTCATAAATAGATGCAATGAAATCCAGGGGTTCATCTGCAAGATACATTCTATAAATAGTTTCAGCCTGAATATTTGTTCCTTTAATTATAGGTTGTCCAAATTGTCTCGTCGGATCACAAACAATGGTTTTTTCTTTACCAATAGGCCAAAAACGTATGGCTAGAGAATTTGAGTCAAAATCTAAATTTTTAAAAAATTCTCTGATGAAATCTAATTTGAATTGTTTTGAAGCATCCACTGTGTATATTGAACCGTTTTTTTGTTCAAATAAAACCTTAGATCCATCAGTTCTGATATTCTTTAATATTTCTTTAGTAGCAAAAGGATAGAAGGTGTCAAATTGTTTGCTTAAAATATCATGGGCATTTAGAATTTCCTTTGTTTTTACACCTGCTTGAGACAATTCATAGAATGTGTATATTTCAATAAGTGTATGAAAATTAACGGCTTTGGTTAAATCTACATTCCAAGAATAGGCGTGGTCATATTGACTTCCAAATCGATCATTCCAAAAAGTATTTGTCCATCTTAATACTTTTGAATATGGAATTCCTAGTATGGAAGCCATATCTGGAATAGTATATATTCCAGTCCCTAACATTGGTTTTGTTTGTAAATTTTCTTTCATGAATTGTCTTAAAATAAGAAACAAAAATAAGAAATTAATGAGGTCAGAACCTTTTTCGAAACATCAATTGATTTTCAAAACGATTAAACTCAACACCTCAATTAAGATCCATTGGCGATTATTATCTTTTTGGTCTTCCACCCGGTTTGGTTGTACCACTTTGTTTCGGTTTGCCTTCTGGTTTTGAAGTACCTTCATTAACTACGATCTTTGCCATATATTAGAAAATTTAAATATTAGTTGCATGTTCTCCTATTATTAAGCTATTAATTTTTATTACTTCTTAAAAGGCCTTCTTCCAGATTTCTTAGTTCCACCCTTCCCTCCGGGTCTACCTCCGGGTTTTGTAGCACCTCTTCTAATTTCTCCAGTGGGAGGTCTGCCACCGGGTTTTGTAGCATATCTTTTATGTCCTCCAAAAGAAATTCTTCCTCTATATTTTATTAAAACTCTTTTATCTTCATCAATAATAAGTGTAACATCTTGTTCTATAGAATTAGTTAAAATTTTAAAAAACTTTTCCTCTTTTAGAAGATGTTTTACATTAATTCTTTTTGCCATCCTAAAGTATATTTAATGAAACAAATATGATGAACATTACAATTGCAGTTACAAAAGTGATTATTGATGCTCGGTCGTATCTTGAAGTTATCACGTCCTGATTATCACTTTCGACGCACAGATCATTTAATTCTAGATCCATCGCTTTGATCGTTGACTTATGAGAAATTAGATTTAAAAATAACGAAGCTATTAAAAGCAACCAAGTTAGAACAAGCAGACAACAACAAATTGCTTTATCAATTTCAACAATATCTTTTACAAATCCTATTGTCAGAATTAAACCGCCACTGCTTAAAAAGACTATTTGTTTATTGAAAAGAGTAGCAGCTTCATGCCTATATTCATGAATTCTATTTTTCCATTCTTTTATTTCTTTTTCTCTTTTTTCAGCTTGTTTTTTCTTTTTGTTTTCTTTTGACATGATTTTCATTTTTTGTTGGTGAATTTTAAGCGGCCAACACTTCGTTTAACTCATTAATTATCTCTTCTGTTTGCTCACCAAACAATTGCCACATTTTGCCTAATCCACCCTGAGCATTAAATGGATTGTAATCAAAATCATCTTTCTCAATATGAAAGCTGCTGATCACATAGTCTTTAATCATCCTTAGCCATTGCATTTGTTCTTCATTAAACTTGGTTGCACCAGCTTGTTTTTTAAATACCCATTCCTGAAAGTTCTTATCCACTGTTTTGTCATAAGCTGTAAGAATGGTATCCAATCCACTCACTTTCCGGATTAATGAAACAATGGCTGTGAGTTCATTTCTTGGTGATCCATTGCATTCTTCCAAAGCTTCATAAGCTCTCCAAATAGTTAATGGAGCGAGCATTGGTTTATCACTTTGCAGCTTCTCCAATACTTCCTTAATCATGGTATAAGTGAGTTCCCTTCTTCTGAATGGCTGATTATAAAATATCTGTAATGCTG
>Ga0209373_10002633_pt1 | contig 17604 bp, 17 predicted proteins | sample Higcelweek5metaG_FD_187173 | JGI IMG/M metagenome (GOLD analysis project Ga0209373, IMG submission 187173) | Freshwater pond sediment microbial communities from the University of Edinburgh, under environmental carbon perturbations - High... | ecosystem: Environmental > Aquatic > Freshwater >... | reverse complement strand
CTGGTGTACAAAAATATCAACGGAGATCTGATTGAAATAATGTCGGGAAATAATTTGTTGACACCCGGCATGCTGAGTGCCCTTACCGATATTCGAATCACCATCATTTTTATAGACCAGGCCAAATTCATGCTCAACGGCGAAGAACATGAAGTCTCGCAAAAGTTTTATCTGAAAAACTAATTGCGTAAGCTGTCGCAATGGAAAACAAGCTTAGACGGAGTTTACCACGCTGCCGGCAATTCGACAGAGCTTATCCTGCTGTCTATCCTTCGACTCCGCTGCTAATGACACACATGCTTAAAACTCTGAAAATCAATAAAAGAAGTCGAGCATAATTCCCCCGACGGTACCGTCGGGGGATCTCATCCTATACTCCAGACTTTTTCTTTTGTTGATTTTCGCTGCCGACTCACGATAGCTATCGTGATCGACGGAGTTTACCCCGCTGTCTATACTTCGACTCCGCTCAGCATGACAGCGGCGGGGCTCAGCGTGACAGCAGCTTTTGTGTCATTTTTCATTTAGGTTGCAAAACGCGTTTTGCTGGTGGGCTCAGGATGACAGTAGCGGGGCTCAGCATAACTGCACGCGGGGCTCAGGATGACACAGTGGATGTTGATTTTTCACATCAGAAAAAACAAAAGCCAATACCTACTGTCAGTCGCGGCAGCTCGGCGGACTGATACGGCCATTCAATAAGGTCGCTGAGTCTGTACCGACCGTAAATGGTAAATTTATTCAGTCCTATGGCGCCATACAAGCCATACTGGTAGCGCTCAATATAGTGAAGCCGACTGATTCTGTTTCGCGAAATCTGGTCAAAGTCTGTTTCATCGGTGGTCGACAAACTACGGCTCACATGATACCCTGCATACGCGCCGGCATCGAGATAATGACCAATGAAATTGCCTCGCCGCGTATCGAAATTAAAACGGAAGTACAAACCTCCATCCAGTGAACTGATGCCAATGCTTTGCTGTTTATGAATGATTGTGTCCGGGAAATTCTTTACAGTCGTTTGGTCGTATGAATAATCATATGTATTAAAATCTACCAGGTATCCAACCGAAAAGAAGTTGCTGATGCGGTACTTTTGCATCCAGCCAAAACGAAATCCCGAAGATGATAGTAGCCGGACAGGCGCTTTGTCATTGACCTCGGTGGGCACCATGAATTGCAGGCCGAAAAACGAATTATAAAAGGATTTCCCATTGGAACCGAAATCAGGTCGGGCTGAATCGGCAGGTATTACAGACTCTTCCATCAGGGTGGATTGAGCATGAATGGCCAACGCTAATAAAAACAACGAAAAGCTGAAGAATAATTTTTTCATAGTCTGAAATTAAAAAGTCATTGATTCCGTTTGATTTCTGTAATGCACCTTTATGATTTGTCCCGCAGTAAAAACGCCAAGGTCTATTTTTTCTTCGTTTACCGACAGGACTTTATACCATTCCATTTTACCTGACTCGTTCCAGCATTGCAGATATAAATAATCGAGACCTGATGTGGGTTTCTGTGTTATGATGGCAATTGCTGTTTTACCATCAACCTGCAGTTTGAAATCGGCGCTTATAGCAGTACTCAGGCCGGAAGTAAAATATGATGCCTGCGGAACGCCATAACCGTGGGCATAATCGAAGTACGGATACAAGTGTCCTGATTTCTGGATTTCAAACAACATGTCCATGGCTTTCACTCCGGGTTTTGCCTGCATGGCACAGGCAACAAATCCAGCCGTCAGTGGCGACGCGAACGAGGTTCCATATTTAGCGCCCGGCGTTTTTTTGCCATAAGCCCACACTTTTCCCGAAGCACATACATTGGGATTCAATCGACCATCGGCGGTTGGACCGTAAGAGCTGAAACTGATATGAATGCCATTTTCAGGATCCACACCGCCCACCGATAAAATGCTGTCAGCATCGGCAGGGGCACCGATAATTTTCCAGTTTTCCTTTTCGCCTTCGTTGCCGGCTGCGTTGACGACAAGAATGCCCTTCGAAGCTGCTTTTGCGGCGCCTCTGCTCACAAACGAAGTCTTACCATCCATTTGGTAAGGGAAATAGCGATTAAAAGTGTATCCCAGACTGCTATTGACAACGTCGGCACCATTCTGATCGGCCCATTCAAGAGCCGCAATCCAGTTTTCTTCTTCTGAAAAAGGCTCAGCATTCACCTCGGTTCGTGCCAGCAGGAATTCGGCATCAGTAGCAAGCCCAAAAGGACGACCAGTGGTATCGATACCTGCAATACAACACATGACTGTTGTTCCATGCGAGCTGAATCCATATACATTTTCCTTGTTTCGGGTGAAATCCCAGGTTTTTATAATTCTGTTATTGTCGCGGATATGCTTAAAACAAGGTAAAACATCAACATTCGGAAATCCGCCATCAAATATAGCTACGCGAATACCTTTGCCTGTGATGCCTGCCTGGTGAAATAATTCGCCCTGCATAAGCGATAACTGCTTTTCCTGCAGCCAACTGTCATCTGACAAAGGCAAAGTATCCGTCTCCGCAACCGTAAAAAATCCCGAAGCTGCCTGTTCAATCTCCCGAACAAATGGCAGCACGGAAATTTTGTTAATCTGCTGATTATCTGCATACAAGCACACTGCATTAAACCATCTCGACGCGAAGGCGATGCTGTCGCTCATTTCAGATAGCGTATTTACATATATCTGATTTACAGGCACATCCGAAATATCAAAAACCGGAATATCATTTTGTATTCGCCGATCGATTGCCTTTTGATCGAGGAATGAGTATGGATTATACCCAACAGTGTCTTTATCAGTAAGATAAACCCAATATTTATTTTGAGCGACACCACAAAACGACAGCGAGAGAAGTACAATTATAATCAGAAACCGCATATTCATTTTTTCAGTAAAAATAAGGGATTTTTCTTCTTCAGCTCATTTTATTGCATCAACTCTGATTTTAACGGTGAAAATTAATCAATCGTCGATTATTGGCTAATAGCAAAAATACAAAGTCGATAAATGCACAATCAATTAATTATTAGTTACTTGCAAAAACTCACAGAAACGTTGTTTTTCAGTAAAAATCAAATTGTTTATAATCTTGTTTACAAATATATTATTTTCATCTACGGTTTTTTGTTTTTTGAATTATTAATGTGCTGTCACGTGGTGATTTTAAATCATTTTGTCGTCCAATAAATAAATTAAAATGGTTTATAACAGTCTTCATGGTATTTATTACTGTGACACCAACATTCATCTATTTTGGATATATCCAGAAAGTCTCCTCACAGGAAAGCAGTACATCGGTCATCGTTGGGCTGCCGGGTAAAAAAACAGTGGTTGATTCTTTGTATTCACCTGAATTTCTGATCTTTAATAACTCGGCAAAACAGTCAACCGGTATTCTTGAGCATTCATATTAAGGGAGTTATTTCGCAAATCGCAGTTGTCCATTCATCAAAAATAACAAGTAGTGCCAACGAATTAAAATACATTCATATTACAGTAAATTAATCAGTTACGCGATGGAAATATTTAACAAATGAGATTTATTTCAAACGACTTGTCCCAAATCGACAAAACATCTATTCTCTTTAATAATTAATGATACTTTTGCAACGGAACCACGATGCAACTGAAAAGAGTTTCGGCAAATGAAGGTAAAGTTTTGGCATATTGTATTTTTTATTTTCACCGGGCTGATGTTTATAGGACTTCTTATGCCTGGTGTTATCAGTCAGGCTGCATCTGTAACCGATAAAATGAATTTCCGGCAATCCAATAATTCGGAGATAAAGAATGAAGGCGGACAGTCACAAGAATCTTTAAAAGCGGAATTGCATCCGCAAGCTGAACCGAATGATACGGATAATCTTAAAATGAATGACCCCCTGATCAAATTCGGATCATTCGAGCACCTGTATTAGCAGATAAGCTACCCGATTATTTTTTCAATTGCTGCAGTCGCCTTGTTAACATCGGGGCTTTCAATCGTGATTTGTGCCGATGAATAATACGGAAGGCGACTTTCGAAATGCGCCCTGGTGTTTCCCTCATCAAAATTATCCAATAGAGGACGGTCACCCAGAAATTGTTTTAATCGTTGGACCAATTGCGGCAATGGAATATTCAGCCACAGGGTAATGCCGGCTTCATTCATGCGCTCCATGTTATTAAAGAAACAGGGTGTTCCACCACCGGTTGACAGGACAAATTGCTCTTTTTCAAGGCAATGTAATAGACACAATTGCTCCATCATTCTGAATTTTTCCTCGCCCGACTCACGAATCCACTGTGCAGCTGTTCGTTGAGCTCGATCAAAAATCACTTGGTCAAGATCGAGAAAAGGTACATTCAGCGCCTTTGCCAGTCGCTTTCCGAATTTGGTTTTTCCCGAGGCCATGTATCCGATTATGAACACTTTCATGGCGCGAAATTATTCAAAAATAACGTTGATGCTTCTTATCAATGATAAAAAGACCGAACTGGTGCGCATAAAAAGTTCTTGGATAATTGAAAATAGATTCATGAAACAAGTTGGTTTTTTAGTGGAAAATGTGAAAAGGCCATCACACTTTTCACTAAAATAAAAGGCCCTATATCTCTATTATTCTGTAGTTTAACCGACTCAACACCCCACATTTTTCTCATCTCACCGATAGCAAATATCGCCCAATTCAGATAGGCAAAAGAGCAAACAGAATCTGTGACATTCATGGAATACACTTCGTTACAAGTCAGCATTTTTCGTCAAATAACCAAAGCATAGCGAATTGTTCATGGCAAAAATGGCCATCGCTTTTGCGGTTTCTTGTAACTTAGCGCCTTCAAAACACCGTTGGTTTCAATAAACTGAAAATGGGAATCCGTAAAAACCGCAGTAGCTTTCTGACCAATATCCTGACACTGTTCAGCGGTACAGTCATTGCGCAGGCGCTCCCCATCCTGCTTTCGCCGATATTATCGCGCATGTACACCACGCAGGACTTTGCGGTTTTAGCCATCATTACACCCATTATAACCATTGGAGCAACATTATCAACGCTTCGGCTTGATATTGCCATTGTTATTCCGAAAGAAGACAATGAAGCGCGCAATCTATTATCGACTGCACTGGTTTTCAATCTGTTCATCGTTTTGATTTCATTACTCGGTGTTGTTGCCACTCAACTTTTCTGGCCTGCCGATTCCATGCTGTCCAACTCAACCAAATCACTTTTCTGGTATATTCCGGTGGGAATTTTTGCGGTGGGTTGGTACACCACCTATAATTATTGGTCAACCCGCAACAAAACCTATAAAAACAATGCGGCCTCGAAAATTGTGCAGGCCATTGTTACTATTCTCACCAGCATTGTGTTCGGCTATTTCATTCCTGGTGCCGAGGGGCTGATTCTTGGCTTTGTTGCCGGCTACGTCCTCGGTCTGTTGGTATTGTTTATGCGCCAGCGCAAAGATGTTCCCCTGTCATTGGTTACCCGTTATTCACGGGCCGAGTCGGGACAAACCATTCGCAAATACCGCAATTTCATGTACGTCAACACCCCCAATGCCGTGTTGAATGTTGCTATTGATCAGGGTTTGGTCTATGTGCTGAAAATATTCTTCAACAACATAATTATCGGTAGTTTTTCGTTTGCCTACCGATACACCAAAGCACCTTTGACTATCATTATTTCATCGGTAGGACAGGTTTTTTACGAGGAAGCCTCAAAAAAAGCAAATGAAGGAAAAGACATCCGCCCGCTGATGTTTAAAATTCAGAAAAACCTGTTTTTATTTTCATTTCCTTTCTTTATTCTGGGATTGATCTTTGCGCCAGATGTTTTCGCTTTTGTTTTTTCGGACGAATATTATCAGGCCGGCGAAATTGCAGCGCTGTTGCTGCCCTGGATTTACAGCAATTTTCTGGTGTCGCCCATTTCCGGGATTACACTGATTTTTAATAAACAAAAACAATCTTTGCTCATCAGTGTAGCCGATCTGATACTGCGTGTAGGCTGTATTGTTGCCGGCGCTGTGCTGGGAGACTGGGAACTGGCATTTTTGCTGCTTGGTGTTGTTGGCGCTGCATTTCACATTTTTGCAGCCTGGTGGTATTACCGCATCGCTGATCCGCAGAAGACAATCCGGTATCAGTAAATGTAGAGGAATGGTGAAATGGGTCTGCTGGGTTTTACCAAAGCCATGTATCCGACAACAAAGATTTTTATCGAATGGGGTTTTCTTTTAGGTTCAAGTCATTCATCCTTACTGCCAATGCCAGTAGTAACCAGAACGGCAGGAAATATATGGCACTGGACATACTTATGACACCAACCACTGCCCCAATCATCGATAATGAAATTGCAGCAGAAAAACGCCGGTTTTCCTCAGGAATTTTCCGCCGCCACCACAGGTATGTTTTTCTCAACAGCATAAAAAACCAAACTATCCAAACAACAAAAGCCAATATTCCACCTTCTACCAGAATTTCGATCCAGAAATTATGCATACTGTACACGCCGTGTGTATTATCCGCTTGCTTTTGTACTATCTGCGAATTACCGGCACCGACGCCAAGTCCATTTGATTCTTTAAAAGCATTCATGCCGTTTTCAACAAGCTTCTGACGTATAGCAATAGAAGAAGAATCGTTCACCAGTGAATGATCGGTAGTAAAAAACACCCTGGCAGCATCTGCTGTAGATGAAACCTCATTGTATTTCACTTCATATTTTTCCTTCAGGAATGGTCGTGCAATAATAAAAATGATTGCCAACAGAATATATGCACCGCTAATAATCAGAACGTATTTCCGCGTTTGGTACAATAGCACATAGAAGAATGCCATTAATGCAACGCCGATCAGCACTGCCCGGCTTCCGGTAAGCAAAATAACCACTATAGCGGCAAATGGGAATACAATTTTAATCCAGTTTTTTTTTGCAAAAAGAAAAAATGGAATAATCATGAGCATATATACAGCCAAATCATTCGGATTCCAGTGAAAACCTGTAGGTGTTTTTTTAATTGCTGCAATTATTTCAGAATCCAGATAAGACTTAAATCCCATACTGCGTCTAAACAGGACAGCATAATCCGAATATGGCGAAATAGGCCAGCGAGCAATTCCGCCTGCTTCCAAAAATGAAATCAGCATTTCAAGAGAAACAACAACGCCGGCAAAAAAAAGAAAACGTTTAATATCAGAAGTGTCCTGAATTGCAACATAGGCAGCAATAAAAATCAGCAAACCGCTCAGTAAATAAAACACATGGTAAAAAACAAGCCCTGCATCCTGCGCCCATAAAATACTCAGACAATACCAAAGTATCATGAAAACAGGTACATGAATAAAATGAAGTTTCCTTTTGAAAAAGGGTAGCATAGCCAGATTCGACTTCAGCCGCAAAATAAAGCTGAGCAAAAACACAAGCCCTGCAATATGAAAAGCATATAATGAACTATAACTAATCCCTACACCAATCATAGCCGACAACAAAACTACCAAAGCCAATATTTGCAATTTATTTTTCATCCTTAAAAAGGTCCTCAACCGCTTTTACCTCCGCATCCATACGTTCCTGCCAGGTCCACAATTTTTCTTCTTCCGTTTTTTCAACATTACTTCTGATGCGGGTTTTAAACGACTCATCCTGCATCAATGCCACCAGATCGGTTGCCATATTTTCAATCACATGCTCATCAACGTTATATATAAAGCCATTTTCACGATGACGAATCCATTCGCCTGTTGCGCCATTGTTCAGCGTGAAAATAATTTTATTGGCTCTGATGGCCTCCAGCAGCGGATTGCCGACATTCGACAAATCGTAGGTCGATATAAAAACATCGGCCACATTCAGATATTTTTTCACCTCTTCGTGTGGTAGTGCACCGGTAAAAACAACATGTTTTTCAAGTCCTTCTTCACTGACGCGGTGCTGATACTGTGCAAGCATTGAACCTTCGCCGGCTGCAATATACAGGAGGTTTTTTGCATCATGTTTTTTTACTGCACAGGAAATCACATCCAGAATGCGATCAACCCTTTTCCACGACTCCATGCGGCTTACAGACAGCACAATGCATTTTGATCCATCCGGATTATACATTGACTTAAGCTCCGAATACGCACCAGGACTCAGTTTTTGTTCATCAACACCGTTGATCCAGAATTTCAGATTGTGCAGTGCTTTGCTTTTTAAACGACGCATAGCTTCATCGCCATCGGTACCATCGTTGGTCATTATACAAAGATCAGCGCGGCTTTTCAACGCAATGACATCATCAATATTCAATAGTCTTTTCAACCAATTCCCATCGCGCAGATAGCTGGTCATCCAGGTGCCCTGAAAACGGGAAACAATCTTCATATATTTTAGTCTTCCCCATCGCCGCATCCAGTCAACTGCACAGACACCATGGACCTCGTATCCGTACACAACATCAATCTTGTTTTCAGAATTTTTCAGAAATTTCCGGGTGCGCTTTGCCAGTTTGAAAATCGTCATCCATGCGGCGAGTTGAGTAAGGACCGTCAATAAAAAATGGTTTTTAATACGACTGCGTAAGCCTGCAAGCGGCATGTCGAAACGGATTACATCAACACTAGCCGGATTGATTTCTTTTTCGTAAAAATAATTTCCTGCTTTACTCCGGTCGCGTGCAACAATATAAGTCACCTTCCATCCGGCAGCAACAAAGGCCTCCGGGGTTTTGCGAATCACCTGAATAGACTTTTCTTTAAAATCGTTGGCGGAAAGAAAAAGGATGGATTTTATATGTTTTTCTTGATTATTCAATTTCGGCAAAGTTATTTATGCAATCTTGCTGTTTAATATCAATGAAAATACGTTTGAATTTTACCCTTCTCCATTCAGATTTTGCAGATACAGCATCCGACACAAGCCAAAACAGGATTATAGCTGAGAAAAACAAGGATAATCCAGGTGTAATGAGATACCTGTTTCCAACATATGGGAACAAGGAAGAAAAAGCGATTGTATAAACAGGTATCACTATCATAGCAAAAGCTAATTTTTTTTGCCTGCTAGTGAATTTTGATCTAAAATGAAACAAAGCTAATACAAGAGCTGATATCCAGGCGAAAAAGAACAGATTATAAAGTAAATATTTTGAATGATAAGTGTAGATTGACAATCTCCACGAATATGCTTTAACTGCTTTTACCGGATTTAATTTTATAAACTCAACCACTTTCAGTTTAAGATCTATATCTCTTTTCTTCCAACCTTCCTCAGGCAATTTCAGAGGATGAATGCCTTCGGCCTTTTGCTCGGGGCTGATTTCGTTCCATCTTGTAGAATAGTAACAACCTTCCAGTTCAATGTATGGATTGAATGCACAATAAAGGGGAATTGAACTGTATGTACCATTCAGCAACCGCGTGTCGCCATATTTTTCTCTCGAGAAAAGCGCCAGTAACATTATTAATGCTGTAAAAATGATAAAAGCGGTCAAGTGTGTTTTTCTGAATCTTCTTTGTCGTATGAAGAGAAATAAACACAAGACAGAGACTAAAAACACCAAAGGGAGAAACGTTGGTCTGATTAACAGACTTATCAATATCGATAATCCAAGAATAAAAGCTGAATGCCATGATTGTTTATTAAAATGCCTAAATAGTGCAAAAAAGAGAAAGGCCAGTGAGGCAGCCAACGATAATTCAATACCCCACAGATTAGTGGTCGGCAGAAAAAAAGCAATGATAGATAACAAAATTATTGAAACCCATAATCTTAAATTCAGGGCATGAAATAAAAGATAACTCAAAGACAAAAAAGCAGCATAGATTAAATAAGACAACACTCGTCCATCATTATCTCCGAGAAAATTAGCTAAACCTGTCATAAACGGAAATCCAACCGAGGGTAAAATTTCGTCATTGCGTATATTGTCAACAAAGCCCGTCCCGTTAAATATATTTAGACCTAGCCCATAGTACAAATTGGAATCAGGCCCGGGTGGCATTAAAGGCTCAAAAAAAATCAACAATGCTATAAAAAATATAATTATAAAACCACGTATTGCTTTGTGATTTCTTTTATAGATCTGCAAAATGTTTTTTTTGTAAAAAATCATAGTGGGTTTATTTTTTTGGGACGGAGTGAATATCGATGCTTATAGCCTGAAGAATAAATTGCACCCCTAATATGAGTGGTAAAACCGAAAGCATAACAGTTCCTGTTGAATTCTCTACCCCATGCATAACTCCATATATCCATCGATATATTCCAAAGCCAGCGCCAAATAACAACATGGGCAAACCAACAAGTGTATAAACCGAAGCCATATTGAAATCATATATAAAATACTTCAGCAATATCCTCTTGGAAAATCTCCTGCAAAGAAGAAATGGAAACTTCAGAACAATACTTTTAATATTCATAGAACTCTTTTCATCTCCATAAAATGCCGGAATATTCACGTCTTTCACAACTTTGTTGCAAATATTCAGATTGACGAGCATGTCTGATTCAAAAAAATACCTGTTTGATATTTTATCAAAATTCAGACTTTCAATAGCTTCTCTATTTATTGCCGTAAAACCATTGGTTGGGTCCATAATATTCCAGTAACCAGATGCAACCTTCAACAGAAAAGAAAGAATGCTGTTGCCAAACAATCTTATTGCAGGCATTTTTTTTAAAGCTTTAAAATCGTAAAATCTGTTGCCTTTTGTGTAGTCAGCTTTATTTTGAATAATCGGATCGACAAGCTGCTGAATATAATCAGGATTCATTTGTCCGTCTCCATCCATTTTAACAGCAATATCAACATTCAGTTCCAATGCAAGCTTATAACCTGATATAACCGCACCACCCACGCCTTTGTTTACCTCATGATATACTATTTTAATCCGGTCGCTCGCAGAACAAAAACTCTCCACGTATTTCCCCGAGCCTTCAGGGCATTTATCATCAACGATAATAATGTAATCAATAAAGTCAGGTATAGTTTCCACAACATTTCTGATATGCTCTTTCACTTTGTAAGAGGGCAATATAACTGCAATTACATGTTTGTTTGTTTCAGCCATTTTAAACATTTTAAAATTTTTCCCGACTGACATTTCCGGAAAGGAACAATATGGATCTGCATTTTTCCATCAGCATTGTTTAATGAAAGAAATCAGTTCTTTGACTACTTTTTTTTCTTCAAAATGATCCTGAACAAATTCAAACCCTTTGCGGTTTTGTTCCAAAGTCTTATCACGGTATTTTGCCATCAAATCCTCAATAACCTTTTTGAGATCTGCATATTCTTTAATATAATAAGTCTCCGGAAAATTATTTGACAAGGCAACGTACCGGCCCTTTGATAATGCCTCAATAACAGAATAACCCAAACCATCATGTTCCGGTAAACGAACAAATAAAGTGCATTCATTATATCGGGCATCCATATCCTTAACCCAACCCAATAACTGAATGTTTTCGGGCAAAGGAGCCTTATACACATCAATTCCGGCAACATTGATTTTGAGTTCCGGAAAATCTTCCGCCAAAGAAATAATATGCTTTATACCATAAAACTCTTCACGGCTTTTTCCAATATATGTCAATACTGAAAATGCCTCAGGCAACGGCTTCATGGTTGATTCTCCGCGATGAGATGCAATGTATTTCACCTTTGCATCAATATCAATATCAGATAATTCATCTCTCAGCCATGAAACTACAGCCAAATGATTTATCTTTTTAATGAATTTCCGATCAATCAGTCCTTTTAGAACAGCGTTTCTTGCTTTAAGCACATCTGTGCCAACCCAGTGCATAATCATTTTTTTTCTCAAAATGCATGCAATCTTAAATACACCACCCTTCTTATAATCGCCTCCAATTGAATAAACAATTCGGGCAGACCATATGTGCCATAAAAATTTCAGCTGATCATATCTTCTGCCATTTGTATCCAGCCCAATATATGTATTATCGGAATCCTGCCTGTTAAGCTTTGCAGAAAGATCACTGACAAAATATGGCAATCCAATAATAATTATCTTCATAAAGCAGATTCTCTTTTTTTACAAATATTAAGAACATAGGCTATGGTGATTAATCCCCAAACCGATGCTATAATCGTAACCCATAAGAGTGTATCAATTATATTGATATTCAATTCTCCGCAAACAACAAAAGTTCCAATAAAAAATATTCCTTTCAGCAGATTTAACAGAAAATATCCTTTTTGTTTTTCCAACACCAATGGAATAATTGAAATGGGTGAATTAATAAAATTAATAAAGAATAAAGGAACCATAAAGCGGGTATAAACACCGGAAATGCCCCAGTCTTTGCCAAATGCAATACTGAAAAAGGGCTCTGCCAGAAAAAACAATCCAACAAAGAGAGGTAAGGCAATTATGGCACTTTTAAAAAGCATGTCTTTAACCTTTTTCAATAAAATCCCTTCCTGCAAATACTTTGTTGATTCTTTGAAAAACACCTGACCTATCGCAGAACCAATGAATGCAATTGGAGTCTTTAAAAGCCTTACCGTTAATGCATAATATCCGAGTGTCGTTGCATTGAAATAATTCGAGATCAAAATAATGGCTATACTATCCCTTGCTATATCAGAAAATGCATGCATTGAGTTAATCAAAGGAAATGCCCGGTATGTTTTGGCAAGTACAGCCATTGTTTTTCTATTTATTTTCCGGAATAAATCTTTAGGAGTTTCCCTGAAAAACAGTATACATTGCAAAATAAAAGCGGCACCCTGTCCAATAACATTTCCTACAATCAGCCCGGCAGACACCAATTTATTGGAGAACAACTGCACACCATTGATGGAAACCGCCTGGGAAACCCTTATAACAGATATGTCCTTGTACTTTTCCTTTCTGTTCAACCAATAAGTTAGACTTTGAATTATTCCTGAAAACAAAACAGTGACAGGTATCAGATATAACCAGTTTGATATACCCGGATTGTTCAGAATGACTGTGATCTGTTTATTGGCAAAAATCACCGGAATGAATAACACTACAAATAATCCCAATGTGATAAAAAATGACAGGGAAACAACATTAATTGCATCTTCATCTTTCTCGGGCAACATGATGGCAATTTCATATCTCCCTGTTGCAATCACGGCTATCATTCCCGAAACACTTAAATACAACGAAAACAGACCAAAATCACCAGGGGAATAAATACGCGTCAGAAAAGGAGAAACGGCCAAAGGTATAATCTGAGCCAGCACTGTTCCTGTCATCAGTGTTAGAACATTTTTTGCAAACTCAGAGCGCTGAAAATAATTTCTGATTGAACCGGTCAGTTTCATAAAGTTGATTCCGTCATGCTATTAAACCGCAAATGTACGTATTTTCCAGCATCGTGGCAGGGTTTCAAAAACGCCGCAATTTCCCAGTCTTGTATTCCACCGCAGATCCTGATCTTCATCAGGATGACACGGCGGAAGGACACGTTTAATGATGTCAATTAAATGAATGATTACAACGCATTTTGGACAGTTCGTAACACCTTATTCCGAAGCTCCGGGAATTATGTACCTTTGCCACGTATTATGAAACGCATTCTGCTGCTCAGCGATATCAATTCAGCTCATACAAAAAAATGGGCCGGTGTGCTGGTGAATCATGGTTTCTCAGTTGGTATCTATTCATTATCGAAACCTGCTGATGACTGGTACCTCAAAGTCGGCATTGAACTGCTGTCGGAAAGCGGATTTGCGAATAATACATTCGATGCGGCAACTGCCGGGAAAATTTCATACCTGCGCAAGCGCAAAGAAGTCCGCAAAGCTATTACGATCTTCAAACCAGATGTTCTACACGCGCATTATGCGTCGAGCTACGGATTGCTGGGCGCCATGGCCGGTTTTCATCCTTATTTTATTTCTGTCTGGGGCAGCGATGTATTGTTGTTTCCCAACAACCCACTTTCAAAAGCCATTTTGCGATATAATTTCCGTAAAGCCGATAAAATTATTGTGTCGAGTAAAACACTTGATACTGCTGTACGTCGCTTCACGAGCAAATCTCTGCAGATTATTCCTTTTGGAATCAATACAGAATTATTTTCCTGGAAAGAGAGAATGTGCGGTGATACTATAAATATCGGCACCGTGAAAACGCTGCGGCATGTGTATGGAATCGATCTGCTGATAAGGGCTTTCGCACAAGTTGTATCAGAATTGCCTACACAAAATATTTCCCTGACCATTGTTGGTGAAGGTCCCGAAAAGGACAGCCTGATTCAACTTGCCGACTCGCTTGGTGTGCGCAACAAAATTCATTTCATGTTGCCTGTAAGTCAGGCAGAACTTGTTGGAGTATTGCATTCTTTCGACATTGCCGTGTTTTTATCGCGCAGCGAAAGCTTTGGTGTGGCGGTGCTCGAAGCTTCATCAACAGGGCTTCCGGTCGTGGTTTCGAAAACCGGCGGATTAACCGAAGTGGTGGACGATGGCATCACCGGATTTCATGTACAGCCCGGAATTATTGGTGATGCAGCTGAAAAAATAGCACAACTGCTGCACGATGAACCACTCCGGCAGCGCATGGGCAAGGCAGGACGCAACAAAGTGATGCACGAATATGAATTAAAAAACACCGTTGCAGCTATTTGTAACTTATATCAGGAGGATCTGATTTCATGAACATTCTGCTCATCAATCATTACGCCGGCTCGCCGGCCATGGGTATGGAATACAGGCCGTGGTACATGGCGCGTGAATGGGTGAAAGCAGGACATCAGGTTACGATAGTAGCTGCCACACATGCACATGTGCGAACCGTGCAACCGCGCACCAGTCACAAGTTTCAGGAAGAAATCATGGACGGTATCACCTATTTGTGGGTGAAAACCCCGCCCTATCAGGGCAATGGTGCAAAGCGTATTCTGAACATGTTCAGCTTTTACCGCAAATTGAAATGTCATGCGCGCAAGCTGGCGCTGAAATACAGACCTGATGCGGTAATTGCATCATCTACATATCCGATGGACAATTATGCTGCTGCAAAAATTGCGAAGTTTTCAGGAGCAAAACATTTTTACGAAGTGCATGACCTCTGGCCACTTTCACCCATGGAGCTCGGCGGATACAAGGCTTCGCATCCTTTTATAAAATATCTGCAAAGAGCCGAAGATTTTGCTTATAAACATGCCGACGGCGTTATTTCCATGCTGCCAAAGACCCTTGAATATATGCAGAGTCGCGGGCTGAAACCGGAGAAATGGCATTATGTTCCCAATGGAATAAATATGGAGGAATGGATATACAATGAAACCATTCCTGATTCGATCGTTGCGCAGCTTGAGAACATTAAAAGCAAGTATTCATGCCTTGTTGCATATACAGGCAGTCTGGGAATCGCCAATGCTCTGACAACATTTGTTGACGCTGCACAAATACTTGAAAAAGAACGGGTAGCATTTATTATTGTTGGCAAAGGTCCTGAAAAGAAAGCACTGATGCAACGATCAGAAGGATTTGAAAATGTATTTTTCTTTGAACCTGTGCCCAAGCAACAAATCCCTGATCTGCTCGCGCGTTTCGATTTACTGTATTTAGGTTTACAAAGACAATCACTTTTTCGTTTCGGCGTTTCTCCCAACAAATTGTTTGATTATATGATGGCCGGTAAACCCGTGATTCAGGCCATTGATGCGGGCAATGATCCGGTTGCGGAATCGGGTTGCGGAATCAGCATTGAACCAGAAAATCCGCAGGCACTGGCCGATGCGGTTTTACGCATGAAAAACATGAGTGCTGCAGAACGGCTTCAGATGGGCGCTGCAGGCCGCCAATACGTATTGCAACATCACAACTACAAAGTGCTTGCAGAAAAATTTCTTAATGTTTTATCCGGAATAAAATGATTAAGTCAGCAATAAAATCACCCGGGAATATTGTACTGGCGCTGTTTTCAATACTGGCCTTCATGCTGCCGGTGTATAAAAAAATTGTTCCGCTCATTATTGTATTATTGTTTGTGGTGGTACTGTATTATACCATCCGCAAAAAAACATTTCGTTCGTTCAGGCTCACAACCGCTTCAGCGGCCAGTATTGCGCTATATCTGTTGTATGCTGTCGGGTTACTGTATACTTCAAATATGAAAGCCGGATTGTTCGATATGCAGGTAAAAATGAGCTTTCTGGCGTTTCCGGTATTGTTTGCTCTGGCAACTCCCTTTTTCAAACCGGGATTCAGAGCGCGAATCGAACAGGTCTTTATTGCCGGAGTATTTTTCATTTCGTTGCTTTTGCTTACGCTGTCTACTATACGTTTTGCCCACTCGCTAGATTTTAAGGAATTTTTCTATATTCACTTTTCACGATTTTTTCATCCTTCGTATTTTGCCATGTATGTGAATGTGGCGTTATTGCTACTGATGAACATTATTGCACAGCAATGGAAATCGTTGAAGAAAACACATGTTTCACTACTTGTTTTGATTTGTGTATTTTTCCTGCTCGTTGTTTTTCTCACCAATTCGAAGGCTGGTATTATTGTTTCATTAATCAGTATGCTGTTGTTTTTACTGATTAAAGTTTTTTCCATTAGAAATAAAAAAGCCGGGATAATAGCATTAGTCTCATTTATCGGGCTTGCAATAATGATCTGGGCACTGGTCCCGGGCGTCAAGAGCCGCTTTCAAGACGCATACATATCACTTACGGCATTCGAAAAACATCAATCCAATAATCCCGGAGAAGGCAGTGCACAACGGATTGTCATCTGGAAATGCTCACTGCAGGCCGTACAGGATAATCCTGTTATTGGAACGGGAACCGGAGATGTGCACGAAATTCTGGATAAAAAATTTACGGAATACGGATTCCATTATGGTGTAAAGCTTCACCGGAATGCGCACAGCCAGTATTATCAAACAGCCATTGCACTTGGAATAATTGGATTTCTGATGTTATTGTTTATGTTTTTCTCATTGCTGATTCAAGGAATCCGCAATAAGGAAGCGGTTATCGTGCTGATAACGCTTGTATTTCTCTTACACTTTTTTGTGGAGTCAATGCTCGAAACACAGGCAGGAACCGTGTTTATAGCCTTCATGGTTTCTTTTCTGTCAATGAAGGCAGAAACGGAAACAATTAAGGAATATTAATCCTGTTCAACGGAATCACGGATATCACCTGAGGTCCGCTTTGCTGAACCAGAACCGAATCCTGGCCAACTTCATCAGAACTTTTCATTTCGTTTTGATTCGACATGCTTTGTTTCTGTATAGACGCATAGCCGACCATCAGTGTGGATGATGTAATAATAATCAATCCGGGTAATAATCTTTTAAAAAAATGTCTCATTTTCACAAATCAGTCTGTTTGGTGGAACAGCCTTTTGACGTTTACCGAATCCAATGGTAAAAACAAAAAATGTTTAAATCATTTATAAAAAAACCGCTCTGATTATATCGATCAAAGCGGTCTTTTGCGTAAACAACTTAATTTCAGCTTATTTCAATTTTTCAAGCGATTCTTCAGCCGCTTTCAATAATGGCTCTGACGATAATTTTTTCCCGGTAGCCTGAATCATCCATGCATCAGGGGTCAAACGGCCCAGCGAATACATGCGCATAATTTCGGCAGCGAAATCTTTTCCTTTCAACG
>Ga0209373_10002632_pt1 | contig 17612 bp, 14 predicted proteins | sample Higcelweek5metaG_FD_187173 | JGI IMG/M metagenome (GOLD analysis project Ga0209373, IMG submission 187173) | Freshwater pond sediment microbial communities from the University of Edinburgh, under environmental carbon perturbations - High... | ecosystem: Environmental > Aquatic > Freshwater >... | reverse complement strand
TCGTCGTCGCCCATCGGGCGGTCGAAGCGGACAAAGCGCCCGCCGATCTTCTCGGGGAACAGCACGGAATTGCGGTTGTTCCGCCCGGTTTCGCGCTGCTCGATCCGCTCGAAGGTCACGAAATCGCGCGTTTTCACCACGCCGGTGCGGACGCCGCGGCCGGGCGCCTGGCTCGCGTACATCAGGATATATTCGCCGCCGATGCGGGTGATCCGGGGGTCATAGACGCAGTTCTCCACTCCCGCCGCCGGAGCGGGCCACCCCCTGATCGGCTCCGGGTCGGGGGTGAAGCGGACGCCGTCGCGGCTTCGCGCGATCCAGAAAACGATCGGCGTCGCCGCCGTCGCCGCGTCGGCAATCAGCAGATACTCCCCGTTGAACTTGACCGCGCCCGGGTTGAACACATACATGATGTCGCCGGGGAACGCCTCCGGCCCCAGCACCGGATTTCCGTCGAATTTGGTGAAAAGCATAGAATTTTTCCTGTCGTTGTGATCGGTTCTTATCTATAAGAATGGATGAAAAACGCAAAAATCCAAGAGAAAAAGGAAAAAACAACGCAATGCTTTTTACATTAATTTACACGCGGGCGGGCCAGCTCACCGGTTGATGTGTCTCGACCCGTTTGCAAAAAAATCGTTTTTTTTCTTCGTAGGGATTTGACAAATCGCAAAGAATCAATATAGTACCGGGTGAAACGGAAAAAAACAGGAGGAAACTATATGGCTACGATTTGTCCCTATTGCAATATCGAAGTAAGTGAGAGCGCGATCGAGGCCGAGGACGGCTGCTGCCCCGAATGCGGATCAATCATCAGCGCCTCCTCCTCCTTCCTCGGCGAGGATCCCGCCGAGTTCGAAGACCCCCTTGGCAACGATATCTTCGACGAACTCGAGGAGGAGGAGGAGGATATTTTCGAGCGCGGCGAATTCGACGACGAGACGTTCGACGAAGAAGACCTCGACGAGGAATTCGACGAGGAATTCGACGACGAAGAGGAAGAAGAAGAGTTCTGATTTCCCCCTTCGGGTCCATTTCGCACATCAATGCCGCCGTTCCGCAAGAACGGCGTTTTTTTTGCCGGAAAACCGGAGACCCTGCTTGAAAACAGTTGATTCCGGCTTTATATTGCCTGCTGATAATCAGGGCCGAACGTGCCCGGAGACGGGCCGGTTCAAAGGAGCCGGAACAACCCGCAGGTCGTCAGTGGCCGCTCCGGCGTTACGGCCCGAGAGCAAAAAGGGCACCCCGCAATGGCAGAAGTAATTCTGGAGCACGTCTACAAGATCTACGACGGCAACGTGACCGCCGTGCGCGACGTCAACCTCGAAATCCGCGACCGCGAGTTCATGGTCCTGGTCGGCCCCTCCGGCTGCGGCAAATCCACCACGCTGCGCATGGTCGCCGGGCTCGAAGACATCTCCAAGGGGACGGTCAAGATCGGCGACCGGGTGGTCAACAACATCGCCCCCAAAGACCGCGACATCGCGATGGTGTTCCAGAACTACGCGCTTTATCCGCATATGTCGGTCTACGACAACATGGCGTTCGGCCTCAAGCTGCGCAACTTCTCCAAAGAAGACATCCAGTACCGCGTGATGGAAGCGGCGAAGATCCTCGGCCTTGAGGAGTATCTCGACCGCCGTCCGAAGCAGCTCTCCGGCGGCCAGCGCCAGCGCGTCGCCGTCGGCCGCGCCATCGTCCGCAAGCCGAAGGCGTTCCTCTTCGACGAACCGCTGTCGAACCTCGACGCCAAAATGCGCGTCCAGATGCGCACCGAAATCTCGAAGCTCCACCAGCACCTCGAGAGCACGATGATTTACGTGACCCACGACCAGACCGAAGCCATGACCATGGGCGACCGCATCTGCGTCATGAAAGACGGCGTCATCCAGCAGGTCGCCGAGCCGATCGAGCTTTACGACAACCCCTGCAACAAGTTCGTCGCCGGCTTCATCGGGACTCCGCCGATGAACTTCTTCGAAGGCGTCATCACCGTCAAGGACGGCAAGCTCTCCTTCGTCGAACCCGGCTTTGAATTCGCGATTCCGGAAGAGTGGAAGGCGAAACTCTCCCCCTACGCCGACAAGAAGGTCACCTTCGGCGTGCGCCCGGAGGACATCGGCACCGACGAAGCCGAAAAGACCCCGAACATGCCGCGCGTCAAGGCGAAGATCGAAGTGGTCGAGCCGATGGGCTCCGAGAGCTACGTCTACCTCAACACCGGCGAGAACTCGTTCATCGCCCGCGTCGATCCGCACAAGAAGCTCCGGGTCGGCGAGCTGGAAAGCCTCGCCGTGCTGCTGCCCAAGGCGCACTTCTTCGACGGCGAAACCGAGAAAACCGTCATCTGAGGAATTCCAGGGGGAGACGGCGGAACCCCGCCGTTCCCCTCCATCATCTTTTTCCTGCCGTCGAAATCCGGCGGAGACAACACAACGACGGATACGGCTTTTTCTGCGCCGTATCTTCTCTTTTTCGGGGGAATATATGAAAGAGCTGCTCCATCGGCAATACCGCAACCGCGGTCCGATGCAAAACTATATCAGTTTTTATTCGGAATGGAAAGGGCGTTTCGTCCTGGTCTGGCTCATGTATCTGGTCAAGGCGGCCCCGGTGTTCCTGATACCGATCCTGACCGCCGAAGTGATCAACCTGATCACCGGCCATTCGCTGCCGCAGGACCAGGTGTTCACGCGGCTCTGGGAGATCCTGGCGATCGGGGTCGTGGTCATCGCCCAGAACGTGCCCACCCACATGCTTTACGTCCGGTTGATGAGCGTGCCGTGCCGCGCGGTCGAAATGGAGCTGCGCTCGGCGCTCTGCACCCGGCTTCAGCACCTGTCCATCCCCTATCACACGTCAACCCGGATGGGCTCGCTCCAGAACAAGGTCACCCGCGACGTCGAAAGCATCGAGAACATGACCCGCATGCTGCTCGATTCGGTGCCCAACATTATCGGAACGATCGCCATCGCCATCATCGTGACACTGATCAAGGCCCCCATCTTCGTGCTCTTTTACCTGGCGGCGGTGCCGCTGGCGGTCGGACTTTTCATGGCGATCCGCGACCGGATCAAGGAGAGCAACCGCGCCTTCCGCAAGAGCATCGAGGACATGTCCGGGCGGGTCACCGAGATGATCCGGCTGATCCCGATCACCCGCGCCCACCACGCCGAAGAGGTGGAGATCGGCCGGGTGAACCAGAAGCTCGAACAGATCCGCAACACCGGGCTCCAGGTGGACTGGATCAACTCGATCTTCGGCTCGGTCAACTGGGTGCTGCTGATGCTGTTCAACCTCTGCACGCTGATCTTCATCGCCATCCTCTACCAGAAGGGGCTGCTCAAGATCGGCGTCGGCGACGTCGTGCTGCTGACCGGATACTTCAGCTCGATCACCACCATGGTCATGGCGGCGATGAACACGGTCCCGGCCATCACCAAGGGCCTCGAATCGGTCCGCTCAATCGGCGAAATCCTCGAATGCCCCGACCTCGAACTCAACGACGGCAAACCGGCGGTGACCGACGTCAAAGGCGAGTTCAAATTTGAAGACGTCTGCTTCGCCTACCCCGGCAACGACAAGCACGCGCTGGAACACATCGACCTCCACGTCCGTTCCGGCGAAACCATCGCGTTCGTCGGTTCCTCCGGCGCGGGCAAGTCCACGATGGCGCACCTGGTGATCGGCTTCGTGCGCCCCACCTCGGGCCGGCTGCTGCTCGACGGCCGCGACATGAACGAGCTCGACCTGCGCAGCTACCGCAAATTCATCTCGGTCGTGACCCAGGAGACGCTGCTCTTCGACGGAACCATCCGGGAAAACATCTGCTACGGCAGTACCCCCTCGGAATTCGAGCTCATGGACGCGGTCCGCAGCGCCGACCTGCTCGATTTCGTCGATTCCCTGTCGGAAGGGCTCAACACCCAGGTGCGCGAGAACGGCGCCCGCCTCTCCGGCGGCCAGAAGCAGCGCATCGCCATCGCCCGCGCCCTGCTGCGCGACCCGCGCGTGCTGATCCTCGACGAAGCCACCAGCGCGCTGGACGTGGAGTCTGAAACGCAGATCAAGAAGGCCCTCGACCACCTGGTCAAAGGGCGCACCACCTTCATCGTCGCCCACCGCCTCTCGACCATCCGCGACGCCGACCGCATCGTGGTCATGGACCAGGGGCGCATCGCCGAAATCGGCACCCACCGGGAGCTCGTCGCCCTCGGCGGGATCTATGCCGAAATGAGCAGAAAATTCACCGCGGCCCAGTAACCGAACAGGCCGTTCATCACAACCATCAGGAAACAACATGAAAAAACGTCTCCGCAAAAAGACCCATCGCGGCGAGTTCAAGGAACTCGGATTCGTCCTCACCGCAACCTATGAGGAAAAGGCCGACATGGATCAGCTCTACGACTTCGTCGAACAGCTGACCGCGAAATTCGACGACCTCGGGCTGGACGTCTCCGGCTACTTCGACTTCGCCGATTTCGACATCATGGTCAACACCGGCAGCCCGAACACCGAGGAAGCCGCCCGCCGCCAGGAGATTATCGACTTCGTCAAATCCATGCCCGGAGTCACCGAAGTCAACGCCGGCGACCTCATGGACGCCTGGCACAACAGCCTGTAAACACAAGGAACCGGAGGAGCGAAACGCCGCCTCCGGTTCCCCGTTGAAACGCGATTTTCCGGCCGTCCTACTCGAGCATCGCCCAGTAGCGGCCGGAATTATTTTTCCAGAGCTTGATCGGCAGCCCGTAGGCGGCGCTCAACACCTCTTCGCGCAGGACCGCGTCGCGTTCGCCGTATTCGATGATGCGGCCGTTGGCGAGAATCATCCCCTCTTTGAAGACGGGCAGGATGTCCTCGATGCGCTGGGTGATGAAGATGATGGTCACGTCGGGCAGTTTTTCCGCGATGTGGCGAATCTCTTCGAGCAGGAATTCGCGCCCCGCCATGTCGAGGTAGACGCTCGGCTCGTCAAGGATCACCATCTCCGGCCTGGTCAGCAGCGCGCGGGCGATCATGATCTTGACCTGCTCGCCGCTGGACATGGTGAAAATCTGCTGGTCGATCAGGTGCCCGCAGCGGAAGCGCTCCATCAGGGCCTTGGCCGTGTCGATCTCCTCGCCGGTGGGTTTCCGGGTGAGGCCGAGCGTGCCGTCGAAGCCGGAGAGCACCATCTCTAGCCCGGTGTTCTCGGTGCTGGTGAACTGGTTCATAAACGGGCTCACCCAGGCGATCTTCTTGCGCAGTTCGACCAGGTTGGTTGCGCCGAAGCGGTGGCCGAGCACTTCGACCCGCGCGCCGAATTTCGGCCAGGCGTAGCCCATCATGGTCTTGACCAGCGTGGTCTTTCCGGCTCCGTTGGCGCCGAGGATGAAGCAGCGTCCGCCCTTCTCCACCCGCCAGTTCATGTCATGGATGATTTCGCGCCCGCCGAGAAAGACGTTGGCGTGTTCGATATCGACGGCAAACTGCGTACTCATTCCCGTTCCCTGTTTTTATAGTCGAGCCACTCGTCGCGCAGCTCTTTTCCTTCGGCGAAAAGCCGTTCGAACCCGTCGAAGTCGCCGGATTCGATCAATTGGCGGAATTCCCCGTAGCGGCGGTCGAAGTCGCGCATGGCCGCCAGGACGAATTCCCGGTTGTGTTCGATGATCTCCCGCCACATCAAAGGCGAGCTCGATGCGATGCGCGACGTGTCGCGGAATCCGGTGGCACAGCCCCGGAAGCGTTCGAGTTTCGTCTCTTCGTCCGGCGCGTCGAGCACCGAAAGCGCCAGCGCCGAGGCGAGAATATGCAGCACATGGCTGGTGTGGGCGACCAGGTCGTCGTGGCGGGCGGCGGAAATCCGCGACGTGCGCGTGCCGATCGAGCGCCACAGCGTCTCGACCGTGCACACCGCCTCCTCCGGCGAATCCTCGTAAGGACAGACGAAGACGTCGGCGTTGCTGTAGAGTTCGGGGAACGCCGCTTCGGGGCCCGATTTCTCGGTGCCCGCCATCGGGTGGCTGCCGACGAAATGGACGCCGCGCTCTTTCAACGCGAGTCCGGCGCGCATCACCGCCGACTTGCAGCTCCCGAGGTCGGTGACCACCGCCCCCGGCTTGAAGCAGTCGGCGTAAGCGAGCAGATACGATTCGATCTGGGGGAGCGGGAGCGCGATCAGCGTGAGGTCGGCCTTGCGCAGCGTCTCTTCGAGCGAATCGGAGCTTTCGTCGAGCACGTCGTTTTCGACGGCCCAGCGGCGGACGGATTCGCGCCGGGTCCACCCGGTGCGCCGGTATCCCCTGCCGCGCAGCGCCATGCCGAGCGAAGCGCCGAGCAGTCCGAGTCCGACGATCGCGACAACAGTGTTTCCAGACTTGTCCATGTAGTATCATCCCCGGTTGTGAAGCGCCTAATATATCATAAACCGGAAGCGGATGCAACCCGCGCAGCGGGAAAAGTCAGGAAAGAAGGGGGTCTTTCCGCGGTGGCGCGGTCGATTTCCGGATCACCAGCGAGCTTGGCAGCATCAGCCGCGGCAGTGGTTTCCTGCCGTTGCCTTCGAGAAATTCGTGAATTCCCCGGATGGCCAGCTCCCCCGCCTGCTCCATCGGATAGCGCACCGTCGAAAGCGGCGGATTGGCATAGCGGGCGGGCAGGATGTCTTTGAATCCGAAAAACGAGAGCCGCTCCGGCACCCGGATTCCCATCTCTCCGGCGCGGGAGATGGCGCCGATCGCCGCGTCGTCGTCAAACGCGAGAACGGCGGTGAGTTCCGGCGCACGCACGATCAGCCGGCCGAACCCGGTGTATCCGAACGTCATGTAGTTCAGCATATACGGCCGCATCGCGCACCAGGACGGCTTCACTCCGATCCCGTGATCGCGCATCGCGTCGAGATATCCCCGGAAGCGCTGCTTCTGCTGCTGAATGTGCCGGTCGCCGAGATAGCCGATCCGGCGGTGCCCGATGGAAACCAGGTAATCCACCGCCAGCCGGGAAGCGGCGTAGGAATCGTGGTCGATGCAGCCGATGCCGTCGATCGGAACGGTCTTGTCGATCACCACCACCGGGAGCCCCGACGCCGCCAGAGCCTCCAACTGCGACGAGACCCAGATCGGCGAAGGCAGGATCACGCCGGAATACTGCTGGTCGCGCAGGATCGACAACAGCGATTCCCCGATGTGTTTCTCGTAGATGAGGACGTTGACCTGAAGTTCGGTTCCGCGGCTGTATCCGTAAATACCGTCCAACACAGCGGTTACATAGCTGGACAAACTGGAGTGCTCAGTCACCATCGCAATCTTCACGCCGCGCGGGCGCGGGTAATTGATCCGAAAATTGTACTTCTGCAATCGTGCGAGGATTTCTTGCCGCTTTTCCTCATTTACGCCGATCCGGTTGTTGAGGACGCGCGAGACCGTCGCAACTGACACGCCCAACTCCGCCGCCAGACTCGAAACACTGATTTTCCCCGGTTTACGCGCCATGCATTCTCCTTCGCTTTCTCCTACAATAGCACCGCTTTCGGATTTTTCAAAATATTTTACGTAAAATAATTAATTTCATATTGACAAATGTTTTTCCCTCTGGTATAATTATAGCAGGAAATATTTTACGTAAAATAATAATCGACTCCCCCGCACCATTCAAAACAACCTGACAGGAGACGAAGAAGATGGACAGAAAACGATTCACGCTGATTGAACTCTTAGTGGTGATCGCGATCATCGCGATCCTGGCGGCGATGCTGCTGCCGGCGCTGAACCAGGCGCGGGAGCGGGCGCGGAGCAGTTCCTGCCAGAGCAACCAGAAACAGTGCATGCAATTCATGCTGATCTACGCCTCGGACAACAACGGCTGGCTCTATCTGAACAACTTCGACACATGGGGATGGGATGTCGCCTACAACGTCTGGGCCAGCACCGGCAGCGCGCCGGAGTGGCTTTACCCGGGTTCCTGGAGCGGATACCTGCGCTACCTCAAATACATGCAGAAAACCAACGTTTCACAGTGCCCGCGGATCATCAACTGGGCCGGCGGCACGCAGACCTACGGCGTCCGGACCATCGGCGTGGGCAACGGGACTTCGCGCAACTGGACCCAGGGCGGCCGGGTCAAGCTGGAGCGGCTTTACCAATCCCCGTCACAGACCCACATCATGTCGGATACGATCAGCCGGAACAATCTGCTGTTTCCGACCAACCAATTTTTCATGTGGCAGTCGCAGATTCCTTCCGGGCACAATCCGGACGCCTACCCGTATTTAGTCCATGTCGGACGCAACAACTTCGCCTTCGCAGACGGGCACGTCGAAAGCTGGAACCACTCGAAATTGGAAGAGGCGAGAATCAACCATTACGGTTCCGATTTCCGTTTCTACAGTTATTGATCCGACAAGGAGTCTTATCCAAATGAAGCGATTTTTACCGATTGTCTGCCTGTGTGCCGCGCTGAGTCCGCTATGCGGCGGCGAACTGCCCAAAGCGCTCGAAATCGACGGACTGGGCGTTCTCCGCATCGAACGGGCCCGGTTCGGGTTCACGGTATTCAACTCCCAATGGCACCCCTTTGGCAACGACAAGCTGGTCGAGGAGAAAAGCGAGAGGAAAGACGGTGGGTTCTCGCTTTCCGCCCGGTTGCCGATCAATGCGACCGACGCGGAATTCACGGAAACGGTCACGCCGACGGCGCCCGGCGAATTCCAGTTGCGCTACCGGCTGAACTTCCCCGCGCCCTTCAAAGGAAACGGCATCCGGGCCTCGCTCACCATCCCCAACGACCTCGCCGCCGTAACCGTGGACGGCAAGCGGATCGAACTGCCCGCGCAATACGGAAACACCACGGTGTTCGCGCAGAAACAGGTCAAAACCATCGTGCTCGATCTCGCGCCGGGAAAACGCCTCACGCTGTATCCGGGCGGAGCCGGTCTCGGCATCACCGACAGCCGCGCCTACCAGCAGGACTCCTTCAACCTCGACTTCGCCTTCCCGCAGACGGATTCCGCAGCGGAGTTCTCCCTCCGCTTCCGGTGGGAAGAAGCCGCCATGCATCCGGTCTCCCTCGCCCCGGCGGCGAACCGCAGTTTCTGCGACGACAGTACCGGCGGCGGCTGGACCGGACAGGGCCCCGACAACGACCTCTCGTCGATGCGCGGCGGCAAGGTGGAGTGCGCGCCATTCCGGTTTGATGTGCTGCCGCCCAAAGCAGGGCAAAACTCCGCCATCGTGCTCGGCGGAGCCGGTCGAAGGCTCTCCGGCCGCGAAGCAGTGCTCCGGCTGCCGGAGGACGCCAAAGCCGGAGCGGTGAATCTGCTCCACGCCGCCGCCTGGCTCCCGCTCGGCAAAGTGCCGTTCGGCGAGATTGAAGTCCGCTACGCCGACGGCTCGTTCCAGACCGTTCCTGTGGTGATGTACCGCGATTGCGGCAACTGGTGGGGAGCGGACGACCTCCCCAACGCCAAAGTGGCGTGGCGCTCGGAGAATCCGACCAGCCCGCTCGGGCTTTATGCCTCGTCTTTCGCGCTGGCCCGCCGTGATCCGCGCGAGATCCGGTTCCGCAACACGGCGGAGGGCGAAACCGTCTGGATGATCGCGGCGGTGACGCTCTCCGACATCCCCGCGCTCGACAACCGCAACACGGCGGGCGACCTCACGGCGGCCCCGACGAAGGAGTGGCCACGCCTCGCCTTCCGCGACAAGCCGGTGGCGGGAAGTCCATTGGATTTCTCCCGCTTCCTCGACGCCCCGGCGGGGAAACACGGCTTCGTCACCGCGACGCCGGAAGGACGCTTTTCCTTCGAAAACGCGCCGGAAAAAAACATCCGCTTCCTCGGCGTCAACCTCTGCTTCTCCGGCAATTTCCTCGCGAAAGAGGAGGCCGACAAACTCGCCGAAACCCTCGCCTGGAACGGTTACAACTCGGTCCGGTTCCACCACATCGACAGCGAACTGCTCGACTGGAACTCCCCGGAATCCTGCGCGCTGCGGGCCGACCGGCTCGATCAGCTCGACTATCTCCTCGCGGCCCTGAAAAAGCGAGGGATCTACGTCACGACGGACCTCTACTCGCTCCGCACGTTCCGCAAAGCAGACCAGGTTGAGGCGAAAGGCGGCGAAAAGAGCCTCTTCCCCATCGACGCCGCCGCAATGGAATCCTGGAAGCGTTACGCGCGCAAACTGCTGACCCACGTCAACCCCTACACCGGACTCGCCTGGAAGGACGATCCGGCGCTCTGCGTCATCTGCCTTGTGAACGAGGGAACCCTCTACGCGAACTGGGGCGGCGCAAAAGAAGCGTACGCCGCCGCGTTCGAAGCATGGAAAAAGGCGAACGGCCGCCCCGAAGCGCGCGCCATCAACACCGACCGGAATTTTTTGCGCTTCCTCCAGGAACTCGAAACAAAAGCGTTCGAAGTGCAGCGGAACTTCCTGCGCGACGAACTGAAGTGCCGGACGCTGCTGACCAACTGGAACATGGGGGCGCAGGAAAACTTCATCGCGCTCTCCCGCGACCGGCTCGACGTGGTGGACAACCACGTCTATTTCGCCCATCCGTCGTTCCCGGAGAAGATGTGGGCGCTGCCGACCGCCTACAGCCAGAATTCGATCATCCGCGAAATGGCCTCCTGCCCGAACTACATCATGGCCAGCCGGATTTTCGGAAAACCCTTCCTCATCACGGAATACAACTTCTGCCTGCCCAACCATTCGCGCTCGGCGGGCGGCCCGGTCATGGGCGCTTACGCGGCATTGCAGGACTGGGGCGGCTTCTACCGCTTCGCCTGGGGCCACCACAGCAAGCGCGTGACCGTAAACCAGACCGCCGTCGGCTTCGACATGGCCAAGGATCCGCTGGCCTGGCTCTCGGACCGGATCGCGTTCGCACTGTTCGTCCGGGGCGACGCCGAACCCGCCGCCGAAAAGTTCGCCTACGGGGTTTCGCCCGGCCTGCTCGAAAGCGGCGAACCGCTCGCCTATCCCGGCTGGATACGCCGCCTCGGCCTCATCGCCCAGGTGGGCACCGAAGTTGCGAAGGACATTCCCGGAGTCCTCCGCCTCAACGACCGCCAGTTCGCCTCCCCCGCCGACTTCCCGGACAAAACCGTCGGCGCGGCCTGGGCGGACGCGTGCGACCCGGACAAAAAATACGCCCGTTCCGCCACCGGCCAGATCACGTTGGACGGAGAACGCGGAACATTCACGGTGGTCACCCCGCGCACCGAATCGCTTTCGCTCGAAAAAGGCGCGCTATCCGGCAAGGTTCTCGGCATCAGAAACGCCGACACCTTCACCACCGCCGCCGCCATCTCGCTCGACGGGGAACCGCTGGCGGAAAGCCGGAGCATCCTCATCCTGCACCTGACCGACACCACCGTCGAGGGCTGTACTTTCAACAACACCCGGACGCTGCACAAAGCCGGCGTAACCGGACCGCTGCTCCGGAAACAGGGCCGGGCGGAGATCGAACTCGTCTCGACCGCGCCGTTCCGGGTGACTCCGCTCTCGGTGGACGGCGATGCGCTCGCCCCGCTCGAAGGCGTGCTGAAAAAGGGCCGCTTCTCCTTCAGGGCCGACACCGGCTGCCGTTCGGAAGGGGTGTTCTCCTACCACCTGACCCGCTGATCCGGCCGGAACGTTTTCGCGGCCGCCGCCCTCCCCCGCATCCGGAATGCGGGGGAGGTTTTTTTTCGGGCATCCGAAGGCGGAGGCCCTGCGCCAAATTTCCCTTTTTTATCCGGCGGGGAGGAGAAAGAGCTTGATTATCCGATAAAGTCAACTATATTACCAACGTAACTTAACAGTCCGGTACCGGTATGTGGGAAGTGGGTGCAGCTCTGCCCGCTTTTTTATTTTGCGGAAAAAGCTCCCGACCGATACCGAGAGAAGAACTCCCCCGCCCCGGGGGGAAACGACAGGGAGGGTTGATATGGGCAATGAATTGCTTCAGATTCTCGATTATATCGAGCAGGAACGCGGGATCAGTCGCGACAGCTTGATTCGCGCTTTGGAAAATGCCATTTTGATCGGATCGCGCAAGAGCATCCATCCGGCCAACGAACTCAAGGTCAAGATCGACCCCGCCAGCGGGGCGATCCGCGCCTGGGCCATGCTTGAGGTGGTGGAGGAAAATCCGACCTGCGACCAGCTCGTCATCGCACGGGCGCTGGAACGGTTCCCCGACGCGAAGCTCGGCGACATCGTCGAGTGGGAGGTCACGCCGCACAATTTCGGGCGGATCGCCGCCCAGACCGCGCGCCAGGCGATGATCCAGCAACTGCGCAAGGCGGAGAAGGAGAACGTTCAGGACGAGTTCTCCGACCGGGTCGGCACCATCCTCAACGGGACCGTTCGCCGCTTTGACGCGGGCAGCATCATCATCGACTTCCAGCGGGCCGAAGGGATCATGCCCGCCAAGGAGAAGGTGCACGGCGAACAGTACCAGCCGGGCGAACGGATCAACGCCTACCTCCAGAAGGTGGACATCAACACCGCGGGCCCGAGCCTGATCGTGTCGCGCGCCTGTCCGGAGTTCGTGCTCAAGCTGTTCGAGCGCGAAGTGAGCGAAATTCACGACGGCGTCGTTCAGATCAGGGGAATCGCCCGCGAGGCGGGCAACCGCACCAAGGTCGCCGTGGCGAGCACCGACCCCCGGGTGGATCCGGTCGGGTCGTGCGTCGGAGTCCGCGGCAACCGCGTGCGCAACATCACCGCCGAACTCGGCATGGAGCGCATCGACATCGTGCCGTGGGACGCCGACATCCGGAAGTACGCGACCAACGCGCTGCTCCCGGCCAAGGTGCAGTCGGTGGAGGTCAACGAAGCGAAGCATGAGCTGACCGTCCGGGTCACCGAGGAGCAGTCGAAGCTCGCGTTCGGCAAAAAGGCGCAGAACGTCCGGCTCTGCTCGAAGCTGATCGGCTGGAACATCACCATCCGCAACGAGGAGCCGAAAGAGGAAAAAGGTTCGATCCGCGACCAGCTCCGCCAGGCGGCGGTGAAACTGGCCGCCGCTCTCGATATTTCGGAAAAAACCGCGAATCTGCTGATTGGCAACGGCTACGTCACCGTGGACGGGGTGAAGGAAGCCGGGCGCGAAACACTGCTGGAGCTTGAAGGCGTCGATGTCGCTGAAATCAACCATGCTTTTGAACACATCGACGCGTAAGAGCCGACGCAACAGGAGGAATTGAAATTGGACAAAGTGCTGATTGTAAAAGATATTGCAAAACAATACGGGGTCCCGGCCAAAACCGTGATCGACGAACTCAAGACCCAGGGGATCGAAACGGCCGACGCCGAGAACAGCGTCATTCCGGAAGACATGGTAGAGCTGGTGGAAGCATTTTTCGCCGATCTCTACGACCAGGACAGCGAACCACCGGTTGATGACAAAAAAGCGGTCAAGAAACCGGCCAAGAAGGCCCCCGGGCGACGCGAAGAACAGCTCCCGGCCGGACATGCCCACAAAGGCGGCCCGCGACGCGACGCGGGAGCGCCCGGCGCGGCGCCGGCGCATCCGGCCGCGGCGGGCGGCAAAATCACGCTGCCCGCTCCGATCATCGTCAAGGCGCTGGCCGAGGCCGCGGGCAAGAAGCCGAACGAACTCATCACCGACCTCATCAAGCTCGGCGAGCTCGCCGGAATCAACCAGCCGATCAGCGAGGCGAACGCCCGCAAGCTCTGCGCCAACTACGGGTTCGAGCTTGAGATCGGCGTTGTGCCGAAACCGGCTCCGGCCGCGGCCGCACCGGCCAAGCCGAGGCCGGAGGACAACCCGGCCAACCTCAAAGAGCGGCCGCCGGTGGTCACGTTCATGGGCCACGTGGACCACGGCAAGACTTCACTGCAGGACGCCGTCCGCCACACCCATGTGACCGACACCGAGGCGGGCGCGATCACCCAGCACATCGGTGCTTCGACCGTGACCCACAACGGCAGGCCGATCACCTTCATCGACACTCCGGGACACGCCGCCTTCAACAACATGCGGGCCCGCGGCGCGGACATGACCGACATCGTGGTGCTGGTGGTCAGCGCGACCGAAGGCTTCAAGCCGCAGACGATCGAAGCGATGAACCACGCCAGGACGGCGAAGGTTCCGATCATCGTGGCGATGAACAAGATCGACCTGCCGGAAGCGGATCCGGACAAGGTCCTGCTCCACATGCAGCAGAACAACCTCACCAGTGAAGACTGGGGCGGCGACGTCGGCACCGTGCGGGTGTCGGCCAAGACCGGAGAGGGACTCCCCGCCCTGCTCGACCGCATTCTTCTGGAAGCGGAAATCCTGGAGCTCAAAGCGAATCCGAAACGTCCCGCCGCCGGGGCGGTGATCGAGGCGCAGATGGAAGTCGGCCTCGGGCCGACCGCGAGCCTCCTGATTCAGGACGGCACGCTGCACATCGGCGACGCGATTCTCTGCGGAGAACATTACGGCCGGGTGCGGACGCTGATCAACGACAAGGGCGAGCGGGTGAAATCGGCGGGGCCGAGCATCCCGGTGAAGGTAGTCGGGCTTTCCGGCGTGCCGGAGGCGGGCGACCGCATCGATATCTTCGATTCGGAGAGATCCGCCCGCAACGCGGCGCAGGAGCGCATCGCCGACAAGCGCGGCAACATGCTGGCCCACAGCGCCATCGCCACCGCCGAAGACCTGTTCAGCAAGCTCAACAGCGAGAGCCGGAGCACGCTTAACATCATCATCAAATCCGACGTCAAGGGTTCCGGCGAAGCGATCGCGCAGTCGCTGGCCGAGCTGCCGCACGAGAAGATCAAGGCCGAAGTGGTGGCCAACGCGGTCGGTCCGATCAGCGAGAACGACATCTCGCTGGCGGCGGCGACCAATTCCATCGTGGTCGGCTTCCACGTCAGGGTCAATCCGGGCGTCAACGACATGGCCAAGAAGCAGAAGGTGGAAATCCGCCTCTACAGCATCATCTACGAGCTGCTGGAGGACATCACCGACGCGCTGGCGGGCAAACTCGAACCGGAAAAACGCGAAAAGCCGATCGCCCAGGCCAAGATCCTTCAGATCATCGAGCTCTCGAAGGGGCCGAAGATCTGCGGCTGCATGGTCGAATCGGGCACGGTGCGGGTCGGTGCCAAGGCGCGCGTCCGCCGCGGCGGCGAACTCATCTACAACGGCGAAGTGGCCAGTCTGCGCCGCTTCAAGGACGATGTGAAGGAGGTCAAGGTCGGTCTCGAATGCGGCATCCGCCTCGACAACTTCGCGGACTTCCTGGTGGACGACGAAATCGAAGTGTACGAAATCGAGCTCAAGAAGGCGACGCTCTGACATGGCGGAAAAAATCGACCGTTTAACCCGGGTCAACTCGCTCCTGAAGCGCGAGCTGGCCAATCTTTTCGAGCGGTGCCTCCGGGTGCCGTCCGGGATGCTGGTGTCGGTGATCGAGGTCAACGCGAGCGTGGACCTCCGCAACGCCACGGTCAGCGTCAGCATCTTCGGCGGCAAGGCGTCGGAGCGGCAGGCGATCATGCACGAGCTGGCCGAGCAGCGCCACGAATTTCAGTCCCGGATCGGGCGGACGCTGGCGTTCAAGCATACGCCGGTGCTCGACTTCCGGCTCGACACCCGCACCGAAAAAGGCGACCGGGTGTTCGGGCTGTTGCAGAAGGAAGAGGGGGAGGAGGAGGCCGCCGGAGACGATGAGCAATAAGATTCTCTCCATCCCGGAAGCGGCGAAGCTGCTGCTCGAACACGATCGGATCCTCATCCTGACGCACGAGCGGCCCGACGGCGATGCGTTCGGTTCCGCGCTCGGGATGCAGGAATTCCTGCGCGACTGCTGCGGCAAACACGCCGAAGCCTATCTGCCCTCCCCGCCTGCGTCGCGTTATTCGACGCTGGTCGGCTCCTACAAAGAGACGCTTTCTCCGGAAGAACTGGCGAATTACGACCTCATCCTCCTGCTCGACTGCGCGAACCGGGAACGGATCGCCTCGGGCCCGCTGGTGGACGGGAAAACGCTGCCGGAACGGGAAGCTCCCCCGATGCTCAACGTCGATCATCACGCCGGGAACGACATCGATGCGCGCAGGAACCTGGTGATTCCGAACGCGGCGGCGGCCAGCCAGATCGCGGCGGAAATGGCGCTGACGATGGACGGGGAACACAAAATCCTGCCGCATGCGGCGACACTCTGGCTGCTCGGCATCGTGACCGATACCGGGGCGTTCCGCTTCACCAACACCGTGGGGCATACGCTCCGGGTGGCGGCGGAGCTGCTCGACCGAGGGGCCGACCTCGAAAGCGTGGTCAACGCCTCCTACTTTTCGAAGCCGCTCAACCAGCAGCGGTTCGAGACCGAACTACTGGAAACGCAGGAGAAAGTTGCGCTCGACGGGCAATACGTCTATGCGTACATTCCGGAAGAACTGTTCCGAAAACACCAGTTCGACATGCGCGACGGCGAAGGGGTGATCGACCTGCTCCGCGAAGTGGCGGGGACCCGAATCGCCGCGCTGTTCTACCGGAAGGGGGACGCCTTCAAGGTGTCGCTCCGCAGCAAGGACCTGCGCTTTCCGGTCGGGCCGCTGGCCCGGAGCCTGGGCGGCGGCGGCCACCAGATGGCGGCGGGAATCACGCTCACCGGCACGACGCCGGAAGGAGTGGAGCGCCTTTTGCTCGAAAAGGTCGCCGCGCTGCTCAAACCGAATGAATAAACCGAATTCAGGATCAGGATTTCATGCGCTACAACCCATCCAAACACCGGCTTCCGCCGTTCCACACCAGCGGGGTGCTGCTGGTCGATAAACCGCTGGAATGGACCAGCTTCGACGTGGTGAACTTCATCCGTTCGCGCTTCAACATCCCCAAGACGGGCCATTGCGGGACGCTCGACCCGGCGGCGACGGGGCTGCTCGTGCTGGTGCTCGGCAAGTTCACCCAGTTGAGCTCGAAATTCAGCGGCGAAGACAAGGTGTACGAGGCGAAGCTCCAGCTCGGGCTGGAGACCGACTCCTGCGACCTCGACGGCGAAGTCACCGCCACGTACGACTGGTCGGGCGTCACGCCGGAATTGCTGCGGGAAACGCTTCTCGGCTTCGTCGGGGAGCAGATGCAGATTCCGCCGATGGTCTCCGCCGTCAAGAAGGACGGCAAGAAGCTCTACGAACTCGCCCGCCAGGGGATCGAGGTCGAACGCGAGCCCAAGCCGATCACCATTTTTTCGATCGACATCAACAAGATCGAGCTGCCGTTCTGCGAATTTACCATGCACTGTTCCAAGGGGACCTATGTGCGGACGCTCTGCTCCGACGTCGGCAAAAAGCTCGGCTGCGGCGGAACGCTGGCCGGACTGCGGCGGACGGTCAGCGGGCAGTTCAATATCGCGGACGCGATCACGATCGACGAACTCAAGAACTTCGAACAGGCCGACCTCGAAATCCACGTCCGCAAATTCCTGTTCGAGCGGCTTTCGAAAATCGCGGGGGTAACGCATGACTGACCAGGGCGGATTCACCATTGGCGAAATCGAGGCGGCAATCGACGACCGGCTGCGCGAGCAGTCCGCCGAAGCGGTCACCGCGGCCGAACTCATCAAGCGGCTGGGCGGACGGAAATCCGCCGCGCTGATCAACCGGATCGACCGCACGCTGGCC
>Ga0209373_10002631_pt1 | contig 17615 bp, 15 predicted proteins | sample Higcelweek5metaG_FD_187173 | JGI IMG/M metagenome (GOLD analysis project Ga0209373, IMG submission 187173) | Freshwater pond sediment microbial communities from the University of Edinburgh, under environmental carbon perturbations - High... | ecosystem: Environmental > Aquatic > Freshwater >... | reverse complement strand
CCACATCCTGCTAATAATAAGACAAGTGAAAATAACAAAAAAATTTTAAAATTTTTCATCCTCAAACTCCTCTATAAAAATTATATCATAATAATATATTTTTATAAATAAAATCAATAATTCATAAAAAAACTGCACTTTTTGTGCAGATTCTTAATTATTAAACTTTACAACATTAGGGCCATCAGGATGATTGGGTTTATCGTGATCATCGTGATCTTCAACTTCTTCTGTATCATTAGGAGTTATTCCACTGCCACCTGGAAGGGCTTTTCTTAAATTTCTAAGTCGATCAAGAAGAGTAGGCTTTTGAGCTTTAGGTTCGGGAGTTTGTTCTGGAGTGGCCGAACCATAACCGGGGATTTCACTGGTATCATATGTTAATCCATCATTGGGATAATCATGAACAGCTCTGTATTCTGGATTTGTAAAAATACTTGCAGCATTGCCATTTTCATCTTTTTTTACAACGCAGCTTATAAACTCTGGTAACAAATAATATCTTCCATCATCACCACTATGCAATAAAATAGGTTTAGTTTTGTTTTCTAAAAAAGCTCTAGGAATTACTACTATGTAAGCACTTCTACTTGTCCTTTGAATCTCACTAATAACTTGCCAAAATTGGCTACTAATTGATATTGTTTTACTAATATCTGTACTATTTGAACCACCAGATACTATTGTGTCAGTATAACTGGCTCCAAGGGGAATACCACCAGTAAAAACATCGCCATATTCTTGAAGACTAGGATAAACACCAATAAAGTTTTTACCCTCTTCTTTAAGCAACATATTTTCTAACATTTGACCAATAGCCGGCTCAATTATTCGACTGCTATCATCTATCTTTTCAATATTTGCTTTAATTGCTTCGGGTACACCTTTTTTAAATGAACCACTTACTTTATAGCCTTCTTTTTTTACTTCTTCCATTTCCATTAATTTAACACCTCTGTATTAAAGATAAACTTAATTTTTATTTTTGTCAAACCAATGTTATTATGTTAAAATTAGAATAGAGGTGTTTAACATGAAAAAACTTAGCTTATATTTATTCCTTTTCCTATCTTGTTTTCTTTTATTTGGGTGTGGTAAAGCGGAAGATAAAAATACCAATAATAATACTACTGAAGAAGAAAATGATATTGACATTATATCGACAGATGATACGATTGTTTTTAAGTCAACTGATAATATTTATACGACTTTTTATTATGATGGTGAAGCTTTAGAGAAAGTTACGATGACATCAGTTTTTGATACGGAAGAAGAAGCAGAGGCAGCAGTAGAATTATTCGAAGGGGCAGACTTTAAAGATATGTATGGTAATATAAAAAGAACTGGTACTAAAGTTACTTTAGATTATGTTAAAGAATATTTTAATTACTATACTAATTTGACTAAAACAGAGATGGAAACCTTTATGGGAGAAGCTGGATACGAGGTAGTAGAGTAAGAATTTAAAATAGGAGGGTGTTATGATCAATGTATCAGGAATTACGGATTATTGTTTAAAGATTAAAAAAGGCGAGAAGGTTTTTATTTTTGCAGATGATAAATCAAGAAAATATTGTAATTTACTATGCAAAAGAATCATAATTATTGGCGCAGTTCCTTTTGTTTTGTGGAATGATTTTAAGATTAATACTATGTTAATAAAAAACCAAGATGATAATATTTATGAAAATATGTTTAAAATAAATGAAAAAATGATTGATGCTTGTGATGTGGCAATCATGTTAGATAATAATATTGAAACATACTTAAAAAAACTAGATCCTAAAAAAGTGTTAAATTTTAAAAACAAGTACTATCTTAAAATATTCAAAAAAATAATGAATTTTCCTAGATGGGTTTATTTAAGATACCCCCAAAAAGAATTATCCTCATTATTTGGCTTGACATATGATGAACATTTAAGACTATTGGAAGATGTTTCTAATTTTGATTATCAATTTCTATACAAATCATGTGCTTGTTTAAAGGATTTGTTAGATAATACTAAAAAAATTAGAGTTTTTCATCCTAATGGAACAGATGTAACATTTAAAAAGGATGGAATAGCAACTTTTATTTGCTGTGGAGAATGTAATTTACCGGATGGCGAGGTTTATACAGCTCCTGAAAAACATTCTATGAATGGAAGGATATGCTTTAATATAGATTCCTATTTTAGAGGAGAATTATACAGTGGAATAAAATTAAAAATTAATAATGGCAAAGTGATAGAATCTACGTGTAACATACCAAATGAATTTGAGGCGGTTTTGAATTCTGATGAAGGAGCTAGATACTTTGGAGAATTCGCTTTTGGTTTAAACCCATATATAACAAGAAACTATAATGATAATTTATTTAATGAAAAAATGATAAAAACTATTCATTTTGCTATAGGATATCCTCATTATAATACAGATAATGGCAACAAAAGTTTAGTGCATTGGGATTTAATTTTGAATTTAGAAAATGGTGGCGAAGTTTACTTCGATGATATATTGATCCAAAAGAATGGCGTTTTTACAGACAAAAGACTAGAGGAACTGAATTTTAAAAAGGTAAACTAAACCTGTTTATCTTTTTCTATACTTTTATATATTATATCAATTAATTGAGAAGTTGCGTAAGTTGGAAAATTTGTTTTATTTATTATCATTATTAAATTTAGCGATTGGAACTTTTCTTTTAACATTATCTCATATAAATCTTTTGATTCTAAATCCTCTTTAATAAATTCTTTTATTAGCACCCCAAGGCCAAATCCTTGTTTAACAAATTCGTATACCAAAGAATGGCTTGCTAAATTAATGTGAGCATTATAATCGGCATAATTATAATCTTCTTTTTTTATAAATGATGCGTGGATTGGATTTGTGGTATTTAATATTAGATTTTCACCTTTTAATTGGTCAAAACTAATTGGTTTACTGGTAAATTTTTCATATTGCTTGTTACCAATTAAACAATAATTTAATTTATTTAAATAATATAATTTTAGACCTTCTAATTTTGTATCGTTTTCATTGGCGTATATAATGGCAATATCTAAATTACCATTTTTAACCATATTTATTAAATTAGGAGTATAATTTTCCTCAATTGATATATTAATTTTTGGGAATGACTTTGAAAAAGTTTTTAAACGATAGATTAAAAAATATTTTAATATTGTATTACTTGCGCCAATTTTTATATCGCCTTTATCTAGTTTGCTAATATTTGTAAAAATCTTTTCGGCATCATTTATTTGCTCAATAGCTGGTCTTATAAAGTTATAAAAATTTTTGCCATCTTCCGTCAGCTTAATTCCACTTTTACTTCGAATAAACAAGCAACCATTTAATTGTTGCTCTAAACATTTTATTGACTTTGTAACAGCAGGCTGACTAATCATTAACTTTTTAGCCGCTTCAGTTATGGTTTGGCAGTTTGCTACGACATAAAAAGTTTTATAAAGTTCATATTTTATATTCATATAGGCACCTCTTTTTGAATGTATTATATCACCTATTTATAAAAAATAAGTATAATTCACTCAAAAAAGCGTAAATAAAACACCAATACAGGTGCATTTTTGCTTTAAACTATAACCATAGGTTATAACGCCTATGAAAAAACGGTATTATTAATTTATTTGATTTAGAACTATAATAACTATTGAGAGGAGGATGAATAATGAAATCTATAAATAGAAAAATTGTTGTAAAAGCTGAAAACATTACAGCAAATAAAGCATCTTGTCATTATCATATCTAATCTATAAAAAATCGTTTTTAACAAATATAGGGGAATGATTAATTTCCCCTATATTATTATTGAAATTAGAGGTGTTATTTATGTTCTTAATTAGTGAAATAGAGTTTATTAATTATAATACAGAAGAAATTATTATGATAAATTTAATAAATGGTGCAACCGATATTATTGATAAAAGCATTTATGAAAAAATAGTTGGAAATAAAATAAATGATTTGGATCAAAAAACTTTAAAAACTTTGCTGAAAAGAAAATATTTGTTTAAAAATGAAATGGAATATAGAGAATTTATAAAAAGTTTAAATGCTAAAATAGAGGAATTAGAAAAATCGGTTATTCCTAATTTTCTAGTTGTTCCTAGCTATGCTTGTAACTTACATTGTATATATTGTTATGAACAAACATATATGATAAAAGGCACAACTGATATTGATCCATTAAAAATGATGGATTTACAGTTTAAACAGATTGATGCCACAATGAAAGCTTATGAAGAAAAGTACGGTAAAAGCCGTGATGATATAAGAGTTACAATTATGGGTGGAGAGCCACTATTAAAGGCTAATTTAGAAACAATAACATATATATTTCAACAGGTCAAAAAAAGGAAATATACTTTAGATATAGTTTCCAACGGGGTAGATTTAAACAGTTTCATTGATTTATTTAATGGTTATAAAGACATCCTTCAATATATACAAATCACAGTAGATGGGATAAAAGATATTCACGATAAAAGGCGTATTTTTTGGGATGGTCGAGGAAGTTTCGACTTAATTATGAACAATATAAAATTAGCTTTAAAAAATGATTTAAAAATAGTTCTGCGAGTTAACGTAGATGCCACTAACATAGATCAATTGTCAGATTTAGCCGATACTTTAGTAAAAGAATTTAATTATAATAAAAAGCTGCTTCCTTATTTATATTTACTGCAAGATGGTGGTTGTTCAGGTGAAGCCAATATTGTTAATGAGAAAATTGGAATAGAAAAGATATTTGCTTTGGAGGATAAAAATCCAAATATGTCAATATTTAGAAAAAAATTTCATCCGGCAAGTTTCATAGAAAGTATATTCAGCGATGAACCTTATCAGCCGGTTTTAAGACATTGCGGTGCGGCCAAAAATCAATTTATATTTGATTGTAAATCAAATGTTTATAAGTGTTGGCATGGAATTGGCAATAATGGGTATAGAGTTGGAAGTTTTTATCCTGAAGTTGAATATGATGGCAAAAAAATTAATGAGTGGGAAAATAGAAGTGTTATGTGTTTGAATAAATGCAGAGATTGTAAATATAGATATATATGTGGGACTGGATGTCCGGCGGCAAAGCATATGAATGATTCTGAAATGAATATTAAAGCTCCAAGTTGTGTGGACTACAAAGAATTGATAAAAACAATAATTTTAGAAAAAATGAAAAGGCTTTAAATATTTAACCTTGTTAAGATTTATAGTATAATAATGTAAAGGGTGATTAATTTGGAACGAAAAGACAAATCAGTATTAACAATTGGTATTTTTGCCCATGCAAATGCTGGCAAGACAACAATAACTGAGCATTTACTATACCATACGGGAGTAATTGAAAGAGTTGGCAGAGTAGATAGTGGCGATACTGTAACTGATAATATGAGAGTAGAACAGGAACGAGGGATTACCGTAAGAGATTCCGTTGTTTCTTTTGAATTGGCAGATAAAGTTGTACAACTGATAGACACCCCAGGACATGTAGATTTTTCGGCGGAGGTTGAAAGAGCAATTAATGTATTAGATGGAGCTGTCCTAGTTATTTCTGGCGTAGAAGGCTTGGAAGCCCAAACTTATACCATATGGAGAGCTTTGAAAGAAAAAAATGTGCCGGTTATTATTTTCATTAACAAAATGGATCGTAAAGGGGCAGACTATGAAAAAGTCTTGGCAGAATTACAAAATAATTTAAATGTCCCAATTCTAGTTTTAACTCATGTTCTTCAAAATGATCAGGGTGAACTATCAATTATACCATCGACGTTAACTGATATTGTTGAAGAATTATCTATAATAGATGAAGAAGTTTTAGGGCAATACGTTAATGGCGAAAGAGTTGAAGAAAATTATATTACAAATAAAATAGTAAATTTATCTCATAATTGTAAAATATTTCCAGTTATAGGAGGTAGCGCATTAACCGATACTGGCATAGATGATTTAATAAATGCCATTGCCAAATATATTCCTTCGACTAAAAAAAATATTGAAGCTGAAATGTCAGCTTATGTGTTTATGGTAAGAATAGGCAAGAATGGTAAAAACGCATATGTCAAAATACTAAATGGAAGTATTGAAACTAGGGATATAGTAAAAACTAGTGATACCGAAACCGAAAAAATAAAGAGTTTATATATTCCCGAAGGCTCTAAAATATTACCTATAGACAAGGTTTCCAGTGGAGATATTGCTATAATAAATGGGCTAGATGTTAAGTGTGGGCAAATTATAGGCAACAATCATGGTCTTGATAAATATATAAGTTTTGTTAAACCACTTCTTACTATGGAAATAAGTCCTGAAAAGCCAAATGAAACAATTGAGTTAATGCAAGCATTAAGAGTTCTTAATGAAGAAGATCCATATTTAGATGTAAGGTACAATGAAAGAACTAATGCTATTTTTTGCAGTCTAATGGGTGAAGTCCAAGCTCAGATAATAACAACACTATTAGCAGAAAGATTTGGGATAATAGCAAATGTAAAAAATCCTGTTGTTATTCGCAAAGAGACTCCAACAATTGGCTCACGAGCAAAAGCTACATATACTACAGTTTCTGGAATAGAATTGGAAATAACTCCCTTAGAAAGAGGAGCTGGATTTCGTTATGTTTCTAAAGTTTCAACTGATTATTTACATTTAAAATATCAAAGACAAATTGAACGATTAATAAATTATTATTCTAAGCAAGGATTAAATGGGTGGGAACTTACTGATATGGAGGTCGCCTTAATTGATGGGCAGTTTGACTCAATGGGAAGTGATCCAATGCATTTTAACATTGTTACTCCTTTGGCATTATTTAGATGCTTGAAGCAATCAAAAATGAGGCTATTAGAACCAATATTAAGGTTTATAATTACAGCACCAGAAAAAGATTTAAGCTCCGTAATTAATTTATTATCTTTAAAAAGTGGCACTTTTGAAATAACAAATAATTTTGAGCAAACCGTAACCTTAGAAGGTGAAGCGGCAGCAGCAAATATGATGAACTTTCCGCTAGAATTATCAATGGCAACTGGAGGCAGAGGGACGTATACATCATATATATATAGACATGAGTTGAGCAATGACCAAAATGCCAAAATAGAATATATTGGACCAGATCCAAGAAACGAGACTACTTTTGTGATAAATGACATGAGGACAAGTATGGAACCGCTTGATAAAATCCTTATGAAAAAGAAGAAAGAAAGTCGCTCAAAATTTGCAAGACTTCAAAAAGAAAAAGACTACGGAATAAGAAGATAAGGAGATTTTATGAAATCCTATGTTAATAAAAATCCTTATGATTATTATGAAGAATTAGAAGAAAAAGAAAAAAAGATTTATGAGGAATTATATTTTGATTACAAAAAGCCCGTTAATATGTCAAAAGTAAATATAAAAGAAGTATTAAATAGGGATTGTTTATTGTTTGAAGATTTTGATTATAATTTACCTCAAAATCTATTTGTTATTAACCATTTTCATGGTAAAACGTTGATTGGTAGAAAAATCCGTTCAATATTAAGAATTGAAAATAAGATAAATGCCATTAATTGTAGTATGATTACCGCTCCGATGCTTTTAGGGATTCTAAAAAGCAGAAAAAAGCAAGGAAGAAAAATCACAATTAATTTTTATCCATTCACAAATGATGAAAAAAAAGCGATTTTTAATGAATTGGTTGATAATCGCTTGTATGATATTTATTATCCATATAAATATTATGACTTTCATACAAAAAAAGAAGAAAAATCACCAGAAAGCGGGTGGTCTTTTAACCCTGATAAAAAAGAATATTTAGGCTATGGTGAAATTCATCTTAGAGAATTTACCTCAAAATATTTTAAAAAAATGAATATGGATAATAAGTTAATTTACGATCCTGCCTGTTCAACGGGGGAATTTTTAAGTCATTTTAAAAAAGAACATCAACGATCTCATACAATAGGCCATGATTTAAGCAAAGAGATGATTGATTATGCTAAAGATTATGTGGATGAATATTGCTGCTGTGATGCTATTAATTCGCCTATAAAACCCAAAACCATTGATGCCATATTTATAAGATTTTTAAATTCTGAGGTCGTTACAACAAATATGGCCTATAAAATTATGAAACAATTGTTATTGAAAGTGAAAAAAGGTGGCAAAGTAGTTTTATTTGGCCATACACCTGTATTAATAAAAAAATCATGGTTTGAAAAACACGATTTAAAAACGATAATATGTAATGGTTATAGTGAAAAAAGAAATGCGATATTTCAATATTATGTTTTTGAGGTAAAATAATGAGAAGCACTAGATTAATTGTTAATTTAGATAACATAAAGCATAATCTTTTTGAAATAAAAAAATATATTGGTAGGAATGTTGAAATAATGCCAATTGTAAAAGCAAATGGCTATGGTACACATTTAAACTTCCGACCGGAAATTTTAAATGATTTTAAATATGTTGGCGTAGCACTATTAGATGAAGCAATAACTCTTAAAAAGAATGGTTTTAAAAATAATATTTTTATTTTATTCCCTTTATCAAAGAAAGAAACAGCTGTTGCTATAAAAAACCATTTTATTATAAATGGTAGTAACATTTTTGATTTAATTGATAAAAATTTTAACAAAAGCGTTAGGATTCATTTAGAGATTGATACAGGAATGGGTAGAACTGGTTTACAAGAGAAAGATTTATTAAATTACATTAGTTTACTTAAAGACCACAAGAATATAGAAGTTGATGGAATCTTTACCCATCTTTCATCAAGCGGATCTGACATTGTTTTTTCGCAAAAACAAATAAAGAAGTTTATTGCCATAAAAAACATTTTTAAAAAGAATGGGATTAACCCTCAATATACTCACATATGTTGTAGTGGAGGACTAAAAAACTATAAAAAACATTTATTTAATATGGTTAGAATTGGACTACTTATGTATGGCTATTATCCTAATGAAACCTTGAAAGGTAAAATAGATTTAAAGCCTGCAGTTACATTGACCACAAAAATTAATTTCATAAAAGAAATAGCAGCTGGAGATACAGTTGGTTATAATCAATCTTTTGTGGCGAAAGAAAAAACTAAAATTGCAACGATTCCATTTGGTTTTGCTGATGGATTGGTAGGATTAGACTTTGGTAGTTCATATGTTATTATAAACAATGAAAAGGCTAAAATAGTTGCTATATGCATGGATAATATAATGGTGGATGTTACTAATATTACTAATGTAGACTATAATTCAAATGTTTATATTTGGGATAATAATTTATTAAAAGCAGAAGAAGTTGCGGGGTGGCTTAACATGCCTAGCGCCTATCAAATACTTAGCTCTTTATCTGAAAGGATACCCAGGGTTTTTGAATCAAAAAACAAATTAACTAAGAAAAACTAAAAGGAAGGCAATTATATGATGAAACCAGTTGATAAACCAAATTTATTTGTGGCTAAAAAACAGATTGGGTCTGAAATAAAAACTTTTTTTTATGATTCTAAAAGAATTAAGGAAGAGATTCCGTATGTTAATGGTAAAAAAACAGGAAGGGCTAAGACATATTACGAAAGTGGTATAATTGAAAGCCAAGTAGATTATTGTGAAGATATTATTCATGGATATGTTAGAAGCTATTATGAAGATGGATCACTAGAATCGGTAGAAACATATTCAAATGGGGTAAGCAATGAAGACTTAAAGCTTTTTGACAGGAATGGCTTTATGTCATATTCACGAGCTTTGGCTGAGAGCAGTACTGATCGCCATTATGGTTTAGTTTATGATGATTATATTGAATGAATCTAGGCAAAAATTAATCTTTTTTATGTTATACTTTTAATAGGTGATTAAGATGATTATCAATTATGAAGCTAAATATGCCGAAGATGTTAAAAACTTATTAGAAGAATTACAAGAATATATTGTTTCTATTGATAGAGAAAAATATAATATTATAACTCCTCGTTATAAAGAATTATATTTTGCCAAAACAATCAAAGAAGTAGCAGAAAATCAAGGCAAGATTTTATTAGCTAAAGATGATGATAAAATTGTGGGTTTAATAATCGGTATAATTGATGAACCACATAATGAGTATGATTTTAAAGCCCCTAGAAGAGGACGAATAACCGAGTTAATAGTTTCTAAAACTTGCCGTTCTAAAGGGCTTGGTAATAAGTTGTTAACTGCTATGGAAGACTATTTAAAAAGTAATAATTGTAAAGCCATTTTAATTGAAGTATTTGGTTATAATGATTTAGCTTTTAATTTTTATAATAAACATGGTTATAATACTAGAATGTATGATGTTATAAAAAAGATATAAGGAGTATAATTATGGAAATAAAAACAATAGAGTCAGAAACTAAATTAAAAGAAGTATTTAATTTTATGTCTAAGCTTTTTTATGATGAAGCTAAAGAATATAATGAACATTATTTTACGATGTCTGAAAGATTTACAGAAATGCTAGAACAGTTTAAAAAAGATAATGAACTATTACTTTATATGGAAGAAGATGGTAAAGTAATTGCTGCTTTAACTTCTAAAAATATGAATAGCGATAAACAAAAAATAACTTTAGGAGTAATGGCTGTTTCTAAAGATCATCGCAGAAAAGGTTATGGTAAAGCTCTTGTTTTAGAATTTGAAAAAAGGTGTTTAAAAAAAGGTATTAAACACATTGATTTAGGAGCCAGATATAGAGCTTGTCCTTTATATATGGCTTTAGGATATAAGCCATCATTAATGGTTCAAGTATTTGATTTTACGACAATTAATGATATTAAAAAAGCCAACACTTTAAAATTAAATCTTACTTTTGAATGGCAAGGGGATGCTTATGGCTTTATCTTTTTTACTGTTAATGAAGTAAAAGAAGAATATATAAAATATTTTGAATCTAATGTTGAAAACTCTCAAGCCCAATATGTTTTTGAAAAAGATTTGTATTAAAAAGAAAGGCATAAATTATGAAATTAAGTTTAGTAAAAACGAATGAAAAAGCCATTTTTACTAATAGCTAGTTCTTCAGCTGAAGCATTAGATATAGATAAAATTTAATTTTTAGCAAAATAAAAAGCCACTTTTATAAGTGACTTTTAAAGTTAATATAAATTAGCTTTTCCTTCAATACATAATGTTCTAATTATTGCTTTTCTTGTTGCATCACCTGTTAAGTAGGCGTCATATGTGCCACCAACGACCATGGCTATATAAGCATCAATTACAGGGAAAATCCCATCTTTTATTTTGCTGGAATTAAATATTTTAGCTAACTCATCAATTAATTGCAATGTATAAAAGTCTGTTTTTATTTGTTTATCTTCTTTCATTGATCTTTCTCTTACATAATTTAAACCTTTTTGAGCTTCAAAAAGCAAAACTAGTTGTACGCATGGGTGCATATTGTTAAAATCAGTTATTTCTATTCCCTCAAAATCACCACTATGATTTATAAATACCGCTTCAATTAGTTTTTGCATGCTAATGGTATTGCTTTCGAATGTTTCCCAATCACGGCTTGCCGACTCTCCAACTTTAAGGGTTAAGTCCTGCATAATTTTTAAAGTTTCTAATCCTTTGTAATTATCGCCAGGTAATAATTCAAACATTTCGCTTCTTTTAAAGTCTATACTCTTAACATCAGAAGAGCTTTTGACGGAATCGCTTACATAACTTATAAAATAATTATTTATGGAAGCCATAAAGGTTGCCATTAACGATTCATATACATAATCTTTTATTATAACGATTTCTTCTTCGCTTGCTGCTTCTAAATATTCTTTATCATTTAAATAGCCTACATAACGAAAATCAAGTCTAAAACAGTTAATTATGCTTATGGCTTCTTCCTTACTAAGTGTCTCGCCAAAGCTTTTTGGCGTCATGTCAAACAAATTATTACACATGGTTTCTATTTTATCATCTATAGTTTTTTGTTCTTCTTCAGTTGGAATATATATTTGTAAAGGCGTAGAAGATGGAGCTGGTGTAATAAAGCTTGCATCCATTGGAGTATTAGTTGGTAGTGGCTCAGGGGTAATTACCGGATCGCTAGCAATATGTTCGGTTACTGCGGTAGCAGTAGGAGTAGGAACACTTGTAGCTTCTGGCTTTTCCTCAATACTTTCTGCACATCCTGCTGACAAAAGGAAAGGGATAGCACAAAAAGCGAATTTCAAACGTTGAATCACTTTCCACATTTTTTCTACTAATTTTTTAAAAAACTCTGAATTGCAATTTTTTGTTGCTATAACTTTTTTCAATGTAATTCCCCCTTTGAAATTAACGCCTATATAGTAGCACCAAAATGTCAAAAAGTCAATCAAGTGTAATCTGTGTTTTAAGCTGCTGACAAGTTAAATTTCACTTTGAAAAACAGTTTTATCATGATATACTTACTTATAGTAGAGGTTGGTAGTAATATGAAGTACAAATATTTTATTATACCGATTTTGGTTTTTTCATTGTTTTTCGGTTGCTTAAAAGTAAAAGCAGCAGATGATTGTGATTATGCGGAACAAAATAGACTTAATGCTTTAGCTAGTAATGTTAAAGCTAATTATAGTGTATCAGAAGAACCAGAAGTTTATTTTACAATTAATATTAATAATTTAACTAGTGAAATATATGCTTCAGTTAAAAGCAGTAAAGAATCAGAATTTAAAAACTATGAATATAGCGAAGCTAATAAAGGCAGTATTTCTTTTACTTCTAGCGAAATATATCAAAAAGTAGATTTTACTATTAAGATTTATGCCGTAAATCCTTTTTGTGATCGTAGTGAATTAAGAACTATTACCGTTACCACACCAAGGTATAATCCTTATTATAATTATGAAATATGCCAGGATATTAGAGAATTTTATTTGTGTCAAAAATGGAGTGATTTTGAAATATCTTATGGAGAACTCGTAAATAGAGTTAATGATTATAAAGCTTCTTTAAAAGATGATGATACTAAAGAAGATGAAGAAGAAAAAACCAATATTGTTAAAGTGGCAATTGATTTTGTTGTTAAATATTATCTTTATTTTGTCATTGGGGCTGGAGTTACTGTTGTAATAGTAAGTGTTATTTTAATAATCAAAAGAAAGAAGCGAGTTTTATAGTGAAAACGAAAGCTATTAAATTATTTTTAATTAGTTTTATATCATTTATAGCTTTTAGCATAAATGCTTTTGCTGCTATAACCATATCACCAACTGGGCAAAGTTATACCGTAAGTGGTACTTTTGATGATGGGACTATTACCAAAACGATTAAGACTTTTAAAACCATTGATAATGACTCGGCTTTTCATGTTTTGCCTGATAAATTAAGACCAGGAGATGCCGGGGCAGCTAGTTTATATGATTGTGAAAATGGTGGTTATGCTTCAGCTGAAGAAATAGCTATTATTCAAAATGGTAAGAAAAATGGTTATACTGATATGGAAATTCAAATCGCTTTATATTGTCAAGCGACTACGGGAACAAATGTTAAATCAAGTGATGAATTTTATCAAACCATTTGCTCTAGATATGTTGCTGGAGAAACTGTTATTGGTACGGGAATATATCAAATAACTGATCCTTCCGGTTATTTTCTTAGAGGCTTAGAATTATATAAGAGTGGCAGTTCAACTACTTATCATGAAGCGACAACTGGTTATACCGGAATAAATTTAAGCTTTAACTGCTCATCTGGTAAATGTTATTATCCTGATAAAAATGTAACTATTAAATTAAGTGAAATAGAAGGCTTAAACATTCCTAGTAATGCTAAGATTCTTTCCGTAACTGCTGAAGGAGCCGATAGTATTAATGTTAATTATGGTTCTAGAACTTTAAGTACGGTTACAATTAATGTGGTAGCAACACCTAATACTAGTATTTGCCCTACCTGTGCTTATGTTCAAGTAATTGTAGAATATGAATCAGCTGACGTTGTTTCGCAACCGGCTTTATGTGCTCCAACAGCAATAGCTGGATCAGGAGTTAATATAATTAACAGCAGTAATATGCTGGTTTATTCAACCACTGGTAGTATTAAAAAAATCTTTACTATTTATTCTGGAACAGGTAATACTGAAAACAATTCTAATACCTATAATTCTGTTTTCTATCCTAACAATGTCATTGTTGATTATAAAGAAAATGATGTTATTTTAGCTAATACCATAACAACTATTCCTGTTTCTAAATCAACTTGTGGTATTACCACAATAGCTCCAGGAGGAGCTATAAAAGCCAGCAGCAATAATATTATCTCTGATGACGATGAAGAGCCATTTAAAGATATTACTACCGATTGGACTAAAGTAACAAATGGTACAGCTTGTGATGGATCTTCTTATAAAGTAACGGCTGATGAAGTAAGCAGCAATGTTGATACCATTGTTAATAATCAATATTGTAATATATATTGTAAAGAAGATGTTAAAATTGTTATTCCATCAAAAGCTAAAGCGGCAACTAATAGCAATGATCAAATATTCTCGGGTAGATATTTTACATTGCCAGATTTAAAAGCCGAAGGTAGAAAAACTTGTGTTGCTGATATTAATATTGAACAATTTTTCTATGATGTTTATGGTAATAACATAAATATTGAAGATGTCTTATCTGGCAAAGTAGGCACTAAAGAATTATTAACTAGCGGTGGCGGTAGTAACTACGAGTATTATAATGCTAGCAACTGGAAGACTGTTTTAAAAAAAGCCTTAACTTATGTGGCAAAAATTTATGATGGTGATGAGCAGGTGTGTTGCAATCGCACTTGTTCAACCACTTGTTATGGCTATAAGCAGGTGAAATATTGTGATGGATTAGATTTAATCTTAAAAGGTGATCTTTGTTGTTTAAAATATGATCAAAGTATATGCACGGAAGCGCTTCAAAAAGATAATGTGGAATGCAGTGTTCCTATATCAATGGGTACTTTTGAAAAGTTTTGCTATGATACGAAATACGCGATAATAGAAGCTTCTGGAACCAACTTTGAGGGTGACGCTCCAGTAGTTGTTACTGAGTATGATGAAAATGGCAATGCTGTCGGAACAAACACAATTTATAGTGGCTTTAATTATGTTGGCGCTCAATATGTAAAATATAATATTTTTTCTAATAGAAATGGCAGCAGAATAGACTATCTTGATGTGACTACAAAAGACTCACAAATTGTATCTGCTTCAGCATGCAACACATCCAGATACACTACTGGTACAGTGGTAATATCTGGATGCAAACTAAACCGTTGCGATGCACCTATTTCGCAAACCGAGCCGGAGGTTCTTGCTGCTTGTGGCGTTCAAACTGGTTCTGCTATTACCACTATTACCACCGCAATTAAAAATCAAATAGCGGTTTATGATGCAATACGTAAAGCTAATTATGCTAAGACTTTAAAATCTATTGAAGATATAATTGCTTGTTCCGAAGCTTATAAATATATCATATATAATATTAAGACTCCAGAAGTAACATTTAATTATTGTGATGATTATAAGATTGATTATAAGTTTAATGGTGGCGTAAATGAGAATGTTACTGTTGAATATTGTAAGAATGATGCTAATCCAACTGACTTTAGTTGTGTTGGCGAAAGCGAAACAATAACTGGACCTATTGATACATTACCTGGCTCTAGTTTAACAAGAAAGATAAGTTATTATACTTGTGGTGACGGTTATTGTAATAGTACCACCATAAATACGATTGATATCCCAATTAATAGATCGGTAAAAATTGAATATACCGCATCATTTAGAGCTAATACGGATACTAAGTATTATACGATTTTACCTAGTGGGGTAGTAAGAACTAGTCCGACTGCTGTTAATTCAATATTACTGGGTGAAGATGGTAAAGTCTATCCATTATCTTTAGGTAATAGTGGTAATAAAGCTTGTAGTTATTCCTTTACTTTTGATACAGTTGGGGAAAGTCATTATGAGACTTGTTTCCCAGAATTAGATAAACCAATGGTCTGTTCCTTTGTTTTATATAATCAAATTATTAATCCGGGGGATAATGATGATACTAGTACGGGTTTAATGTATTTTTATCGTCCAATTGATTTATATGATGTATTTCCTAATAGTAATAATGATGTTAGTGAAAAGACTTTAGCAAGATACCGCGATGTGGGTTCTAATTGGAGTAGTGAAAAAGGCCGAGATACTCAAGAAGAAATAGAGAAAACTGGCGAGAAAGTTTACTTAGAAGAAAACTTAGAATATTCTTATACTTTAACTCCTCGTCAAATGGCTAAAATTAGAGCTTATAATAAAAAAGAGGAAGCCAAAAGTGGTGGTTATGCGGATTTCAACTTAGTTTGTAATGATGAAGGCCAAGAATGTCGTAGTGATTTTCTTGATGGCGAAATCCTTGGTTGTGAAGATAATAAATGCTTTACAGATAATTTAAATAGTAATCCAGAAAGTCGCGATGTTGTCTTCAAAGCCTATTCTGATGGAACATCTTGGCAGTAAGGGGGAGATAAAAAATGAAAGAAAGTTTATGGGGATATTGGTTGATTGTTCTAGGAATATTTGTTATAATCATCATGATGCTAGTCCAAGATTTTACAACGACGAATACGCAAGATTATTATCTTTTAAAAGAAGTAACGGAAGCATCGATGATTGACGCTGTTGATTATGCTTATTATCGGGAGCATGGTGAAGTAAAGATCAATAAGGAAAAGTTTGTGGAGAATTTCTTGAGAAGATTTTCGGAAACCATGAATATTAATAAAACTTATCGGATTGATTTTTATGGAATTTATGAATCACCGCCAAAAGTAAGTGTAAAGATCTCAACAACGAGTAATACTTTTACAATAGCTAGTGATCAAGCATCATTTGATATAGTTAATAAGTTAGATGCGATTTTGGAATTAAAACAGAAAGCATCAAATTATCTTGAAAACTATCAAATTAATAGTTATGTTGGAAATGAAAAGGAGGATTAGAAAGTGAAATTAGAAAATATTTTAATGTCATTAAAGAAGTTTTTTTCAAACAAAAACACTGTAACAATAATAGGAGTATTGGTAGGTATATTAATTTTATACCTTGGTTATACCTGGCGTGTTAATCAAGCAATCACCCCAATTTCAGTCCCTTATGCAAAGGTAGAAATACCTTCTAGGACTTTAATTACTAGTGATATGATTGGTTATACGCAAATACCAAAAAGTATGGCTAATTCTAGTAGTAATTTAGTTACTAATTCCGGATTAGTAGTTGGTAAATATGTTAGTTATGGCGCAACCATTCCTGCTAATAGTTTGTTTTATAGTGAAGCTTTAATGGCAGCGGAAGAACAACCAGACTCAGCATTTGCAGACATACCAGATAATTACACGATATATTCTTTGGGTGTAAATATGCATACTACTTATGGTAATTCTATATATCCCGGAAATTATATTGACTTGTATTTAAAAGCTGTTGATGATACTGGCAAAGTTATCTATGCTAAATTAATTGAAGCAATTGAAGTATTAGCGGTAAAAGATAGTAATGGTGAACATGTATTTGAATCTACTGTAGAAACTCGTAGTCCAGCTGAGCTTTTATTTGCAGTACCTGATGATATGTACTTATTATTAATGAAAGCTGGTTATATAACGAGTA
>Ga0209373_10002630_pt1 | contig 17632 bp, 17 predicted proteins | sample Higcelweek5metaG_FD_187173 | JGI IMG/M metagenome (GOLD analysis project Ga0209373, IMG submission 187173) | Freshwater pond sediment microbial communities from the University of Edinburgh, under environmental carbon perturbations - High... | ecosystem: Environmental > Aquatic > Freshwater >... | reverse complement strand
GGAGGTGGTGGTGGTGGAGGTGGAGGTGGGGGGGGAGGCGGCGGAGGCGGTGCTGGTGCCATCTCCTCTTCCGTCAGGCCCCAATCATCCATGGATGTCATATCCCCGCCACCGGCAGCGGGGGTGCTGGGTTCCAGGCTGTCGAACAGCGCATCGATATTGGCCTGGCTCACGGCTTCCAGCGCCGGCCCATGCAGCAGGTGTTTGTCGGGGCGGTCGTCGTCGGGGCGCAAGGCGATCAAGCCGTCGGCCCCCAGCTTCTTGGTGCCGGCGTCCGTATCCTCGACACCCCAGATCTCGATCATCGTGTTCACCCGCTGCTCGATATAGCGCAGGGTGTTGACGACCTTGGTGGTGCGCTGACCGGTGATATCCTGGAAGGAACAGGCGGTCATGATTTCGATGGTCTGGGCATCGATATCATTGGTGATATCGCTGGATGGCAGCCGGGCGACCAGCGCCTGTATCCGTTCGGTTGCGTTCAGAATGTCGGAGGTGGCGCGTTCGGTGGCGGTGACGATGGCGTCCAGCTCGTTCGTGGCCGCCATGATTCGGTTGGCACCGGCATCCATGGGGCGCAGCTGGGCAATTTCCTGCCTTGTCTGTTCGATATAATTGGAAAGCTGTTTCAGCTCCTCCCGCATGATGTGCAGGTGGGGGCTTTGCGTATCCACGGCGGGGGCACCGCCGGACAGGGAAAGTTTGGCCACCTGCTCCGTCATCTGGGTCAGCAGGGCCCGCCAGTCATCCTGGGCCACGATACGGGTCTGGCGGTCACGCATCCGCAGGAACGCACGCCCCCGGGCGGAAGCCAGCAGCGCTTCCTCCAGCGCCGTGTATTCCTTCTCGGAAAGCTCCAACGGTTCCATCACGCCTCCAAGCCCGATCATGGGCCCACCCCTTGCCGCCACCCTGGTGTATCACCGATCATACATGACGCGCCCCGCCGCCGTCACCGGGGGCACACGCAAAGACAGGCGAAACCCGTATATCCTAAAGCATATGAATGGTGTCGGGATAAATCGATTCCCTGCAACCCGTCACAAACAAGTGCTGATCTGCATCACAGAGGCGATTTGATCCGTCGCAAGGCGGGTGTACCGTGTAACCGCTAAAGAAATCGTCACCAGCCACCCACAGGCCATAAGATTTACTAGGGAACGACGCGATGGAGATATTGATCGGCTTTCCAGAGGGGGAAGCACTGGCGGCGCGGCTGGCCGAAGCGCTGGCGCTGCCGCTGCATCCGGCGGCCCTGCACCGTTTCCCCGATGGGGAAAGCCTGGTACGGCTGGATGCGGCACCGACGCGGGCCGTCATCGTCCGTTCCCTGAACCAGCCCAACGACAAGCTGGTGGAATTGCAGTTGCTGGCCGGCGCGTTGCGGGAACGCGGCTGCACGGAATTGACCCTGGTAGCCCCTTATCTGGCCTATATGCGCCAGGATATCGAATTCAATCCGGGGGAAGTGGTCAGCCAGCGCATCATGGGCCGCTGGCTGGGCGGCTTGTTCGATTGCATCGTCACCGTCGATCCGCATCTGCACCGCACGCACGACCTGGGAGAGGTTTTCCCCGGCAGCCGCTGTGCCGCGCTGACCGCCGGTCCCCTGCTGGGGCAATGGGCCCGCGCGCAGGGGGCGGATGGCACCTGGGTAATTCTGGGCCCGGACGAGGAATCTGAACATCTGGTACGGGGTACGGCAGCAGCATCCGGTGCCCAGCCCCTGGTCGGGCTGAAGGTGCGGCGCGGCGATCATGATGTTTGTGTCGGCCTGCCGGAAGGGACCGACCTTTCCGGGCGCACCGTGCTGTTCGTGGATGATATCGTCAGTTCCGGCGGCACCCTGATCGATGCCGCCAAGGTGGCCTATGCCCACGGCGCGGCGCGGGTGCTGGCGGCCACGGTGCATGCCGTTTTCCCGATGGACAGGATGCAGGCATTCAAGGCCGCCGGGATCGAAACCGTGGTTTCCGCCGACGGTATCGCCCACCCGACCAACGCCATCGGGCTGGCCGACCTGATCGCCGAATGTCTGGTAACGGTTTAATAGCAACCTCCCTTGATCGTGACCGATCAAGGGAGGTTTCGTGTTCCCTCAGGTGCCGGGCGGGCGCATCCGCGCCCTTGGCGCGACGCCGCACGAGCGGCGGGCCGGCAGTCGCCGGCCTCCAGCCCACCTGAAGGTCAACCATCAGGTGGGCTGGTCACCCCCAGGGCCCGGACCGGCGGCGGGTGCCGCCGGCACTGGGCACGCTGCCCCCGCTGCGACGGGGGCTGAAGGGACTGCTGCCCGTCACCATGGCGCGCAGTCGGCCCGCCGTACTGGGATGGGTGGAAAACAGGCTGTCCACCCCACGCCCATGCAGCGGGTTGATGATGAACATATGGGCGGTGGCCGGGTTCCTTTCCGCTGCCATGTTGGGCACCAGCCGCGCCCCGTCATGAATGCCTTCCAACGCATCGGCCAGCCAGTCTGGCCGACCGCAGATTTCGGCCCCGATGCGGTCGGCCTCATATTCGCGCGACCGGCTGATGGCCATCTGCACCAGCATGGCGCCCAGCGGTGCCAGAATGGCCACCAGGATGGAGCCAGCTATCCCCAGCGGGTTGTTGCGGTTGTCATGTCCGCCGAAGAACAGGCCAAAATTGGCCAGCATCGACAGCGCCCCCGCCAGCGTAGCGGTGAGGGTCATGATCAGCGTGTCGTGATTCTTGATGTGGGCCAGTTCATGCGCCATCACGCCCGCCACCTCTTCCGGGCTCAACCGTTCCAGCAGGCCGGTGGTGGCGGCAACGGCGGCGTTTTCCGGGTTGCGACCAGTGGCAAAGGCATTGGGCTGGGCATTCTGGATGATGAAGACGCGCGGCATAGGCAGGCCGGCACGTTGCGCCAGCCGTTCGACCATGCCGTAAAATTGCGGGGCCGTGACGGCATCCACCTGCCGAGCGCCATACATGCCCAGCACCATCCTGTCCGCATTCCAATAGGCGAACAGGTTGGTGGCCAGGGCCAGACCGAAGGCGATCATCATGCCAGCCTGACCGCCCAGCATAAATCCGACCGCCAGGAACAGGCCGGTCAGACCCGCCAACAATATTGCGGTACGGAAGTATCCGCTCATCTCACGCCTCCAGCGTCAAATCGCTGCTATTCAGGGATATGGGAATGCAGCCCCCGCTGCATCAAGGCTTGGCAGCGCTGCGGGGCCGCGCCATATCAACAACCAGATAACACACAAGGGTCCAGCCCCATGACGGACAAGACACAAACCGATAGCGCCGCCCCAGCCGCCCCGCAACCGACGGAAGGCGCCGTGCCCCCCGCCCGCCCCGCCACCATCCAGCAGCCGCCGGGAGAGATCGGCGGACGTGATGGGCCCGAGCCGACCCGCTATGGCGACTGGGAAGTCAATGGCCGGTGCAGCGACTTCTAACCTTCTCGGTTGCATCTGTACCTACTTGTATGCACAAAAGGGACCATCATCCCCATTGATGTGCACTTTAGGATAATGGTCTCAAAACTGCTTCTGATGCGCCCGGACTTGCGATAGGATCGGATCACCCGACCCCCGCACCCTGGGCATATTGCTTTGTTCCGCCGCTGGTTTACCCCCTCCCTGCTGATGCTGACCCTGGCCGTGCCGGGTGCAGCCCTTGCCGCGTCCAAACTGACCGGCCCGGTGGAGGCCCGCGTCGTGGAAGTGGTGGACGGCGACACGCTTGCCGTGCGCGCCACCGTCTGGCTGGATCAGGAGGTGATCACCCGCGTGCGCCTGGAGGGCATCGACACACCAGAGAGCCGGTCCACTTGCGCCACCGAAAAGGCTATGGCCCGCGCCGCCAAGGACAAGCTGGCGGGGTTGGTGCGTGATGCAACGGTTGGTCAGGGGACTGGCACGATCACGCTTTATAATGTGGTCTACGACAAATATGGCGGGCGGGTGCGGGCCCAGGTGCGGCTGCCCGACGGCACCGATGCATCCGAAGCGCTGATCCGCGCCGGGGCGGCCCGCGCCTATCAGGGCGGCAAACGCCAGCCCTGGTGCGGCGTGGCCGATGCCAGCCCGCGTGGGGGTGATGACGAAGGCTGAGCATCAGGAACAATCGGGCGGGGTCGCGCGTTTTCAGGGCGGATGACCCCTGGTGCGAACCCATGGAGGCCCTTCGCCTTGCCCAGAATCCCTTTTGCCATAACCATGCTGCTGGCCACAGCCATCCCCCACACCGCCCTGACGCAGACCGCCAGCCCGCCGCCCGATCCCGGCTTCACACTGGAGGTGCGGGGCGGCCCGCCGGATATTCCGCCGGCTCAGTTCCGCCGCGATGTGCTGGCAGCCCTGCCCGCCCAACTGCTGGATCCGACGCGGAACCTCACCCGTGCCGACGGTTATCAGGCCGATGGGCGTTACCGCATGGTCATGCTGTTCCATCGCGGCACTGAGGAGGCGCCAACCGGAGAACTGTGCCAGACTCAACAGCCCCCTACCCGACCGGCTGAGCTGGGGAATCTGCGCAGTACCACCCATCTGGTGGCGGCCTTCTGCGAGAATGATCAGGCCCGCGCCACCGCACACGGCCAGACCACAGGCGAAACCGGCCCGCAACAAGCCAGTTTCCGTTTCCTGGTGGCCGATGTGGCCAAGCAGCTGTTCCCCAGCGGTTTTAATGTGCTGCCAGGTTTGGGGGCCGCCGCACCGGTGGCGGCCCCCTGACAACCATCCCCGTCATTACCCCCGCTTGCGGGACAGGAAGGATTTGGTCTGCTGATCCAGCGTAACGGCTGTGCCATCCAGCGCTGCTGCGGTGGCCAACAGGGCCTTCGCCGCCGCCCCGTTACGGTCGCAGGCGCCGGAAACACCGTTCATGCCCTGCTTCACCTGCTGGGTGGCGGTTTCCTGCCGGTCAATGGCCGAAGACACATCCTTGGCGATGCCGTTCAGGCGACGGGTTGTGCCGCCGATCTTGCCGATGGCCTCCACCGTCTCAGCCATCGCCGCCTGGATCTGGTCGATCTGCGTTTCGATTTCCCCCGTAGCGCGGGCCGTCTGCCCGGCAAGGCTCTTCACCTCCCCCGCCACAACGGCGAAGCCTTTGCCCGCCTCCCCGGCGCGTGCCGCCTCAATGGTGGCATTCAGTGCCAATAGGTTGGTTTGCCCGGCAATGGAACGGATCAGATCGACAATCGCCGTAATGCGCTGGGTGACGGTGGAAAGCTGTTCGACCTTCTCCGCTGACCGACCGGCATCCTCCACCGCACTGCGGGACAGGTCGGACGCCTGCTGCATCTGCTGGGCGATGGCGCCAATGGCCTCCACCACCTCATCCGTTGCGGTACTGGCATCCCCCACCAGGCCGCGCATGGTACGAGCGGCATCATCCAGGGTGGCTGCGGCCTCTGACAGATCACCGGCATTGCCGGTCACAGCCTTCACCGCCTCCTGCACCTTTTCAGCCATGGCCCGGTTGGCGGTCTCCACCGACCAGGTGAGCATGGGCCCGATATATTTGCCGGCGGCATCGGTCATGGCCGACACTTTCAGGTGCAGGGTTTCCGGCCCTACTTGGATGAAGGTTTCGTGTGGCAGATTGCGCGGATCGGCCAGCATGTTGCGCTGGTGGGTGGGCCGCTTGTGGAAGATGTCGATGGAAGAGCCGATCAGCTGATCTGCCTTGATCGGCAAATGCTTTTCCAGCGTCCGCAGCGTGTCGATACTGGTCTGGTTGGCATAATCAATGCGGTATTCATCATTGGGATCGCAGGTCATCACATTGATCGGCATCCGGTCGATCATGCCGATCAGCTTCTTGGTCTGGTTTTCCACCTTCACCTGTTCGGTAATGATACTCCAGGTCAGCATCGGGCCGACATAATTGCCCCCCGCATCCATCACCGCGCTGATATTCAGATCCAGCCATTCCCCTTCAATGGCGATGCGGGCCCGGTGCGGCAGGTTCTTCGGATCGGCCAGCATGCGGCGCTGATGTTGCGGGTTCTTGTGGAAGATGTCGATGGACTGGCCAACAATCTCGCTGGGCTTCACCTTCAGCACATGCGCGATGCGATCCAAGAGCTCAAAGGATTTCCTGTTCACATAGGTGATGCGGAAATCCTTCAATTCGCACAGCATGACGGCGAGTGGCATGCCTTCCAGCATGCTTTCATACAGGTTCGCCATGGCGCCGCCGGCCCGCCCCACCCCCAGCCATCCCAAGCTGCCCACAGCAGCGGTTCGTGCGATGAACATGACATCCCCCCTCCTATGGACGACGCCCCTCGCGTCGCCTCCGGCAAAGGGAAATCGGGCAGTAAATTGCATCGGCCAGATATTCTGAAGGTTAGCGACACCAGAATAGAACAACATTCGCAAAGAGGGGGGCCCCAAGGACTGGTCGAGGGCCGATAGGGCTCACGCCGTCGGAACCGTCCCGCCGTCGATGACATATTCCGTGCCGGTGATGGCCGCTGCGCGGGGGGAAGCGAGGAAGGCGATGAGGTCAGCCACCTCGTCCGGCTTCGCCGGTCGGCCGAGGGGGATGCCGCCCAGCGCATTCATGATTATCTTCTTGCCCCCTTCATAATCGGTACCAGCCTCCTGGGCCAACCGTTGGGCAAGGGCCACGGCCGCATCCGTCTCTATCCAGCCCGGCGAGACGCGGACGACCCGGATACCCTTCGGCGTCACTTCCTTCGACAGGCTTTTGCTGTAGGTCGACAGGGCGGCCTTTGCTGCGGCGTAGGCCGTCGTCGATTCCGGCAGCGGCAATTGATGTTGGATTGAGGTGACATGGATGATGACCCCCGTGCCCTGCGCCAACATCGCAGGCAGGAGCGCGCGATCCAGCCGAACGGCGGGCATGAGATTCTGATCAATCTCCCGGCGCCATTCCTCATCACTCAAGGCAGCAAAGCCGCCAGCCGGTGCACTGGACCCACCCAGCACATGGACGAGGACATCGATACCCCCGAAATGCGCCAGTACCCGGTCGGCGACAGTGCCACAGCCGTCGACCGTCATCAGGTCGGCGGGAATATAGTGCAGCCTTGGCGCCGCCGTCTCCGGCACCGTCCTGGCCGTGGTGACAACATGCGCGCCGGCATCCAGCAAAGCCTGAACCACCGCCGCGCCCAGACCCTTGGTGCCACCGGTCACCAAGGCCCTTTTTCCGTCCAGACCGAGATAGCCGCTCATGGGACGATCTCCAGCCGGGCGATGGCATTCCCGGCAAGGGTGAAGGCATAATGCAGGTCAATCGGGCTGCCGGGGAAGTTACCCATCACCCTGGCCGTCACCATCAGTCTGTCGCCCTGGGTTTCAAGGGCCGTGGGCTGGACGGTATAATCGAATTTGGCTGAGGCTTCGTTTTTCCAGCGGGCGATAGCATCCCGTCCCTGGTGCGTCTGTTTCTCGTCGATCACCACGGCATCGGCGGTGAAACAATCGGCGACGGTCGTACCGTCGGCGGCATCCGCAGCAAAATAGGCCGCGGCTGGCAGCGGGAGCGAGAGAGGCATGATCGATCTCCAGTTCATCTTGTCCGGTTCTCGAAAATGGCCCATGCTCCGAATTATGCAAGAACGCACGAAAAAGTAAGGTACTTACGGAAAAGTATGTCCCAACAATATACGCGCGAGTCGGCCGCCGAAGGGGTCGAGAATGCCCTCAAGCTCCTGGAAGGACGGTGGAAGCTGGTGATCCTGTTCCACCTGTTCGGTGGCCATGTCCTACGCTTCTCCGATCTGGAGCGGGCCATTCCGGCCATCTCCCAGAAGATGCTGATCCAGCAGTTACGACAGATGGAGATGGACGGGATCGTCAGGCGGATTGTCCACCATCAGGTGCCGCCCAAGGTGGAATATTGCCTGACGCCATGGGGACAGGCGCTGTGCCCGGCACTGGACGCGCTGCTCACCTGGGCAGCGCAGAAGGACAGCAGCGATCAGGCGGAACGCTGAAGAACAGAGCCTCAGCGAGGCCACAAAGACTTAGCTGCGCCAGCGCAGCACCGTATCCTTGACCGGATTGGTAAAGGGGCGCCCCTCCCCTCGGGCACGCCCATATTCATTCTTCAGCTGGTAGTACCAGCGCGCCTGGGTGTCCGAATCCTTGATCAACATCAGTGTCGGATCATGGCGTAAGCCCTGCTGCTGCAACACCACCACATCGCGGTCCTGGCCCAAAAAGCGGCGCACGAAACGCCGTAGCACCGGGCGCGCCAGATCGGCCCAGCCCAGCGTCCAGTAAAAGCTGTTGGTCACTTCCGTGCGGTTGGCATCCAGCGGCGTCACCGTCGTCAGGTTGACGATGCGGTGCCGACCGGCAACGATATGTTCGGTACGGATACCCGGCAGACGGAAGCTGATTTCCGTCTCCGGCGCTCCCCCCAAAAGCTTATAGGCGGCGGAGTTGGACGAGGGCTTGTGCCGCTTCATGGCAAAACCAAAGGGGGCGGGGCCGAATTCCTTGGCCTTTTCATGGATGCTCTTGGCCGACCGCCAGAACCAGCTTTGATGCACGAACGGCCCATGCGCCGGGTCCATCAGGCCAACAACGGCATGATCGACATGGCAGGGGAATTCCATCACCTCCGTCAGGTTCGGCGCACGGCCCTCCATGTCCGGCATCTGCGGCGGCGGGCCATCCGGCTCCATCTCTCCCATCCAGACCCACAGATTGCCCTGCGCCTCCGCCACCGCATAGCGGCGCACCTTGATACGGTTCAGGTCGAAATCCTGCCCCGGCACCAGCGACGGGATGGCGGTGCAGCCACCTGTGCCATCGAAACGCCAACCGTGATAGCAGCATTCCACCTCGTTCCCGTCGAACCGACCACAGGAAAGCGGGATGCCGCGATGCGGGCAGATATCCCGCAGGGCAAAGGCCACCCCGTCATTCCCGCGTGCAAACAGCAGCGGCTGGCCCAGCAGCATCTTGGCCTGCATCCCGCCCGGTTTCAGCGCCGCGGACGGCATGGCGAAATACCAGATGTCGGTCAGGAAGGGGGCGGGTTCGGCCACGGGGGATATCCGGTTCCAGGGGGGTAAGTGCGGCGCACCATAGCAGGAACAAGGCAGGAAAGGCACTATCCAGGGGCCGCGAGGCCCCTGGACCCCGGAACCTGGGTCACAGCCAGTCAGGCGGCGTGTCGATTGTGGTGCGGTCAAGGCTGGTCAGGATGGCGGCCTGGGTGACGGTTTTGGGCAGTTCATGGGCGAAGAACCAACGGCAGGTGGCCAGTTTGCCGTTCAGGTAGGCGGCATCGCCGGTGCCGGCGGTCAGTGAGGCCTTGGCCAGCAATGCCTGACGCAGCCAGATCCAGGCCAGAACCGTATGGCCGAACATTTCCAGATATGTCGTGGCATTGGCCAAGCACAGGGCGATCTGGCCCTCTGCGCGTACACGGCCCAAAACTGCCGTCACCTGCCCCATCCGTTCCAGGGCCTGGGCCAGTGACTGCGCCTGCGGGGTCAGGGCGGGCACGCTGGCGGCCTGGGTGATGGTCTGCTTCACCATCTCCGCCAGTACGGCCAAGGCAGCACCGTCGCCCATGAACACCTTGCGGCCCAGCAGGTCGTTGGCCTGGATGCCATAGGTGCCCTCATGGATCGGGTTCAGCCGGTTATCGCGATAATACTGCTCCACCGGGTAATCACGGGTATAGCCATAGCCGCCCAGAATCTGGATGGCCCATTTATTGGCTTCCAGGCAGTGCTCGGACGGCCAGGATTTGGCGATCGGCGTCAGCAGTTCCAGCAACAGGCTGGCCTGTTTACGGTCGGCTTCGTTCGGGGCGGTGCGTTCCTCATCCACCAGCCGGGCGCAATAAAGGCAGAGCGCCAGCGCCCCCTCCGATGCCGCCTTCTGCTGCAACAACATGCGTCGCACATCCGCATGCTCGATGATCGGCACCATCGGCGTGGTCGGATCGCGCGCCTCCAGCGGGCGGCCCTGGGGGCGGGTGCGGGCATAATCGGCGGAATAACGGTAGCCGGCATAGCCAAGCGCCGCCGCCCCCAGCCCCACGCCGATCCGCGCCTCGTTCATCATCTGGAACATACAGGACAGGCCCTGGTGCGGCTGCCCAACCAGGAAGCCCTGGCACCGCCGATCCTCCCCAAAGGAGAGGATGGTGCTGGTGGTGCCGCGATAACCCATCTTGTGCAGCAGGCTGACCAGCCGCACATCATTATCGCCCGCCAGCGCCCCATCATCGCCCACCCGGTAACGCGGCACGATGAACAGGCTGATCCCCTTCACCCCCGCCGGCGCCCCCTGGATACGGGCCAGCACCATATGGATGATATTCTCTGAAAGCTCATGCTCCCCGGCGCTGATCCATTGCTTGGTGCCGGTGATGCGGTAGGAACCATCCGGGTTGGGCGTGGCCATGGTGCGGATATCGGCCAGGCTGCTGCCGGCCTGCGGTTCCGACAGGGCCATGGTGCCAAAGAACCGCCCCGTCAGCATCGGCCCCAAAAACCGCGCCTGCTGTTCTTCACTGCCAAAGGCGCGGATCAGGTTGCCGGCCCCGATGGTCAGGAACGGATAGGCCGCCGTGGCGATATTGGCCGTCTGGAAGAAGCTGAAGGCCGCCTGCACAATGCACCAGGGCAATTGCTGGCCGCCCACACCCTCATCATGATGGGCAGCCAGGAAACCCGCCTCGGCAAAGGCATCCACGGCGGTTTTGACGGCGGGCAACATCACCACCTTACCGTCGATCCGCGCCGGCTCTTGCTGGTCGACGGCATGGTAATGCGGGGCGAACAGGTCGGCGGCCAGCCCATCGGCCACATCCAGCACCTGATCCAGGTCCGAACGGTCCAGATGCCGGAAACGGTCCCGCCTCAGCAGCGGCCCCAGATCCAGCAGCCCATCCAGCAGAAACGCGATCTCGCGCCGGTCCATGCGACTCATCGGCCTTGTCCTCCCGCTTGCGGGGGCTTACCTGCCCCTCGTTCAAACATATGTTTAAAAGAGGGGTGAGCAAAGGTCGAGAGGGAGAATCAGCGCCGCCAGAAACTGGGGCTAAGCAGTACCAGTACGGTGAACAGTTCCAGCCGGCCCAGCAGCATGGCCACCGACATCACCCAGACGGCCCCGTCCTGCAACGGCTCGTAATTGCCGACCGGCCCGATCATGCCACCCAGGCCGGGGCCGACATTGCCCAGCGCCGTGGCGGCGGCGGAAATGGCATGGGTATAATCCAGGCCGGTCATGCCCAGCAGCACGGCAAAAATCAGGATCAGGGCGATATAGACGAAGGTGAAACTCATCACCGAGATGATGACATCGGCATCCACCGGCTTGCCATTATAGGTCAGCGGCAGCACCCGGTTGGGGCTGAACAGCCGGTTCACCTGGGTCCGCAAGGCCAGCCAGAGAATCTCGAAGCGGAACATCTTGATGCCGCCGGAGGTGGAACCGGTACAGCCGCCCACCAGGGTCAGGATGAAGAACAGGGCAATCGGTCCCGGTCCCCATTGCAGATAATCCAGCGAGGCGAAACCCGTGGTGGTGATGATGGAGACGCAATTGAAGAAGGAATGGCGGATCGCCTCACCCGGTGAAAGCTGACCCATCACCATCAGATAGAGGGCCAGCCCCAGCGAAACGATGACAGTGAAAATCATATAGGTACGGATCTGGCTGTCCCGCCAGAGCGAGCCGTAATCACCGCGCACCAGGCTGATGTAGCGCACGAAAGGCAGGCTGCCCAGGAACATGAACAGGATCAGCACCCATTCCACCGCCGGGTTCTGATAAAACCCGATGGAAGTGTCCTGGGTGGAGAAGCCGCCGGTCCCCAGCGCCGTCATGGAATGGTTGATGGCATCGAACATCGGCATGCCGGCGAAACGCAGGCTGACGATACAGATGAAGGTCAAGGCCAGATAGACCCAACCGAACCCCAGCGCCATATCGGCGGCGCGCGGCACCACCTTGTCCGACTTGTCGGATGATTCGCTGCGGAACAACTGCATCCCGCCCACCCGCAGAAAAGGCAGGATAACGATGCCCATGCCGACAATGCCGATACCACCCAGCCAGACCAGCAACGAGCGCCAGAGCAGCAACCCCGGCGGCAATACCGACACGGTGGCATAAGCCGATGCCCCCGTGGTGGTCAGGCCCGACATCGCCTCGAAATAGGCATCGGCCACCGACAGGCTCTGTTCGGAAAACATGAAGGGCAATGCGGCGAAGAAACACACCACCACCCAGGATGCCGTGGTCAGGATAAAGGTCTGCCGCAAGGACAGGGCGATACGCTCCGTCCGGTTGGTCAACATCAGCAGCACGCCGAAGAACAGAGTCAGAGCCGAGGAGACGGCAAAGACCCGCCAATCATCGGCGCCGGCGGCAAGGTCCGCCACCAGCGGCATGGCCATGGCCATGGCCAAGACCGACAGCAGCGCGCCAATGACATAGAAGATGGGACGCACGTCCAGGGAGAGCATGGAACTCCGGCGGCTGGAGGCGCGGGCCGGTTGGTTAACGCCCGTTGCGGATAAACCACCCTTCAAGAAGGCGGCGCCTTCGTCAAGGGTGCATCACTGAAAATGGAAAAGGGGGCCAAGGCCCCCCTTCCCGCCCGCCGGCTTACTCGATCCCGAGCGCCGACTTATACAGGTCCAGCAGGGCTTCCATTTCCTGCCGGTCATTCGATTCCATCTTACGAATGCGGATGATCTGGCGCATGATCTTGGTGTCGAAGCCGGTACCCTTGGCCTCGGCATAGATATCCTTGATGTCGTCCAGGATACCCTTCTTCTCTTCCTCCAGGCGTTCGATACGCTCGATGAAGGAACGCAGCCGGTCGGCCGCGATGCCGCCGACGTCGGTAGAGGTTGCCGCGTCAGACATGGGATGCCTCGTTCAAATTCGATCAGGGGAAGGCCGGACCTTAGCCACGCCGCCGGGCAGAAGCAAGCCGGTTGGTGGGGATGGATATGGCCTATGCGCCGGGCAGGCGCAACTGGTCGGCCAATGCCGCCATCATAACCCGGAACGGTTGCTCATCACCCAACGCGCGGGACAAGACCAGCGCGCCCTGAATTGCTGCCAGGGCAGAATGGCTGCGTTTTTCCGCCTCCATTTCTGCGAATCCCATCCGCTGCAACGCCCCGGACAAGGCCCTTCTCCAGCGGGAAAAATAGCTGTTCACCGCCTGGGCAAACCGATCGCGCGTATCATCCAGCGCGAAGGCCCCCACCAGACAGATGCGGCGCCCGGCCTGGAAATAGGCATCCACCGCCGCCAGCATGGCCGCCACGCCGTCTGCCGGCGGCAAATTGTCCAGCGGCTGGAAGACCTGGCGTTCGAACCAGCTGGCGACTTCCGCCAGCACGACCGCCGCCATCTCCTCCTTCCCGCCGGGGAAGAAATGGTAAAGGCTGCCCTTGCCCAGCCCGGTCTTCTCACAAAGCCGGCTGAGACTGGCCCCTTCATAGCCATAGGCGCGGAACGCCTCCGCCAGCAACGGGATCACATCGGCCCTTTCCACCGCCTGCCGTACCATCAGGCCGGCCTGACCGGATAGATGACCCCATTGGAGCGGTGGAACAGCACGGCGATGGCCACCAGGGCACAGGCCCCCGCCAGCACCGGCATAAACAGGAAATCCCACCCCGGCGACAGGGTAAAGACCAACAGCGGGTTGGCACCGGCTGGCGGATGCGTCACCCGCAACGCCCCCATCAATGCAATGGCCAGCCCCACGGCCAGCGCCACCGCCCACCATTCATTGGGCAGGAAAGCGTGCAAAACCAAGCCGACCGCCGTGGCCACCACATGCCCGCCCACCACATGGGCCGGCTGTGACAAAGGGCTGTTGGGCGCGGCGAACAGCAGCACGCAGCTGGCGCCAAACGGCGCGATCAACAGCGGCGTATGCATATAATTGGAAAGGGCCGCTACACAGCCGATCGCCAGCAAACCGCCCAACCCCGCCAGCAGCGTGACGCGCCAGGGTTGGGTCGGCTGGTGACGGGTGATGAAATGGCGCATGATATCCCCTTCTGTACCGATCGGTCTTTACTTTACCAATTGGTACAGTACACATTGTCTTCCGTCAAGCCTTCCGCAACACCAGTGCCACCCCACCCGCCGTTACCGCCATACCAACCAGCGCCAGCGGCCCCAGCGTCTCCCCGAACAGAGCCCACCCCATCAAGGCGGTGACCGGTGGGGTGAGATAGAACAGGCTGGCCACCCGCGACGCTGCGCCCCGCTTGATCAGCATGAACAGCAGAAAAATCGCCCCTACTGAGAGGACCAGGCAGAGCCAGCCCAGCGCAAAGGCAAATTCCCACGTCCAATCCACCCGCATGGTTTCCAGCCAAGGGGCCAGCAACGCGAACAGCGTACCGGTGGCAGCATATTGGAGGGCGGTGCCGCTGCGCAGGTCCATGCCTGTGCAGAACCGCTTTTGATAGAGCGTGCCGGCGGTGATGCCGATCAGGGCCACGCCGGCCAATACCAGCGACCAGCCATCACCATGCTTCAGCGCCAGCTTCTCCCACACCACGGCTGCCACACCAACCAGGCCCAACCCCAGGCCGGCCCATTGCAAGGGACGCAACCGCTCGCCCAGCAAGGGGCCAGCCACCAGCGCCGTCAAGACGGGCTGCAGCCCGACGATCAGCGCCACCGTGCCGGCCGGCAGCCCATGATGGATGGCACCGAAGACACCACCCAGATAGGCGCCATGCACCAGCAGCCCGGACAGGGCGATATGCCCCGCCTCCCGCCGGCTGGCGGGCCAGGGTGCCTTGGTCCAGACCGCCAGCCCCGCCAGCAGCACCGCCACCAGCGCCATCCGCCAGAGCAGAAAGGTCAGCGGTTCGGCGTGGGGCAAACCCAACTTGCCGCCGATGAAACCGGTACTCCACAGCAGCACGAACAGCGCGGGGGCGAATTTATCGAGCATGAGTCTGCTTCATCAATCGCGGAAAAAAGCCAAAGAAAAACGGCCGCCCCTTTCGAGGCGACCGCTTTCCAACTCAACCAACAGCTGGAAATCAGCCGTTGTTCTTACCCTGCTTGGCAACGATTTCGTCAGCGACGTTCTTCGGCACCGGGTCATAGTGCGAGAATTCCATCGTGAACGAACCGCGACCGGAGGTCATGCCACGCAGCTGGCCGATATAGCCGAACATGTCGGACAGCGGCACATGGCTTTCGACGGCGATGTTATTGCCACGTTCGATCTGCCCCAGGATGGTGCCACGACGACGATTAATGTCGCCGATGACGTCACCCAGGTAATCTTCCGGGACCACCACTTCGACCTTCATGATCGGTTCCAGCAGAACCGGACCCGCCAGCTTCATGGCTTCACGGAAGCAGGCCTTGGCGGCGATTTCGAACGTCAGAGCGTTCGAGTCGACGTCGTGGTACTTACCGTCGATCAGGGTGGCCTTGAAGTCCACAGTCGGATAGCCGGCGATCACGCCGTCTTCCTTCTGCATCTGCAGGCCCTTGTCGACCGAGGGGATATACTCGCGCGGCACCGTACCGCCGACCACCTTATCCTCGAACTCGTAGCCTTCGCCACGTTCCTTCGGCTCGAAAATGATCTTCACTTCGGCGAACTGGCCCGAACCGCCGGTCTGCTTCTTGTGGGTGTAGATGTGCGTGACGTTGCGGGTGATGCTTTCGCGATAAGCCACCTGCGGACGACCCATGACGCCTTCCACACCATATTCGGTGCGGACGCGGTCAAGCGTCACTTCCAGATGCAGCTCGCCCATGCCGCGCAGCAGGGTCTGACCGGTCTCACGATCGGTTTCCAGACGCAAGCTGGGGTCGGCACGAACCATCTTGCCGATGGCGGCACCGAACTTGTCCTGGTCGGCACGGTTCTTCGGCTCGATGGAGACGGAGATCACGGGCTCGGGGAAACGCATGCGCTCCAGCACCACTGGGGCGGTAGAGTCGCACAGGGTGTCACCGGTATCGGTCTCGGCCAGCGACACGAAGGCGACGATATCGCCGGCGCGGCACTCTTCCAGATCGTTGGTGTCCTTGGCGAACATTTCCACAATGCGACCGACGCGCTCGCGCTTGCCACGGGTGGCGTTCATCAGGGTGGTGCCCTTGGACACGACACCCGAATAGACGCGCACGAAGGTCAGCGAACCGTACTTGTCGTTCAGCACCTTGAACGCCAAGCCGGAGAACGGCTCGTCATCGGAGCAAAGACGCTCGCCATTCGGATTACCATCGGGATCCACCGTCTTGATGGCTTCCACGTCGGTCGGGGCCGGCAGGTACCAGATAACGGCGTCCAGCAACTGCTGCACACCCTTGTTCTTGTACGAGGAACCGCACAGAACGGGCACGAACGAACCGTTCAGGGTCGCCTTGCGGATGCACTCGCGCAGCTTATCGGCGTCAGGCTCGGTGCCTTCCAGATAGGCTTCCATCGCCGCGTCGTCCTGCTCCACACAGGCTTCGACCAGATCCAGACGGTACTGCTTATACTGGGACAGCAGCTCGCGGTCATAGGCGTTGGTGATCTTCAGCTTGTCGGCCAGATCGTCCGTAACGTCCCAGATTTCCCACTTGCTGTCCTTCTCCTCGGAGAACCAGACATAAGCCTTCATCTCGACGAGGTCGATCAGGCCATGGAAGTCATCTTCCGAGCCGATCGGCATCTGCAGGCAGATGGGGCGGGAACCCAGGCGCTCAACAACCATCTTCACGGTGCGACGGAAATTCGCACCCGAGCGGTCCATCTTGTTGATGTAGCACATGCGCGGAACTTTGTAGTTGTCCGCCAGGCGCCAGTTGGTTTCGGTCTGCGGCTCCACGCCGGCAACGCCGTCAAACACCACGACCGCGCCATCGAGCACGCGGAGCGAGCGGTTCACCTCAATGGTGAAGTCCACGTGGCCCGGGGTGTCGATGACGTTGATCTTCTTGCCCTTCCAGAAGCAGGACACGGCAGCCGACTGAATCGTGATGCCGCGCTTCTGTTCCTGTTCCATGTAGTCGGTCGTGGTCGACGTCTTCAGATCCTTGGTATCATGAACGTCGATGATCGTATGTTTACGACCGGTATAGTACAGGATGCGCTCGGTCGTGGTCGTCTTGCCGGCATCGACGTGGGCGATGATGCCGATATTCCGAATATCAGAAAGCGGGGTAGTGCGGGGCATAAGAAGGGCTCCGTCGTCCAGCGTCGTGTCAAAAGGATCAACCGACCCGGCGTGGTGAGGTCGAGTGTTCAGATGGCGGGACGATCCACGGTAAGCAAACCATTCCCGCACGAAAAAAACCGGGCGAGCCGACAGGTGCCCAGCACCCCCACTCCCCGGTGGCGGCCTGTTTAGCGCGGATGCGCGCGAATGCCAAGCGCCATCGTCAGCATGACCGCCAAGCGCGGGGCGACGGGCCACGCACATCTTTACCATAACCCTCTGGGTATCATTCTGTGCATTGCCGCATCGCCCTCTGTCCCTAACATCAGAAGGCTGAAACGGGTGGCGGGAATTTACCCCCAGCCTGTCGCCGTAGTGGAGGGACTGGGATGTTCAGAACATCGGTATCGCGCCTGTTGATGGTCATCCAGGGTGTCATGCTCTGCGGTCTGCTGGCGACCGTGGTGACATTGTCGATCTCCT
>Ga0209373_10002628_pt1 | contig 17640 bp, 16 predicted proteins | sample Higcelweek5metaG_FD_187173 | JGI IMG/M metagenome (GOLD analysis project Ga0209373, IMG submission 187173) | Freshwater pond sediment microbial communities from the University of Edinburgh, under environmental carbon perturbations - High... | ecosystem: Environmental > Aquatic > Freshwater >... | reverse complement strand
TATTCAAATATCGCAAAAATTCCGAACAAAATAAAATACGCAATCATCATCCAAAGCACATTGAGCGGCTTCTCCTGAATGTTGAAAATGCTGCCGAGGAACACCACGAACAGCACATTGACGATGCGGGAAATCAAAGTAAGGAAGACATATTTGCCGAGTTTGACTTTCGTGAGCGCCAGTGCATAGTTCATGATGCTGGAAGGCAAAAACGGGTTGCATAACAGAAGCAGCGCCAGCGTCATATTCTTGTTTTCCAGCACATTGAGGAATTTTTTGCCGTATTTGTTGTTCTCCACTTTTTGGATGAAGTACTTCGCTAGTACCTTCCGAATGAGCAAGAAGATCAGCAGCATCGTAAGAAATGATCCGGTGACCGAGAGCAAAATGGTATACAGGGTGCCCAGAAAACCGCCATAAATGCTCGACATCATTGAAACGCTGAAGGAGATCATCACCGACATGGGTAGCCAAGGAAAGATTGCCTCGATCACCATCATGAAAAAAGTCGCAAAGGGGGCGAACCATAGATGGGTCTGGATCAACTGGGCGATAAAGTCCAGAATCTGCTGAATGATATTCATCGGTTCTTCCTCCTTCTTTGCTTAATTTCTATTTTATTTCAAGGTGGCGATTGGGATAATCAATTACCAGTGTTTTACCTTCCGCGATGTCACTGCCGATCAGACAGGGCAACTGGAAAAGATGCGGTCGAATCGGGATTTCGTCTTCCCGGAGATGAATCCCCCGCAAAGTGATGTTTTGTCCGCCGATGGAAAGTTCAAACCGTTCGATCAGATCCAGACTCGCATCGCGCATATTTCCCGCCACTGCCAAGCGCTGGATGGTCTTTTGGGTCGGAGCGAAGAGCGGCTTCATCACTGATCCGAGCAAAGACTGATTCGCCCCGGTATCGAGTCCTGCCATAATCTCAAACCCGTTTGATTCAATGCGAACCAGCGGAAAAAAATCACAGGATAAATTCTTCTTCGTTTCGGTTTTCACGGATTGTTCGATTTGAATGCGGCGGGCGCGATAATCAAGGGACCATTTCATCCGTTTGATCACTTCCCACCCGATCGTTCCGTCAATTGAACCGATTCCGCCGAAATCAATCAAAGCATCCGCGAGCACCATGCAGTCTTTGTTGCAGATGCGTTGATTGCCGACGACAAACTCGGCGATGGTGCCGTGATCAACCTCGAACTCCTCATTAAAGGCATTTTTAGGTCGTACGGAAAAAACTGTTGTTTCAATCCCGCAGCGATCGGCGACGGACTTGGAAACCGTCGTGAGCATCGCTCCGGTATCGATAACGAGGTTGACCGGAAAACCATTGATTATCACCTGCATGCACGGCAATCCGACGATGGCATCTGCCATTGGCGCTTCCGTGAGCGGGGAAATGATTTCATAGGTCGTTTCGGGGTTGGCATAGTGGGAGAGGATCTTTGCTTCCTCTTCATCGGTGGGAATACCGAGATCTGAAAGTTCCGAAAAACGGTCTTGCCAAACGAGTATGGAAAACAGAAGCGCTTCGACGGCTTCTTCCATCTCTTCCGAAAGGGCTTCTTTTCTTAATGCTCGAAGGATCTTTTCGGTCGCTCGTTCGTCCTGATGCAAAAAGGCCTGCGCGGCGGTGTAAAGTCTTTTTTCGTGCGGGCTGGTGGCGGAAGGATCGAAATCTTCCCAGGTGAGCCAACTAATTTTATCCAAGAAGTCCATCGAAATCCCCCTTTCATCCGTCTTTTTTTGATTCAGAATGTATGATTATTATACACCCGTATTGTGCATTTTCGATGAAACTTGCCCAAAGATTAAAAAAAAGCACCCCGTAAGGGATGCTTTGAGAATCAATAATTTTACAGAAGGCTTCCGAAATAGCCGAGTGTACGAACCATCTGCGAGGTATAGGACATTTCATTGTCATACCAGGAGACGACTTTCACGAGTTGCTTTCCATCCACGTTTTGCACCATGGTCATGGCGGAGTCAAACATGGTTCCTTGGGTAATGCCGATGACGTCGGAAGAAACGATCGGATCTTCGGTGTAGCCAACGGTGTCGGATTGAGCAGCTTTGACAGCGGCGTTGATTTCTTCTTTGGTGGTCGGTTTGGCTAATTCAACAACCAAGTCCACAACCGATCCGGTGATGACCGGAACACGCATTGCGTTTCCATCGAGTTTTCCTTTGAGTTGCGGCAACACGAGAGCAACAGCTTTAGCAGCGCCCGTTGTGGTCGGAACGATGTTGGCGGCAGCGGCACGGCCTCTGCGCGATTCGATGCCGGCTTTATGGGGTCCGTCCAGAGTTGCCTGGTCGTTGGTGTAGGCATGAACGGTGGTCATGAAACCACGAATGATGCCAAAATTGTCATCCAAAATCTTAGCGATCGGAGCGAGGCAGTTGGTGGTGCAGGAAGCGGCACTGATGACTGTTTCGGCACCGGTCAATGTTTTTTCATTGACGCCGAATACGACGGTCGGGACATCTTTTTCTTTGGCCGGAGCGCTGATGACAACTCTTCTGGCTCCTGCGGTAATATGAGCGCCAGCGGTTTCTTTGGAAGTGAAGAAGCCGGTGCATTCGAGCACGACATCAACATTTAAAGATTTCCAAGGAAGGGTAGCGGGATCCTTCTGAGCAAATACGGGAATCTTGAAGCCTTCGACAACGAGGTTGTTTCCTTCTGTCGTTACTTTTTTGGTGTAACGGCCTTGTGCGCTGTCGTATTTCAAAAGATAAGCGAGCTGTGCGGCATCGGTGAGATCGTTGATGGCGACGACTTCAAATTGCGGATTGCCGAACATTAAACGGAATGCCAGACGACCGATACGTCCAAAACCATTAATTGCTACTTTTACTGACATATTTGATTCCTCCTATAGATTTCATAAAACTAACATCGTATTTATTTTACAATGTTTCATCCCATTTATCAACAAGGGAATCTCAATAAAACGTTTTCAGCCCTCGAAAAACGCAAGGATAAAAAAAAGACGGAAAAATCCGTCTTCATTACAATGCGCGTGCTGCGCGTGCGTTTCGCAAACTTTCGGCCACAGCCCGTTTGTATTCGCAGTTTTCCGTACATTCGGAACAAACAAATTGATCGCGCAGGTTCTTGGGTATGAAGGCGCGGATCTCATCCTCGTTGTATCCGGTTTGCATAATTTTATCGTTGACGATAATCGGACGCTTGAGAATGGTGGGATTGTCGATAATGAAATCCGCCAATTCGGCAAATTTCATTTCTTCGGTATCCAACTGACGGTCTTTAAAAATCTTCGAACGGGTGGAAATGATGTCTTCAAACCCGTTTTCGGAATTTTTTAACATATTGATGATGTCATCTTTGGTGAGACGTATGCCCACGATATTTTTCTCTTTAAAGGGGATTTTATTCTCTTCCAGCCATTTTTTGGCTTTACGGCAAGAGGAACAACTGGAACTTGTGTACAGAGTAATCATGCTATTCACCACTTTCATTAGTAATATTATATCATTGATCTTGCGTTATTTATACTCTTTTTTTATGAAAAAATGGTATAATATTCTTTATGATTGTCTCAGGAGGTATTTCATCATGAAATGGGATTTAACCTATTTGTTCCCCACCGAAGCAGATTTTGAAGCGGCGTATCAGGAAACCAGCGCCACCATTCAAACTCTGTCCGCGTATAAGGGACTGTTGAATCAGGAAGCAAAATTCAAAGAATATTTTCTCACACAGAAGCACGTTTTGAAACTGGGCTACCGCGCCTATCAGTACGCTTCGCTTTCCAGCGACCTCAACAAGAAAAACCAGGAAAGTGCGGCTCGTCTGCAAAAAGTGCAAATCGCCTTCAATCTGATGTCCGAAATCTGCTCGTTTGAAGAACCGGAATTAATCGCCATCGGCCAGGAAAGAGTGCTTTCTTTCATCGATCGCAATCCTGAACTGGAAGAAATGCGGTTCCGTCTGGTCAAATTGTTCCGTCGTCAGGAACATGTTTTGGATGATGTGAGCGAACGTCTCATTTCCAACTTCAATCAGCTGGTCGGCGCCGGCGCCGAACTCTACAGCAACCTGACGGTCGCCGATGTGCAAAACGGCGATGTCATGCTTGATGACGGCAAACTCGTCACCATCACCAATTCCAACTACCGCGCTTTCATTTCCAAGAGCAAATCTCCGCGCGAACGCAAAGATATTTTCGAGTCGGTATTCAGTTATTACGATGTGCATAAAACCACCTACGCCGGCATCTACAACACGGTGCTGCAGGCCGATTACGCCAACATGAAAGCCCGCAAATATGCCTCCTGCGTCGAAGCCGCCCTCTTCAACAATGCCATCCCGGTTGAAGTCTACCGCTCGCTTGCATCCGTTGCCCGCGAAAACACCGCTCCGATCAAGAAGTACATCGCTCTGCGCAAAAAATTCCTGAAATTAAAAGAATATCATACTTATGATCGCTTCCTTCCGCTCGTAAAATCGAAGAAAGAATACGAATTCGAAGAAGCAAAAAAGCTGTTCTTCAAATCGATTGCAAACTTCCCCGCTGATTTCCAGGAAAAAGCGCATGAAGTGCTCAAAGACGGTTTTGTCGATGTGTACGAAGCAGACGGAAAACGTTCAGGTGCTTATTCTTCTTCCACCCCCGACCTGCATCCCTACATTTTGCTCAACTACTCCAAAACGCTGGACGACGTCTTCACAGTTGCCCATGAAGCCGGCCATTCGATTCACTCGATGTATGCGATGGAGAACCAGCCGACCATGCTGCAGGATTACACCATCTTCGTCGCCGAAATCGCCTCCACCTTCAACGAACACAACCTGCTCGATTATTTCATCAGCAGTTCGAAATCTTCCAAAAACGAAAAGATCGCGCTCTTGCAGCGCACGATCGATGACATTCTCGCTACGTTCTATCGCCAGACTTTGTTCGCCATCTACGAACTCGAAGCGCATAAACTGGTCGAAGATAATCAGCCGATCACAGCCGACATCCTTTCCAAAATCATGATTGATCTGTATAAAGACTTCTATGATCTGGATATCACCACCGAGGAAGTCAAACCGTATGTGTGGGCGTATATCCCCCATCTCTTCTACACCCCGTTCTATGTCTATCAATACGCAACCAGCTTTGCGACCTCGCTCAAGCTGTATGAAAACGTCAAGAACAAGGTTCCCGGCGCATTCGATCGCTATATCGGTTTACTGAAATCCGGCGGTAGCGAGTTCCCGGTGGAACAAATTAAAAAAGCCGGTGTTGACCTCACCGAAAAAGAAGCGTTCCTGGCCGTTGCCCATCGTTTAGGCGAATTAGTTGATCAACTAGAGGTTGTAATCGGCGAATAAGTGTGTTATAATCATCATAATCTTAAAACAGAGAACCGGAAAAGTAACAAAATGCGCTCTTTTCAGAGAACCCTGCTCGGTGTGATAGGGTAAGAGAACAGTTTGTGAATGGACCGGCGAGTGATGCCAATCCCATCCGCTATCCCGCGTTATCGGAATCAAGTTGCCAGTGATTTTTGCTGGAACAAAGGTGGTACCGCGAATAAAATCGTCCTTTTTTAGGGCGATTTTTTTTATTTTTTCCATCATTAGGAGGAATTTATCATGAAAAGAATCGTATCAGGAATCCAACCGAGCGGCATTCTCACCCTCGGTAATTACATCGGAATGATCAAGAAAACCGTTGAACTGCAAAAATCACTGACGGATACCGAATTCTTCCTGTTCGTCGCCGATCTGCATGCCATCACCGTTCCGCAGGACCCCTCCGAAATGCGCAAACGCATTCGCGACGTGGCGGCGATGTATCTGGCCGCCGGCCTCGATCCCGAGAAAACAGTGCTCTTCATCCAATCCGAAGTTTATCAGCACTGCGAACTGGCGCACATTCTCGAATGCAACACCTATATGGGCGAACTCGAACGGATGACGCAGTTTAAAGTCAAATCGCAAAAACAGGAAACCGGCATCAGCTGCGGTCTCTTTACCTACCCGGTGCTGATGGCGGCCGACATTCTGCTCTATGATGCGGACTATGTCCCCGTCGGCGAGGACCAGAAACAGCATTTGGAAATCACGCGAGATATCGCCCTGCGCTTTAACAACCGCTACGGCGATTTCTTCACCGTGCCCGAACCGATCATTCGCAAGATCGGCGCCCGCATCATGGATCTGCAGGACCCGGATAAAAAAATGTCCAAGTCCAGTGAATCCGATCGCGGCCGCATATCGCTTTATGAAGATGCCGCCACCATCAAACGCAAGATCAAAAGCGCCGTGACGGACAGTCTCGGCATCATGAAATACGATCCGGAAAATCAGCCCGGACTGGCAAACCTCATTACAATCTACTCCGTTTTGGCGGAAATCACGCCCGATGAAGTGGTATCCCGGTATGCCGGGCAGGGATATGCCCTGTTCAAAGAGGAATTAGGCAACTTAGTGGCGGATGAAATCGGCGGACTGCAAAAACGCTATTCCGAAATCATCTCCAGCGGAAAATTGGATGAGATTCTGGACAAAGGCCGCGCTACCGCGTCGCTTTACGCTTCCCGAAAAATGGACAAATGTCGGCGGAAAGTGGGGCTCGGTCGAATCCGGAAAGACAAATAAAAAAGAAAGCCGATCCGAGATCCGCTTTCTTCAAAACAGCAAAGTCAAAACGTTATTTCACCGGCAGCTTGTTAATGTCCGCCACGATTTTTTCAATCGCCTGGAACGCTTCGCCTTCATCGTCGCCGTCAAACGTCACTTTAAAGTTGACGTTCGCCGGAACCGCGAGCGAAAGCACGCCCATGATCGATTTCATCGTGACACGCGTGTCTTTATACTCCATAATCATCTTGGAGGCAAAACTCGATGCGGTACTGACAAGCATCGTGGCCGGACGGGCATGGAGCCCATAGGGATAGGTGATGCGGAAATTGGCTTCAATCATGTTTATTCCCCCTTTTTCAGTAATAGAATCTCTTCGATCAAGCGATCGGCGTTATTCGTAAGCATAAATTTAACGGCGTTCCCGGAGACAAACACTCCGACTGCGCCTAAATTGCGAATTTCATTCAGATTGCACAAATCCAGATTATGGATCACGAATTTGATGCGGGCACCATCTATTGCGACATCCTTGATGTTTTGGGCGCCCCCGAGGTTTTTGAGGATTCCGGCAATCGTTTCATCGCTCACCGGTCGAATCTTCTGCTTCTTCGGCAGTAAGACGAAGGCAATGACAAATCCGATGATGCACGATCCGAGAATCGCAGCCACCCAGAAGATCCAGGATTGAAAAAGCGGAATTGACGTAAGTGCGAACCAAGGTCTATTCACCATCATCACCTCTGTATCTCATATTTTATCATAAATCACGAAAACACAACCCTTTTGTGCAAAAAAAATGCGCATTCCGGATCGAATCAACCCCGGAAGAAATTTTCCGGTACTCATAGAAAGAGAAAAGAGAGGAACAAACCGATGAAAAGAGTGATTGAAGCAATCATTGAGATCCCGATGGGGACTCAAAACAAGTATGAAGTCGACAAAGCCAAAAACCGCATCAAACTGATCCGCGTGCTGTATTCCAAAATGACCTATCCGGCCGAATACGGATTTATCGAGGATACCCTCGCCGAAGACCGCGACCCGCTGGACATTCTCGTGCTCGCCACCACCCAGACCTTCCCGGGATGCATCGTCGATGCGCGCGTGGTCGGGTACTTGGAGATGATTGACTCCGGCGAACGCGATGCGAAGATCATCGCCGTCGCCGACGCAGATCCGCGCTTTGACCAGATTCAGGATATCAAGGATATTCAGGATTTGCAGCTGCGGGAAATCAAATTGTTCTTCCGGACCTACAAGGAACTCTTACCCGGACACCACGTCGAAGTCGGCGAGTATCACAATCAGGAAGAAGCCTGCGCGTTAATCGACAAATGTCTTCGTTCGTATCAAAAACATAAAATCTAGCACAGAAATGTGCTTTTTTTTTACTTTTTTTCCGGATAGGTGATGGTGATATCCAGTTGATTTTTAACCGCATATTCCCGGATATCTTTTGCCAATTGATCAAAATAGGAATGATCGTTGTTTTCGTAGATTTGTTTGTATTTCGAAAGCAGTTCCGGGTGAACCCGGTAAATGTACTGAAAAATATTGGCCTTGTTATCCGGAGCTCTTAAATTCAGCCAGTCGACCAGAATGTAGTCGGCGTATTGTTTCACTTTTTCCAAAATGGCGAACACATCGGTCACATAGGGTAAAATCGGAGCGATGAACACCCATGTGCGAATGCCGGCATCGTGAAGCGTATGAAGCGCTTCGATCCGTGCGGATGGCAGACTCGCACCCGGTTCCACGATTTTCGCCGCTTCGTCATCGAGCGCAATCGAAAAACCGATCTCGACGTCCCGCATCTGCCGGAACAAGTCCAGATCGCGGACAATGAGGGCGGATTTGGTCAGAAAGCGAAAACGCAACTGGCTTTCATAGGTGTTTTCCAGCACCATGCGCGTGCGTCTTTCTGTTTCTTCAATCGGCTGATAGGGATCGGTGACGCTGGAAAACATCAAGGATTTGGACCCGGTGTTTTTAGGAATGTCGTAATTTGGAAATTCCCGGATCTTGACATAAGTTCCCCAAGGCGCCGAGTTTGGATCATACATGCCCATGAACCGCGCATAGCAATACAGACATCCGTGCGTGCAGCCCAGATAGGGATTGCAGACAAAGTCGGCTCCCAGTCCGGTTTTGGTCATGAAATGTTTGGCCGAAACAACCGGAACGCTAGGCATGTTTTCTCCGGGCGTTAAACCGAATTAATAAGGTGGAGGCAATCAGTCCGATTGCCAGAAACACGATGCCGAGGATTACCATGCCGATATGGGTGGAAAGGTAGTTCCACAAATCGAGATAAATGGGGGTCTGATCCGTGAAAGCAGTCGCTGACTGCGGATCACGGATCCAGAAACCGAGAATGCCGGCAGAAGCGATGATGAACCCGATGATGCCGAGGTAACTCTGCACAGGGAACTTGCGAAGGACAGTTTCCAGAATTTTACTGACGGAAATAACCCCTACTGCCGCGCCAATCACAAATGGAATCAGCACGTAAATGTTATACCAGAATGCCGAGAAGTCGAAGATTCGGCCGAGCACGTTAGAGAAGATGGCGGTATAGAACCCAAGGATCATCATCAGTCCGGAGCCCGAGACGCCGGGAATGATCATTGTGATGGCCCCGATGAACCCGAGAAAGAACAAGAGAACGACGTTTCCGACATTGATTTCAAAAACCTCGATGCCGTTGTTTCCCCCCGCGATCTGGAATCCCAGCATCACGATCACAATGGCGAAGGCGATCACAAACGAAAGCACGCCGGAAGCGGTGATTTTATGTCCCTTCACATTTTGATAAAGGTTGGGCACACCGCCCAGAGTCAAACCGATAAAGAGCATGATCGTGACAAATGAATTCACCCGCAGAGCCAGCGCCATCAAAGCAGAAAAAAGCAGAATGCCCGATACCAGTCCGATTCCGACTGGAATGAGGAATTTCATGCTTTTTTTAAACTCTTTGAAAATGTTGCCGAGCGCATGCAGTAACTCATCGTACAGCCCGACATAAACGGCAAAAGTCCCGCCGCTGCAGCCGGGGATCGTAAAGGAGATGCCGATGATGAATCCTTTAATCAAAAGCGTCAAGAACATGACTTCACCTGCTTCTTAGAGTAGCGCATCCCCGATCAGATCATACGCAAAGGTACTGGTGATCTTCACATCGAGAACCGAACCGATTTTTAGTTTTTTGGCGGATTGGAATACGATATAGCCGTCCACATCATCCGGTGCGAACGCATAACTGCGACCGTAATAGAATTTGGATTGACGATCAAAATTTTCCACGATCGTGCGATGAATTTTGCCGATTTGCGCTTTGTTCTTTTTCGCTGCCAATTGTTTTTGCAGTTTCATGATTTCATCCAAACGCTGTTGTTTGATTTCTTCGTGCAATTGATCCGGCAGGTCGTACGCCGCCGTATCCTCTTCACGCGAATAGGCAAACACGCCCATCCGGTCAAACGGATGCGCTTCAACGAAGTGCATCAACTGACGAAAGTCCGCTTCGGTTTCACCGGGGAATCCGACAATCAGGGTGGTGCGAAGAATCGCATCCGGCATCATGGTTTTGATTTTATCAAGCAGACCGACGAGCAGTTCTTCATTTCCGCGCCGGTTCATCATTTTTAACAAGGTCGGAGAAACATGCTGAATCGGAATATCAAAGTAATGCGCGATTTTGGGATTCTTTTGAAAGGTCGTAAGCAGCCGGTCGGTGATTTCATCGGGATACATGTAAAGCACGCGAACCAGTTCCACGCCCTCCATTTGGGTGAGACGTTCCAGCAAATCCGGTAGCATTGAAGATCCGTCCGCCGTCAGATCCGTCCCGTAGCGGGTGGTGTCCTGACTGATGACATTCAGTTCCTTCGCCCCATTATGGACTAAGATTTCGGCTTCGCGAATGATATCCGCAAATTCCCGGCTGCGGAAGCTGCCGCGGATCAGCGGAATCGCGCAATAGGCGCAGCGGTTGTTACAGCCGTCACTGATCTTGATGTAAGGAGAAATTTTGGAAGTCGCAAGCAGGCGATTTTCGAAACGCAGATCGCCGAACTTGAGCGAGGGGTCTTCAAACAACTGGGCAAGTATTTTTCCGAAATGCGGATAATCTTTCAGCGTGACAATGCGATCGATTTCCGGCATTTCCTGTTTCAGTTTTTCCGCATAACGCTGCGCATAACAGCCGCAGACCAGCAGTTTCTTGTGATAGGCGGCCATTTCGCGAATGGTATCCAGGGCTTCCTGTTTGGCCGATTCGATGAATCCGCATGTATTGACGATGATGACATCGGCCGTTTCCGGATCGGATACGATTTCAATTCCGGCGTTTTGCAAAATGCCGAGAATCATTTCCGAATCCACCAGGTTTTTGGCGCAGCCGAGTGATATAAGTCCTGCTTTCATGATTTTTCCCTCATTTTTCGATATAGGATACGATCAAATCCGCGTGCCCGCGGATGTTGATCTCTGCCGTGGTGGAAGGGACAATGAAACTGTCTCCCATCCGGAGCGCGCGACCGTTGATCGCGGCTTCGCCTTCAATGATGGTTGCGAGATAATAGACTGATTTGGTATTTTTTACGTTCATCTGCCGCTCCACCATCCATTTTTCGACGGTGAATTTCGGTGATTGAACCATCGTCACGATGCCGGTACCGATTCCGAAATGCTGAAGCGGAATCTGTAAAGCGGGGACCGTTGTTACTGCCAGCCCTTTTTCGAGATGCAACTCCCGTTTTTTCCCCGTGGCGGCGTCGGTGCGGTCATAGTCATACAAACGATAGGTCACGTCGCTGGACTGCTGGGTTTCCAGAATCAGGATTCCCGCTCCGATCGCATGAACGGTCCCGGCCGGGATATAGACAAAATCGTTTTTTTGGACCGGTACACGCGTGAGAAGTTGGTCCCATTCATTGTTCCGCACCATGGACAAAAGCTCTTCCTGTGACCTTGCCGTATGTCCGATGATTAAAGAACTGTTCGGCGCGGCGTCGAGAATGTACCAGCATTCCGATTTACCGAGATCGTGTTCCATTGCTTTAGCAAAGGTATCGTCCGGATGAATTTGAACGGAGAGTTTGTCGTTGGCATCGAGAATTTTGGTCAGAAGCGGAAAGACGGGGGAAGGATCGTTTGCGAACAGTTCGCGGTGGTTTTGATAGAGTGAATCCAAGGTTTCGCCTTGATATTTTCCATTTAAGATGCGGGATGGACCGTTGATGTGCGCAGAAACCACCCACGCTTCTCCGATCTTTCCGGGCGGGATGGGCAATCCAAATACGGAATGAAGGGCATTTCCGCCCCAAATCCGTTCCTTATAAACTGGTTCTAACACTAAAATGTCCGTATTTCCCATTTGGATCATCCCCCTTGCGCATTCTCTTTTCTATTATACCCTTTTTCCCAACAAATGTCTTGCGGAAACGCATTGCATTCTGCGGTCATCCGCAAAAAAAGATGTCGGCTTTTACCCGGCATCTTCCGTTTGATTTTTTTAAATCAGCGCATTGACGAACTGGCTGTTGTACAAGTCGGCGTAAGCGCCGTTTTTCGCCAGCAGTTCCGCATGCGTGCCCTGTTCCACAATCGTGCCGTTCTCCATCACGAGGATGACGCTGGCGCGTTTGATGGTGGACAAGCGGTGGGCGATGACGAAACTGGTTCGGTCTTCCATCATGAAGTTCATTGCGTTTTGGATATATGCTTCGGTTCGGGTATCAACGGAGGAGGTGGCTTCATCCAAAATTAAGATCTTGGGATTGAAGAGGATTGCGCGGGCAATCGTCAGAAGCTGTTTCTGTCCCTGACTGATGTTGGCGGCGTCCTCTTTCAATTCGGTGTTGTATCCCTCCGGCATGGTTTCGATGAAATGATCGACATGGGCCTGGCGACAGGCTTCTTTGACTTCTTCCAGCGTGGCGTCATCCTTGCCATAGGCGATGTTATCGCGGATGGTGCCGGCGAACAGCCAGGTATCCTGTAAAACCATGCCAAACAGCGAACGCAGGGTCTTGCGGGGCACATCGGTGGTCTTCACGCCGTCGATGCGGATTTCGCCGTGATCAATCTCATAGAAGCGCATGAGCAGATTGACGAGAGTGGTCTTTCCGGCTCCAGTCGGTCCAACAATGGCGATCTGCTTGCCGGCTTCCACCTTCAGATTCAGATTGCGGATCAAATCCTGATCCTTTTTGTAGGAGAAGGCGACATCGCTTAATTCAACCGTTCCCTTAAAGTTTTCGGGGTCAAACGTATCAACGCTCTGTTCTTCAACTTCTTCTTTCGCATCCAGCAGTTCGAAAACGCGTTCCGCACCGGCAATCGTCGATTGCAGGGTGTTGGCCATGCTGGCGAGATTGAGAATCGGGTTGACAAAACGTTTTTGATACGTGATGAACGTAGAGATGTCCCCGATCAAAAGCGGGTTGGTGGCGCCGGCGAGAATGCCGCCGACGATGACCACGAGCACATAGCCGAAATTACTGATGAAATCCATCATCGGACGAATAAGTCCGCTGATGAACTGTGCGCCGCCGGAGACTTCGGCGAGACTGTTATTGATTTTTTTGAACTCCTGGTAGGAGGTTTCTTCTTTTCCAAACAATTTGACCACTTTATGACCGGTGAACATTTCTTCCACAAAGCCGTTCAGATTGCCCAGTTCCTTCTGCTGCCGAATGAACTTCGACTGCGAGCGCTTGGAAATGATGATGGTTGTGATGATGTAAAGCGGTAGCGTGCAAAGCGCAATCACGGTCAGCTGCCAGGAGATGTAGAACATCATTACCAACACACCAATGATGGTGAGAAGGCCGGTGATGATCTGAACAATGCTTTGCTGCAAGGCATCCGTAACGGTTTCAACGTCATTGGAAAAGGTGGACAACGTATCGCCGGTTTTGGTTTCATCATAATATTTGATCGGCAGACGTTCGAGCTTTTCCCGCATCTGATTGCGCATTTTCTGGCCGATGACGGCGGAGAGACGGTTTCCGATCAGCTGCGAAACCAGATCAAAGACAAACCGCACAAGATACGCGATCAAGAGGAGAAGAAAATACATCGGGATGATATTTAAAGCCGAGATCGGTTCCGTTCCGGTGACGACAAGTTGGAAAGTATTGAGAATTTTCTGGGATAAAAGCGGTGAGACGATGATGATCAAAGTCGCAAGAACCGAGAACAGCGTCATGATGAAGATACCGAGAAAATGCGGCTTTAAATATTGCAGAAGCCGTTTGGTCGTACCGCGGAAGTTTTTCGCTTTTTCACCAGGCCGACCGATCATACCTCCCGGTCCGCCGCCGCCCATTTGCGGTTGCGGCCTACCGTTTGTGCGCGAGTAATTTTTTACCTTTGCGGTTTCGGACGCATTTGCGGAAACTTGCGTAGGCATCGTTTCCGGTCCCGCCGGATGTTTAAAATCAGGCACGGATTTTTTTTGGAAAATCGTTAATGGTTTTTTCATGCCAGTTCCTCCAGGGAAAGCTGCGAGAGCGCAATTTCGCGATACACATCACAGGAATTCATTAATTCGTGATGTTTGCCCTTCCCGACAATTTTTCCATCTTGAAGCACAAGGATCTGATCGGCATCGAGGATCGTTCCGATCCGCTGAGCCACAAGGATCGTGGTCGCTTCTTTGGTGATCTGTTTCAAGGCTTTGCGCAAGTTCGCATCGGTTTTGAAATCAAGTGCCGAGAACGAATCATCGAACACATAGATTTTCGGCTGTCGCACAATCGCGCGGGCAATCGAGAGCCGTTGCTTTTGTCCGCCCGAATAATTGACACCGCCCTGATCGACGACTGAATCGTACTTTTCCGGCATTTCCTGAATAAAATCTGCCGCTTGCGCGATTTCAGCGGCGTGCTCGATCTCTGAAAGCGTCGCGTCTTCTTTGCCATAGGCGATATTCTCGGCGATTGTGCCGGTGAACAGCGAAGCGGTTTGCGGCACAAATCCGATCAGAGAGCGCAATTTTTGAATCTTGATCTGGCGAATGTCCACGTTATCAATCGTAATCGATCCATCGGAGACGTCAAACAAGCGTGGAATCAGATGCAGAATGGTCGATTTTCCGGAACCGGTCGATCCGATGATAGCGACGGTTTCGCCGATCTTCGCTTCGAAAGAAATATGTTCCAATACATTCTTTTCGGCATCGGCATATTTAAAGCTTACATCCTGAAAGGAGAGCGCGCCTTTAAAATCTTTATCATCATATTCATTGGAATCGGTATCGTGAATGGTGATCGGCGTATCCAGAATCTCGCTGATGCGTTTGCCCGCCACTTCCGCTCGCGGAAAGTTGATGAACACCATCGTCAGCATGATGAGACTGAACATGATCATGGTCACGTATTCGATCACTGCGGCGACGCTGGCAATGCCGGAATAATCGGAAATGCTTCCGCCTTTGACGGCATTAAACGCGATAAACATCACCGCCAGAATCACGGTGTTGAACAACAGGTTGACAGCCGGGAACATATAAGACATGATGTTCCCCGCTTTGATGTTGAGATTGGTCAGATCGTCATTGGCGATTCGGAAGCGGTTGACTTCTTTCTTTCCCTGCCCGAACGCCCTTACGACGCGAACGCCGACCAGCGCTTCCCGGGTGACCAGTGTCAGGCGGTCAATCTTCTTCTGCATCGAACGGAACAGCGGATAGACCAGAAGGAAAACCACCACGATCAGAATCAGAAGCACGGGGATGCCGCCAAGAAGCACCGCGGTCAGCCGCGGGTTCAGGCGGATCGCCATCACCAGACCGCCGACAAACATTAGCGGAATCATTAAAATCATGCGGAAGCTCATGATGGCGTGCATTTGCACCTGACGGATGTCATTGGTGGAACGCGTGATTAAAGTTGATGTTCCGAATTTTTCCGACTCAGCAAGCGAGAATTCACTGACTTTCTGATACAGACTGTCGCGAATGTCGCGTCCGAACCTGGTCGATACTTTGGCGGAGAGATACGAAACGCCGATGGTCGCAATCGAGGACAGCAGGGTAACCGCAAGCATGATCGCCCCATAACGGATAATGACGGTCAAATCACTCTTCTGGGTGATTTGACAGGTATCGGGAGCGGCTTCGATGCTGCAGGTGTCTCCGTCTTCCAAGAGAATCCAGGCATCGGTTCCCTCGTCATAGACACGGTATTCGGCATAAAGTCCTTCGCCGATAATCTTGCTCATGTAGTTTGGCAAAAGCAGAGAGCCGATCGAGGCAACCCCGATCAGCACGATCATTAAGATGATGTTCCAGGTATAGGGTTTCAGGTATTTATAGATCTTTTTCATTGATGGGGTCCTCCGCAAAATACTCAACCACTTTGTAATACACTTTTTCCGTGATCGTATTCATGATTTTGATTTCTTCTTCCGTGATTGCGCTATTGACAAGCGCTTCCCAGGCACGGGCGGTTTCGGTTACTTTCTGGGCGACGGTTTTGCCGAGATCGGTAATCGTTAGCACATAGCCGCGGGCGTCTTCCGGATCCACTGTTTTAACCACATACCCGAGTTCATCAAGGTGCGCGATGGCACGGGTGGCGTGAGATTTGTGAAACATCAAATCACCGATGAGCGTATTCATCTTGATCGAATGATGACAATAGATTTTCATCAGATAGACGCCGACCGGACCGGACAGACCGTATTTTTCTAAATTTTTGTCAAAAAAGCGATGTTCATACCGATCAACCATATGATCGTATTTGTTCATCATTTCGGATCACCTTTTTTCAGATGAAAACAGTATAATGCAAATTAGTTGCGTTGTCAACTATATTTCTAACAAAATAAAAACTTAGAGGCGAGCCCCTAAGTTCTTTCTATTTCATAATGTAGAGAATGCCGATGCATCCCTGACCGCAGTGGCTGGAAATGACACAGCCCGCATCGGTGTGATAGATGTTTTTGATGCCGAGATCGCTGATCCGATCCATGATATACTGAACCGATTCCGGGGCAACCGAATCGGTCACCATCATAAAATCGGGATCAATCTGCTCCTTGTTGGCTCTTGCTTCTTCAATCAGAAGATCGATTCCGGAAGTAATTTTTCCGTGCCCTTTTTTGCCGACCACCATACTGCCTTCGCGGACTTTAATGATCGGTTTAATCTTTAAGAAAGTACCCATGAAGGCAACGAGTGAATTGCACCGTCCGCCTTTGTAAAGGTATTCCATGGTATCAATGACAAATTGCGTGCGAACTTTGGGAATGATTTCTAATATCTTTTTTTCGATGGTATCGAGATCGTCGCCTTCAGCCCGAAATTTTGCGGCTTTCAGCAGCAAGAGTCCCGTTCCGGACGAAAGATTGCCGGAGTCGATCAGACAAATGTCATCCGATTTTAACAATTGCTTGGCCACATATGCGCTTTGCAGGGTTGCAGAGAATTTGGATCCGATGCCCATGAAGAGAATCTGGTCGCCCTGATCCAAATAGCTTTTAAACACGGTCGCAAAAGTGCCGGGTGCGACTGCGGCCGTCTTTGGCAGGTAGCCAACTGTTTTGATGAGATCGTACATCTGCTGGGTCGACAGATTTTCACCGTCGAAAAACGATTGTTCTTTGAAGTTTACATAAAGGGGGACGACATCAATGTCATGCATTTTCCGGAGTTCAGGGGAGAGATCACAGGTGCTGTCCGAGATGAGTTTAATCCGATTCATATTTTCACCGCCGAATTGATTATATGTAATTCAAGCCAAAAAGTAAAGCCCATCAGATTCCTTTTACAAAAATACCGAATATATCGCGACAATCCTTGGTTCAAAAATCACAAAGTGATATAATTAAAAATGAGGTGATTTCCGTGCGCACGATCCCGAAAGAACTACTGATTTCCGAAATCAAGCGTATCATTATCGAAGCAGCCAATATCCTCGATGATGCCGTCGTCCTGCGTTTACAAAAAGCCAAAGACCAAGAAGTCTTACCGATTGCCCGTCACATTTTGGCCGAGATTCTGGAAAATCAGACCATCGCAC
>Ga0209373_10002627_pt1 | contig 17644 bp, 14 predicted proteins | sample Higcelweek5metaG_FD_187173 | JGI IMG/M metagenome (GOLD analysis project Ga0209373, IMG submission 187173) | Freshwater pond sediment microbial communities from the University of Edinburgh, under environmental carbon perturbations - High... | ecosystem: Environmental > Aquatic > Freshwater >... | reverse complement strand
TTCCTAGTATCAGTGTCGAAACACTTTCCCCTAAATCTCCAAGTGGAAGTCTATCAACATGTGATATGTTAAAATATCCGCTGATTTTTGTTCCTTTATTAACTTCCGATTGAATTTCGATGTTTCCACCTGTTTCTTCGCACGCTAACTTAAAAAAAGGAATTCCCATACCAACTTTTCTTGTAGTTCTTCCGGTTGTATAAGGATCGGTAACTTTATCAAGAAACTCTTTATTCATACCGCATCCGTTATCTTCAATCGAAATTGACAGCGTCCCATAATCAACATCCGCAGTAAAATCAATTTTCACAAACGAAGCACCGGCTTTGACCGAGTTTTGTGTTAAGTCTATAATATGAAGAGAAATATCTCTCAGCATAACTTAATTACCTTTATACTTCTTTATTATTCCCGGAACTTCTTCGGGACCTACTCTTCCATAAACATCTTCGTTAACTAAAAAAACAGGAGCTAATCCACAAGCACCTACACATCTGCAGGCATCTAGAGAAAACTCACCGTCAGCGGAACAATCTCCGACATCAAGACCCAACTCATCTTTAAGTTTGTCTAAAATAAGGTTTGAACCTTTAACGTAACATGCTGTACCTAAACATACCGATATTTTATTTTTACCTTTTGGTTTAAGTGTAAAACGTGAATAAAACGTTACTACTCCATAAACTTCCGCCAACGGAATTCCCATTCCTTCAGCAACTATTTTTTGAACAGACATCGGCAAATAGCCATAAATATCTTGCGCTTCATGCAAAACCTGGATAAGTGAACCGCGCTTGTCTTTATTTGTCGCAATAACCTGTTCTAACTTGCAACGTTTTGTATCTTCACAGTTGTTGCAATTTTCGTTATTTCCCATAATATAGTGACCTCCAATTCGTACAAAAAATACTAACTAATCAAACCAAATCATTGTATCATTTATTTTACCAAAAATCAACATATTCACATTATTTATACAGCACTAATAACCCCACCATTTTTCAATGCTTCTATAATTCCGTGAGGCGAAACAGTATCAACTTCAATAAAAGTATTTGCTTCTTGAAGTTTATCAATATAATGAGCATCAGAGGCTCTCATTAATTTATATTTTTTCAATTCTGGATAACGATTGCATATTTCTTCTATATCACAAACACATGAAATCTCAACAAAATCATATTTGTAGTCATAAGGTAACGTCCCTAGAGTCGTTAAAACACTATACGAATCTCTATCGACATGCGCCGGATATGCAATTCCTCCAAACTTTTCTGCTAAAAGCAAAGCATCATCAATTGTTATCGTAGTTGAAACAAGCAACATTCCCTCATGTTCACCTACAATTTCATCATCAGAATTATAAATTAACTGACTACCAAAAATTTCTTTTTTATTAGGAATATTAGGAAGCACATTATCGATAGCATTCTGGAACTTCGCCAACTTGTCACAATCGGGAAATAAACAAACAACATGAATCTGCTCCGCAGTTTCGAGTTCCATTCCTGGTATAACAACAATACCAAGTTCTTTCCCTATTTCTACAGCCGCCTGAGCATTATACGAAATATTATGATCTGTAATCGCAATAGCAGATAACCCGTTAACCACAGCCATTCCAACTATGTTTCCAGGGGTCATTTCACTATCCCCGCACGGTGACAGCGCAGTATGAATATGTAAATCGACTGCGATTTTCAGTTTATCGTTCATTTCATCAACTCATACGCTTTCAATATTATTTCAGCAGCCGGTAATTCAGAGGAAACAAGCGTAATTTCTTTTTCACGAGCTCTATTAATTACGGCTTCATCAATTTCTACACCTTCTGCAACAACAACACAAGCAATATCAGTCAAAGAAGCAACAGCAATAACATTTAAATTATTCATAATCGTCAACCACATATTACCTGTCTGTGCATGGGAAATAACCCAGCTTAATAAATCACAAGCGTAAAATCCTTTAACCTGCGTATTTCCATCTCCTGCCAAAACTTTCATTTTTAGTTTGTCAGCAATTTCATTAACTGTCATATTTATTATTTCTCCTGTTCTTCAACATCCATTACCGGAGGTTTAATCCCTTCAATTTCTATCATTTCTAACGCTAGTTCACGAACACGTTCACGAAGCTTAAAAACACAATCCGTAATTTTTGCGTTGCCACGTACGATATCCTCCGCAAGAGCCTTGCAACTTGGAGCACCGCAAGCACCACAATCAAGAGCAGGTAACTTGTCATATATTTTAGTCATTTCTTTGAACTTAGTAACAGCAACAGAAAAATCCGCGTCAAGCTTAGAAATATCTTTATGTTCCATCTCACGGTTCCATTCGCAGTTCTCAAGTTCACGTTCAGTTATAGGTGCAATTTTCGCCGGAATATCTTCTTTCATTATTCTGTTTCTTGTCTTAGCCATAAAGACATTTTCAACAGTCAAAGGACCTCCGAGGCATCCTCCTGTGCAAGCACCTGCTTCTATAAAATCAACATCTTTCAATTTATCATTTTCTATTTCATCAAGTATATGCATAACATTATGAATACCATCTACCGATAAAACTCTTTCAGTTTTGAGTGCAATAGCCTCTCCGCCTGATGCCGCCCACCTAATCCCGGTATAGCCTGCCTTATATACTTCTTCTACATCTTTATCTTTAATCTTCAATAAAACTTTCAACATTTTTAGATAAACCATTTTAATAGAAAAAACACCATTAACATTAGACTTTTCATCTTCAAACGGAGCCATTACACTAGTCATTTTTGCGGCGCAAGGAGATATAAAGAAAACTCCGACATCTAAAGGAGAAACATTATTCATTTCACAAAACTCACGTCGTGCATTTTGTGCAGCCATTTCCATAGGTGATTTTATTTTTAGAAGATTTGAGATTAAACTCGGGAATTTCATTTGAACAAGTCTTACAACCGCAGGACAAGCAGTAGATATTATAGGATACTTGCAATTACCTTCAGCAAGCAGTTGATTGGTTTTTTCTGTAACAATTTCGGCACCTCTAGCTACTTCATAAACCTGGTCAAAGCCAAGTGATTTAAGAGCATAAAGTATTTGTGCTCTTGAATAAGATACATCAAACTGAGCATATAGTGTAGGTGCAGGAAGTGCAATGGTGTATTTAAAATCAGTTAGCATATCCCACGAATCCGTTTTGGCAACTTTCGCCCTATACGGACAAGTTTTGACACACTCACCGCAGTCTATACATCTTTCATTAATTATACGAGCTTTGCCTTTTCTTACTCTTATCGCTTCGGTAGGACATTTCTTTATGCAATTTGTACATCCCATGCATATTTTTTCGTCCAAAACGATTGAATGGTAATACTCACCCATATATATTCATCTCTTCCGTTTAAGTTATTTTGATAATAAGAGTTACCTTCGTTCCAACATTAATTTCACTTTCCACGTGCATATCATCTGTATATCTTTTCATATTTGGAAGTCCCATACCTGCACCAAATCCAAGTTCTCTAACTTCCTGCGAGGCGGTAGACCAACCTGCCGTCATAGCTTTATCCAAATCCGGTATACCAGGACCATGATCGGTAATAACAACAACAATTTCTGTAGGACTTATTGAAACATCCGCATAACCGCCATCGGCATGAATAACCGCATTAATTTCGGCTTCATACATAGCAATCGCAACACGTTTAATAACATTAGGATTAATTCCTAATCTCGTTAAAGTTTTTTTGACACTGCTAGAAGCTTCACCTGCGGCAGAAAAATCCTCCGCGTTAATATCATAATGTAATCTTATGATTTCTTCACTCAATCCCAGACACCTCTTCCAATTAACCCGGCTGAGTAAAGCAAACCACAAGTAATAAACAAAGGATTTTTTGTGGTTAAAATGGTAATTCCTTTTTCTTTTGCCAAATCCACAATAGCTTCTCCTGGAATTTTTCCGCGAACAAAGCAAATGACACGGATATCCATCATTTCAGCTGTTCTAACAACTTGAGGATTAAGTAATCCTGTACATAGAACCACACTGTCTTTAACAAATGCCATAACATCACTCATCAAATCGGCACCACATCCTGATAAAATATCCAAATCAAGATTTTCTTCTCCAGTTAATAATTCGGCGTCCAACACTTCAATAATTTTTGAAACTTTCATATAGCTCTGCTCCTTTTGCCTGTTATAAGGCGTTATTCAATGATTTTGAAACTATTTTCGCTTGAGCAATTTTGCCTTCTTCAATAAAGTGAACACCATCATCACAGTGATAAAGAGGATGATCAAACATAGGTAAATATAAATCTTCAACAATCAAATTATATTTCAATCCGATTTTTTTGATTACTTCATTTCTTTCTCTTATTAAAACATCTTTCTCCTTGTCAATTTCTTCCAAATTTCCCGGAATCGACATTGGAGTACATGTAGCCAAAATAACTTTAGTTCCGGTAAAATTATTCAAAATATAGTTTATCGTTTTTTCATAATTCATTTCATATTCATCGGTATTTAAATGCCAACCGTGAAGACCGTTGTTAAAATGAATAATGTTATATTTATATCCGTATTGTTTAAAAACAAATTCCATTTCGGGAATAAAATAAGGATTATCGATAGCTTTTGATGTTCCCATAGCGGTAATACGTAACGTATCGCCTAATATATTTATAACATCAGGAAAATATCCGCATGTTATTGAATCACCTACTAAAAAAGCTCTCGGTAAATCTTGGTCCTCTGCTTCATCCCACCATAAATTTGTCCATTCTTTATTTTCTAATACAGCCATAAATCAAATCCTCCAAAATCTTATTCATTAGATAAACTGTTTTTATAATCGGTAGGTGTCATCCCCGTATGCTTTTTGAACAATCTTGAAAAATAATTCAAATTTTCAAAGGAAAGCATATCCGATATTTCAGAAAAAGTGTATTCCCTACTTTCAATAAGACGTTTAGCTTCATCTATTTTCAACATTCTGAAATACTGCATGATGCTCATTCCTGTAGTTTCCTTAAAAACTCCGTAAATATGTGCACGGCTGTAATAAGTAAAAGTACAGATTTCATCTATTAAAAGTCTTGAATACACTTTGTTTCTTAACATGTCCATAATATTATAAACTAAATACTTTGCAGACATTATACACTCCGAAGTATCTTGTTTTTTTGGTTCAACGTTATTATCGTTTCCTCCATTATCATAAACTGTTTGTGTTATAGTTCTTTTTAAAAAGCTTCTTGTAATTTCTTCCAAACAAATTTTCAAAGGTTCAAAACCTTTTTCGTACATAACCGTTGATTGTAATTCGATACTATCATGAATAGACGCATCAAGTTTTTCGAGTATATTATCTTCCAGATGAAGAATTTTCTGACTAAGCAGTATAAAGAAAGGCGACGACGATGTAAAGCTGAAAATAAAAGCATCAAAATCCGATGAATGTTTCCCATATATCGTAAGCTCTCTGTTGGGTTTATAGAAAAATAATTCTCCCTCATTTATAACACGTTTACCTTCGTGAAATATAGCAGTTGCTGATCCCTTTTTTATATAGACTAGCTCCCATAAATTCTCTGCAATACCAAATTTCCCACTGGATAAAAGTAAATTACAGTGAATAAGTGATACAGGCGATATATCTATTTGCATATAGTCAAAATCAACTTTTCTTTTCATAAAGGTATTCTTTTTTCAACTATTTAAACATAGGTCCGAAATTTTTGCATGCTCTAAAATCGGCACTTTGCAAATCTTCGGTTCCGAATGCATTCCATGCTGAAGGTCTAAATATCTTAGAATCATCAACATTGTGCATGTTTACAGGAATGCGTAACATAGAAGCTAAAGTAATCAAATCAGCACCGACATGTCCGTAGCAGAAAGCGCCGTGGTTTGCACCCCAGTTAGCCATAACGCTATATACATCTTTAAATGCACCTTTGCCTGTAAGTGTTGGAGCAAAAAATGTAGTCGGCCATGTAGGATCAGTTCTGTTATTAATTATATCAAATGTCTTTTCATCAACTTCACATGAATAACCTTCAGCTATCTGCAGTACAGGTCCTAAACCTTTAACAATATTTAATCTTGCAACAGTTAAAGGAATACCGCCTTTTGTTCCGTGTTTATAATGGCTTGAAAATCCGCCGCCACGGAAATAAAATACATCTGCAGGACACCAAACTGTTTCTTCAAGAAGAGCATCAACATCTTTATCATTCAATTCCCAATATTTTTTGATAGTTGGTTTTCCTTCATCATCCGTCGCAAAACCGCTACCATCAAGAGTTGTTGCTCCTGAATTAAGAAGATGAATAAATCCGTTTGCTGCAAGACCTGTAGGTTTCTTTCCAGAAACACGTTCAATAGCTTCCGGACTCCAATATGTTCTAATATCCGAAAATCCTGACGGTCTGTCTGTTAATAAATGTTCGAACAACATTGCTAAACCATTCAAAGTATCATTTTCTGTAGCAACAACAAAAGCTTCTCTAATGCCATCCCAATCGAACTGACTACAAAGCATAGCTTCGAGGAAATCTCCGTTTGGTAAATGGTCTGTCCACTGACGTTGACCTTGGAAACCTGACGCAATTGCGTTATGACCGCATGCTTCTTCAACATACCCAAGCTCCGCAAGTTTCGGATTCCCAACCATTAAATCTTTATATATAATCATACATTTAACAACGTATTCCCATTGCTTATCTTTTTCTTCTCTTGTAAAAGCTTCTGTCTCGGCGTTTTTGTCAAAACCTTCGATGCAATATTCTTTAACCCACGACATAGCGCGGTCAAATTCATCTTTACAATATATTTCACGATCGATGCGGCGTATAAGTTCAACTTCGTCAACAGATTCACTTCTCATACCGAAATATTCTTGAAGCATATCTTGATCAAGAATTGAACCAGCAATTCCCATCGTCATCGAACCTACTTGTAAATAACTCTTACCTCTCATGCTGTCCGCAGCAATCGCAGCTTTAGCAAATCTGAGTATTTTTTCTTCAACGTCAGCTGGAATTTCTGTATCGTTTTTGTCCTGAACATCTTTGCCATAAATCCCAAAAGCAGGTAAACCTTTTTGTGAATATCCTGCTAAGGCACAAGCCAAATAAACTGCACCAGGACGTTCCGTACCATTAAAACCCCAAACAGCTTTAATAGTTGAAGGATTCATATCCAAAGTTTCAGTTCCGTAGCACCAACACGGAGTAACGGTCAAAGTAATATGAACGCCCTCTTTCTCAAATTTCTGTTCACATCTTGTAGCCTCGGCAACACCACCGATTGTTGTATCTGATATAACTACTTCTATCGGAAGGCCATTAGCATGACGAAGATTATCTTGTATAAGCTTAGCGGCCGATTTAGCCATCTCCATAGTTTGAGCTTCTAAGCCTTCTCTGACACCTTTTCTTCTTCCGTCGATACATGGACGAATTCCTATTTTTGGAAGCCCTCCAAGTAAACGATCAACAGGTTTATTCATATAATGTTTTGCCATAATTGTACTATACTCCTCTCGCATATAAACGCGTTTTTTTGTAAATAAATGTTATAATATTCTAGCATACAGACGTCTTAATGTCAAAGACAAACATTAATTAATCTGCTTTCCATCGTAAAATATTCGCACCTTTTTCTTGTTCCCAATCAACTTATAATTTTCGAGTTTGCCCTCTTTCCATTTGATATCAATCAAAAAATTACCTTTAGCGCGTAGTCCTTTTATTTCCCCATCATTCCAAACCTTAGGAAGCGCAGGTAAAAGTGTTATTACATCGCCTCGTGATTGCATTAACATTTCAGTAATTGCACTGACAGCACCGAAATTACCGTCAATCTGAAAAGGAGGATGTGCATCAAACAGATTCGGATAGGTTCCACCTTTAAGTGGACGAACATCGTCATCTTTACTTTCCACCAAACGAAGCTGCATATTTAGAAGCTTAAGTGCATGTTCACCATCACGAAGCCTTGCCCATAAATTTATTTTCCAGCTAAGACTCCAACCAGTTCCGTTATCACCTCTTGCTTCAAGCGATTTTTTGCAAGCATTAGCAAGTTCGGGAGTTGCAGAAACATCAATCATCTGTCCTGGATGAAGCGCATAAAGATGAGAAACATGTCTGTGTTCCGGTTCGACCTCCATCATATCGCCATACCATTCTTTAAGTCTTCCGGAATTATCCAGCTCAAAAGGTAAAAGGTTTTTGAATTTTACCCTGATTTCTTTCGTAAAATCATTTTCTTTGACCTTTAATATTTCACAGCATTTCAAATAATTCTCAAAGACCTCTTTAACTATTGACATATTCATAGTCGAAGTCTCCGAAACCGCACATCTTCTGTTGTTGTAAACAAAAACATTCTCAGGAGAAGTCGCAGGACAAACGATAAGTTTGCCATTTTTATCTGGTACTAGTATATCGCTGCAGAACATTGCACATTTTTTGATAATCGGAAAAGCCGTTTCTTTAAGAAATAATTTATCGGTAGTGTATTCATAATGCTCGAAAAGATGATGGCAAAACCAACCACCTGCCATATTCCAGAAAGACCATTCGCCGCTTCCACCGATACCGTCAGTTCCAACTGGAACGGTATTTCTCCAAAGATCAACATTATGATGGCAAACAAAACCTCTCGCACCGTAATGAATCTCCGCGGTTTTTTCGCCTATTTCCGAAATATCTTTGATCATTTCTATAAGAGGCATATGAAGTTCAGGCGTATTGCACATTAGCACATGCCAATAATTCATTTCCGTATTAATATTTGTCGTGTAATTTGAAGACCAGGGCGGAATCAACCTGTCATTCCATATCCCCTGTAAATTTGAAGCTTGAGATCCTTCTCTTGATGATGAAATCGCCAAATAGCGACCAAAATTGTAAAATAAAGTATAAAGAGCCATATCCGGTTCGTCAGGGTTAAAATTTCTCAGTCTTTCAGAAGTTGCGACATTATCTTTAAAGCTTGTACCCAAAGACAGAACTACTCTATCAAAATAATATTGATAATCCTTTATATGATCGCGTTTCAGTTGCTCATAAGTTTTTGCTCTGGCCTCGCTTAAATTCGAAAGACATAAATCTTTATACTCTTTGCCCTCTATAAACGGAAGTTTGTTATAACCATTAAAGCTGGTTTCTGTGCTGAAATAGATAATTGCACTATTTGCCTCGTTCACAAACAGCGTATTATCGTGACAGGAAACTTTACCACCCTGAGCCGAAATTCTAATAGCCGAACGGAACGAAACTCCCTTTTTGTCATCATCGTCCGAATAAGTTAAATTATCCCTTCCGTAGCTTGCAACATGACAGTCACAGTCTGAAGGACACTCTCCATCCATAATTAATGTATCAGTTCCTTTTAACGAAAAAACGCATTTAAGCTTAGAATCCATAGAAGCGCTGAAAGAAACAGCACCCGAGACATCGCTCCAAATACGAACAGCCATGACTTTATCGACATTTGAGACGAAAATTTCGCGGTACATTTTGACCCCAGCAACTACATATCCGATATTCATAACCGCTTCTCGTAAATCTAAAGTTCTGCGGTATTTTGTCGAACTTACTAAACCTGTTAACTGCGAACCTGGATTTTTGAAATTAATATTTAAATCACCGAGCGGCATATACATATGAGCCCACGGTCCGAAAAATTTACTCTCAAGTAAATCTTGCGACTCATCATATTTTCCGTCCAGCGCAAGATCTCTAGCTTTTTTGTAAAATTCAAAACTTCCAGGAACCGTTCTGTCTTCCGGAAATCCAGTCCACAGCGTATCGTGATTAAGTGATATTTTTTCGTTATCATACTTACCATAAACCATAGCACCAATAGAACCATTTCCTAATGGTAACGCTTCAGTCCATACATTAGCGGGTTTTTCGTAAAACAATACAACTTCATCATTGTTAATGTTCATACTCTGTTTATCCTCTCACTTTTTGAAACTCACCTTAGCCACACGAACAACGTAATTTGTTCCATAAGAATATGGAGTACATATTACTTGAACAAAATCACCTTCCTGAACAAAATCAAGCTTTTCATCATTATCAAGCCACTTAATTTCTTCGCATATTCCCGAAACTCCACTCATGGTTACACCGTTTTTCTTTTCGGTATCATTTTTGACAACATTAAAAGAACCAAGCATTCCTATATTTGAAACGAATAAATATAAACATCCGTTATCACCATTAACAACGAAATTTTCATCATAATTTGTTTTGATAGCAGAAGGACGAACGTTATAAATTGCTTCGCTAAACGGTCTCATCCAGTTCCCTACTTCTTCGATAAAACCTTTATCGATTGTACGTATACTTCCATCACCTTTGGGTCCAACATTAAGTAACATATTAGCCCCATATCTACGGCAAGTAGCAATTTCGCTGATAATTGTTGATAATGATTTATAATTAACATCCTTCTGAGCGTAACCCCAGTGACTATTTAAAACTTCACACATTTCACTGCCGAGATATTTTCTCCAACCGTCTTTATTAATCGCAAAAGGTGCCCCGCGTTCAAAAGTAACGCAATCAATTTCTGGTCTACCTGGTTGTCCCAATTTATCAAGCCCCGTGTTATTTACAATAATAGCATCAGGTTGATAAGATCTTATCATAGAATATAAATCATCTTCCTGCCAATCGTCATCAGGTCTACTCCAGTTACCGTCAAACCAGACACCACCGATATTACCATACTCCGTGCATAAAATTTTGACACTTTCCTTTAGATATTGAAGATAACCTTTGAAATCATTATGAAAACTCGGTTCTCTCCAATCCAAAGTTGTGTGATACATAACAGGAACAATATCGTGTTTATGACAACTGTTTGCAAACTCATAAATCAAATCTCGTTTTGCTGGTGAGTGAGGCGCATCAAAAGTACTCAATCCTCTGGCATCATAAAGTGAAAATCCATCGTGATGACGTGTAGTTAAAGTAATATATTTCATCCCGGCATTTTTCGCCATAGTAACTATTTCTTCAGTGTTAAAATTTTCAGCGGTAAAATTTCTTTCAAGTTTTTCATATTCTTCCATAGGTATATTATTTAAATCTAAAGCCCATTCTCCTTGTCCAAGCAAAGAATAAAGGCCATAATGAATAAACAATCCCAATCCGTATCTTTCAAAATTATAAATTCTTTTTTCAGGTTTTGGTATCATAAAAACATAACCCTTTCATCTATTAATAAATTAATTGTTAAATTAGAAACTTAAATCTTTAATTATTTCTCCAGCCATAATCAAACCTGCAACAGAAGGTACAAAAGCAACACTTCCTATAATACGTTTGCCTTTTGTTTTTTCATTATCTGTTTCGTCTTTTTTATAAAGTGTGCTAGGGATTTCTTTTGAATAAACAACTTTTAATTTAGAAACGCCCAAACTTCTAAGTTCTTTTCGCATAACTTTTGCAAGTGGACAAACCGAAGTATCATAAATATCAGCGACCTCGAACTTGGTAGGATCCAATTTATTTCCAGCACCCATTGCACTGATAATTCTAATATTATTTTTGTCAGCACGAAATGCAATATTTATTTTTGAAGTAATCGAATCTATAGCATCTGCAATATAATCATACTTTGTAAAATCAAATTGATCTGCGGTTTCCTGCGAATAAAACACTTTATAAGCATTGACTTTCGCATTAGGATTTATTTCTAAAATTCTTTCCTTCATAACGTCAACTTTGGCCATTCCCAAAGTTTTATGTGTTGCAATAATTTGCCTATTTATATTTGAAAGTTCTATGTTATCATTGTCAATAATATCAAATTCACCAACACCTGAACGTGCCAGCGCTTCAACAAGATAACCTCCAACTCCGCCGATTCCGAAAACTGCAACATGTGATTTTTGAAGTTTTGATACAGCTTCCTCTCCCAACAAATACTCAGTTCTTATAAATTGCCCTGCCATTATACTGCTCCGTTTCTTCTCTTTCGATAAATCATTAATCCAAATCCTGCCAAAACAAATACGTTAATCAATAAAACACTCCAAATGGAAATTCTAAATGTAATATTGTCCTTTGTATATATTATAATATCGTTATCTCCATCGAAAACATATGAATATCTATAATTAAATCTGTCATTTGGAGCTGTATCGCCCAAATCCATAAATTCCATAACATTTCCAGCAGCTGTTGAATTATCCGCCCATTTAAAATCCAAATCTAAATCCAAACCGCCAGAAATTCCTAAATCATCTCTTGAAACAGCAATAGTCATAACATTGCCAGATACGGAAAAAGTTGCATTACCAACATTCGTTCCTTCCCAAGCTGTTCCGTTAAAATGTTCCACAACCGCTTCATTTCCTGTTCTACTTCTGTTTATAACAAAATCATAACCTTCCCAACCAGTTGAACTATCTTGATCAATATTAATATACAGATTCATCCAATTAGAACCATCATCCAAAATTATATCATCTTTGGTTGTGACCATAAAATAAACATTCTTGTTATCCTGAGTAACTTTTGCGTAATCGAAATCATTACGTCCAGTGTTATTATTATAATAATATTCATGTGAAAATGAAAGTTCATGGCGTAGTGCCGTGTCCCCGATATTATCCATAAAAGTAAGTTCAATATCATCCCACTGCGAAATATCTTTTGAAAGATTTATTGTTTTTGATTCATAAGAAGATTGCAAACGACCTGTTCCCTTATATTTTCTTATATTTGAAATCATTTGATAGAAATAATTATCCCCAAAACCAACACCGTCACGTAATTTCATTGGTTCCGCATCTCTACTGAATTCAGTGTTAAAATTATCCACAAACGAATAACCATCAACTTCGGTGTTTGCAAAATAATTTGTTCCATCTTCAAATTGTCCCGCAAGCCATTCATTCCAACCTGTTATCATAATTACTTTTGGATCCAACTCTAGCGCATATCTAAACTGTTCATCAAAACAATATCCGTATTTTGACGTGTTAATTCCAAATTCAAAATCGTTTAGTTTATTGTTAGGTTGAATCCCGTTTAAATAACTTCTTCCGATACTTGATGTAGCATGCTGTGCAATATTAACTGAAACTTGTTCGTTGTTCCCATCGAAATCACGACCGTAAGGTTGTTTGACATCAGAAAGCCATGGCCAATAACCGTCCTGATCAGTCCATGCCCAACTTCCTCTAACGGTAAAATTCTTCAGTTCATTCGCATGTCTTCCGTATTCCGCACTAGGATTGGCAAAAATTAAAGGTTTACCTTCCCACATGAAAAACAAATCTTTATATTTCTCGTAATTAGTTTCTGAATATACGGTAGTCATCAAAACATCCAAATCAGCATCTAAAGTCGATGCATCATCTCCAGTAAGAAAACAAATTTGAGGAGTTTGTCCTCCTTCTTTACGAATTTTCAACCATGTATCAAAAAGAGCCTCATGTGCTTCTCTATATGTCTCAGCATTAGAAACATCAAGGAAAATAAAATCTACACCTGCTTCTGTAAGCATATATGCATGTTTTCTATAAACCCATTCATCTACATTTGTATAATAACCAAAATAAGGTTCCGCCCAGTAATGCCCATAAGTATTAACTCTTTGTTCTAATAGATTCTTGAGCGCATCTAACCCCTGCTCTTGGAATGTTTTTGTATGGTCTACAATTTTATATCCATTATCCGGAAAGCACAAAAAATAAAACAAGCCGACAATTTTGTCATCACGTGATTCAAGATTGACAGGAGTCGTTCTATCTAAATCATCAGTCGCAATCCAATTGCTATAATCGATAATTCTTTGCGTTTCACTTGTAGTATAAACTGGTTCATTGATTTTGATAGTTGAATATTCGACATCCTTTAAATAACCGGAAAAGTTTTCTGTTATAATCGAACAATAACCATAACTTACGATTGCTGTGTTTTCAAAATCACCGACTAGGTTATTAGCACCGTCGAAAACTTTTATATGATTTACAGCGCCAAATGAATAATAATCTATATCTATAATTGTATTTCCGTTTACATATAAATAAATGTGATCCTTTTGATCTGAAATCACAACTTTATATTCTGTTCCCGAAGTCGTCGGCATGTTAAAAGGAATAGAGGTATTAGTTCCGAAAATATTAAGAGTTACCTTATCACCAGAAAAACTAAACCATATCCCATTTTGTGAACTGTTAATCGGTTGAAATGGGTTTCTTACAGAAGTTTTGACCGTTCCAGATTTTTGATTTATAGTTAAAATAAAATCAGCCGGATAAACACCATACATATCACCTAAAGTTGCAGTGGTATACATTCTAAGATTACTATTTTGCGGCAAATTGATTGTACCATTCGACAAGGTATAACCAGCGTTATTAATCACCTTAAATCCTTCTATCCTACTGTTGTTTGTACTGCTTTTGAATGTTGTTGTTTCGTATGTCGCATTATCTTCGGCATTACTTGAAACATTCTTACCAAAAAAACAAAACATACCACATATTATCATAATCATTACTACAGATATAATCTTTTTCACAAACAAAACCTCCGAACTTTTAGCATTATTTCATTATGGATAATATCATAACTGTGTGGCATTATGTTGTCAAATTTTTTATTGTTTGTTAATAATTTTCTTGATTTTTGTATTTATTTAGTGTATCATACCAAAATAACAACTTGAGAAAACTCTAATTTAGGGAGTACACAAAAATGGACTTAGGCGGTCACGAACGAAGTAAGAATACAAAAGACACGAAGGTTTATAAATTCGATCAATTGTTTGATTCACAAAAAATGTTTGATCACGAATTTCTATCCCAGAAGAACTCTGTTTCACGCGTTATTGGCTTATGTAGAACAAACATGACACAGAACAAAGTCGAATTTATTATTTTTCCAGACAATTATAAATCACACAGTTATGAAGTTCTTACATATGATGATGTTTGTAATGTTGTCAAAACGAATGTAGTCGGAGATAACGAAGTAATACAACTATATAATATACTATCGTATGATTCGATAATTAAAGCTTACAAAAAAGGTAAACGTTATATTTCATATGAATATAGAAGAAAAGATCCTGAAGGAAACATCAGATGGGCTGCTGCTGTCTGTTTTATTAATTACGACCCCATAAGCAAAGAAATATATTGTTTTAACTATATCAAAGATATAGATTATAAGAAAAAAAGAGAACTATCTTTTCCCGAAAAGATATCTCATGATTCCGAAACAGGACTGTATAATGCCGCAACAGCAAAAAAAATGATTAAATCTTTAATAGAAACCAACAAGAATAATACGTCTTGCTGTGTCTTGTATATACAAGAAATAACGAATTATAACGAGCTCAAAGAACTTCTTGGGCGCCCTGTTTTGATGAAAGTTTTTTCTGAATTATGTCGCAGATATGAATTTTTGTTACCCTCCGATATAATAACATATTATGAAGGAAACGGAAGATTCCTTTCCTTCGCTCCTGATATAGAATCAGAAGACATCGCAGAAGAATTAATGTTGAATTTAATAAGTGAATTTGAAGAAATACTTGGAACATTAAAGATTGAAATTACTTTTAAGTGTAATTTAGGGGTTGTTCTTCATACAGGACCTAATTTGGTATATCAGAATTTATATAATAAAGCTATCGCATCGCTTAGCGCCCCGAAGAATGGTATTGCCGAAAGATATGCAATTGTCAGAGATAATGAATTTAGCAAACCACCTGAAACCAATAATAATAACGAAGCGTTAAATGTCCTTTTTGAAAGCACTAATTATCTCCTGTCTTATGACAAACTTGACAGAGCTTTAAATAAAGTATTATCTATTGTAAATAAATTTTACGATGCTGAATGTTCCTATATTTTTGAACTTGATAAAGATAAGAAAAAAGTTACAATAACATATGAATATAAAGCGGACAAAATGTCCCGTTTGCATTTTAACAAAAATTTTTCCAATGAGGTTTTTCCTGTTCTTTTAAATGCGTATGAGACAAAACAAACTTTAATTCTTGATAATGTGAAAGAAATGATTCCTTCTCAGAATTTTTATTCAATTTTCTTGATTCCATTCCCAACGGAGAATAATATCGTAGGTTTTATAGGAATTAATAATGCGACGACTCATTTCGATGATATTTCTTTGTTAAATGTCCTATCGGTTTATGTTTCAGCCGAAATACAAAAACAGAAGTTACAGTCAAAACAAGAATATTTAATTTACCATGACGACCTTACTGGTTTACTTGATAGAAACAGCTATTTGAAATATTTAAGTCAAACCAACGAAAATTCTATAATATCCATGGGTATTTTATGTGCTGATATAAATGGACTTAAACATTTAAACGATTTGTTTGGTTTAGGTTATGGTGATAATATTATCAAAAGCATCGGTTTAATTTTCACCAAACATTTTAGATCTACTGATGTTTTTCGTCTGAACGGCGGAGAATTTCTTGTTTTATGTAAAGATATTACTCATGATGTTTTTATTGAAAGAGTTTTGGCGGTTCGCGAAGAAGCAGAAAGAAAGCATCCGCATTATTTATCTTTAGGTTATACATGGACTGATAAAGATATCAATATAATAAATTTAACAGAACATGCACGTCAGTTGTTATCAATTGCAAAAAACGAATACAGACAAAGTACAAAAAAACAAAAAAATTATTATTATTCAGATGCACTTGATAATATCAAAAAACAAATTGATTCTGGTAAATACATTATGTATTTGCAACCAAAATCAGATATCTCTACTGGTGTTATATGCGGAGCAGAAGCTTTGGTCCGTATGAAAAATTCCGATGACAGTATCATAACTCCAAATAACTTTATTCCTACACTCGAGAAAGAAAACCTTATAAGATTTATTGACTTTTTCATGTTTGAAGAAGCATGCAAAACACTTCATAAATGGAATGAAAGCAATCTAATTTCCATACCTATTTCAATAAATTTTTCAAGAGCAACGCTACTGGAACCTGGATTTATAAACACTTTGTTTTCTATTTTCCAAAAATATACTATACCCGCGAATTTTCTTGAACTTGAGATAACTGAATCGTTGGGTGAAATGGAACGCGAAACAATATCCGAAATAAGCACGGCAATAACTGAGAAAGGTTTTTTACTTTCATTAGATGATTTTGGCTCTAATTATTCGAGTCTTTCAATACTTGCTACAGTTAATTTTAACACCGTTAAGCTTGACAAAAGTATAATAGATGATATTGTTACAAATAAGACTAGTCAGTCTATAGTCAAAAATGTTCTTCAAATATGTAAAGATACTTCACTTATAAGTCTTGCTGAAGGTGTTGAAACCAAAGAACAGCTAGATTTACTTGCGAAATATGGTTGTAATACTGCCCAGGGATATTATTTTGATAAACCTATGAGCCGTAGTAAATTTGAAGAGAAATATTTGTAATAAATCAGAAAAATGAACAGATGTTCATATGGGGATAATTTTTAATGAGTAATACCTTTCTACCAATAAGCAAAGAAGATATGTCAAGACGCAATATAAAGTGTCTTGACTTTGTTTATATAAGCGGTGATGCGTATGTCGATCATCCTTCCTTCGGAACCGCATTAATATGCAGACTTCTTGA
>Ga0209373_10002626_pt1 | contig 17647 bp, 9 predicted proteins | sample Higcelweek5metaG_FD_187173 | JGI IMG/M metagenome (GOLD analysis project Ga0209373, IMG submission 187173) | Freshwater pond sediment microbial communities from the University of Edinburgh, under environmental carbon perturbations - High... | ecosystem: Environmental > Aquatic > Freshwater >... | reverse complement strand
CAAGTACATGTTCGGCCGCATCTCCTTCGAGTCGCTGCGCGGCGGCAAGACCTACCACTGGCGCTACAAGTACGGCCCCAATCCCGCCAACGAGTCCCTGAAGACCAGCGAGACCTTCACGTTCCAGACCATGTCCGGCTCGCTCGCCTCGCGTGCGATCCGCATCGCCGTCGTCCAAGGCATCGACCTCGGTTCGCCGAAACTTTCCGCCGCCCTCGACAACCTCATCGCCGCCAAGCCCGACTACGTCGTCTTCGCCGGCAACAGCGTCGCCTACGACGCGCCCGTCGCTCAGGCCGCCACCACTGCCGATGCCATGCGCGCCAAGTGGCATGCGCTTCTCGCCCAGCCCAAACTCGAGGCGCTCCTCGCCTCCACCGGTTCCTACTGGCTCAAGAACGACCGCGACTTCCGCTTCGCCGCCGCCGACTACACCGCCGGCAAGGAACCCTCCGCCGAGCTCGGCTCCACCATCTTCCGCGAGCAGACCCCCGTCACCGATCCGCGCGACGCGACCAGCCTCACCTTCCGCGGTATCCAGGCCACTCGCGACCTCGCTCTGTGGATGCTCGAAGTCCGCGACTACCGCAGCCCCAACGCGGCCGCCGACAACAAGGACAAGTCCCTCTGGGGCCCCTCGCAGGCCGAGTGGGTCGAGCGCAGCCTCCTCAGCGCCGTTTCGCCCTTTCGCCTCGTCATCCAGCCCTCCGCCATCGTCGGTCCCGATTCGGCCCCCGATTCCCACGTCACCGCTTTCCGCACCGAGCGCCAGGCCTTCCTCGACCACGTGAAGGCCAACAATCTCGACGAGAAAGGCCTCTTCATGATCGTCGGCGGCAACGCCCAGTACCACTCGGTCGCCGCCGAAGGCCTTGAGGAAATCTCCGTCGGTTCGCTCACCACCCCGGCCGCGGTCACCTCCGCCCCCGCCGGCGTGAAGCTCGCCTACGGCCAGTCCCAGCCCGCCGCCGGTTTCGCCCTGATCGAAGTTGTCCCCGGCGTCACGGCCGTCCCGGCCAATGGTGACAAGCCCGCCGTCGTCGGCGTCGCTGCGAAGCTCACCATCAAGCTCGTCAACGCCGAGACCGGCGCCGTGGCCTACGAGACTTCGAAGGAAGCGCCGATCGTGACGAAGAAGTAAGCGTCGCCACGTTCCCAATCTCCAAGCCGCGCCGACCAACGGCGCGGCTTTTTTGCACCCCGAACGCCGCTACTGCGCGGTCCCTTGCGGCCCGGCTGGCCGTCCCGCTTACGCGTGCCGACACCGCGGGCACGGGTTCGGAGGCCGTGGCGCGAGGATTCCCGCCGCGGCAGGGCGTGGCGGCGCACGCGAGTTCGCGAAGTGTTGGCTTTGCATACAGAATGCGTGCTTCCCGCTCACCTCTTCCCGCCCGCGCACCCCATGTCATTCGCCGACGACCCCCACAACCTCCAGCGCTTCGTCGACGCGCAGGCGGAGGTGTATGCCGCCGCGCTGGGCGAACTGCACGCCGGCCGGAAACGCACGCATTGGATATGGTATGTCTTTCCCCAGGCGATGGGATTGGGCTCCAGCCCTACCGCGCAGCTCTACGCCATCCGTTCCCGTGCCGAAGCCGCGGCCTACCTCTCCCATCCGCTCCTCGGCGCACGCCTGCGCGAGTGCACCGCGGCCCTGCTCGCGGTGAACGGGCGCACCGCCGAGAGGATCATGGGCTACCCCGACTACCTGAAGCTCCACTCTTCGATGACGCTCTTCGCCGCACTCGCCGGCGCCGGAAGTCCCTTCGCTGCCGCGCTCGCGAAGTACTTTGCCGGGACACGGTGTCCGCACACCGTGGCGTTCCTGAAAGCCGAAGGCGGGACTCCATGACCGGCATGCAGGGCCGCACATCGCGTCCGGCCGTGTGTTCGTGACTGTGGAGGTTGCGGCGGTAGCCGCGCGGGCCGGGCCGACGACCGGCCCGGACGGAGCGAACCGCTGCGGCGATCCGGGCAACATGACGGTTCGAAGAAATCGACTCGCAGGGGGCCGGACTCCGCTTTCACGCTGCGCGTCATGCCCTCGTTTTCCGTAAGTCGCATCCTGCCGCTGTCGGTCGCGCTATGCTGTGCCGCAGGTTTGCCCCTTTCCGCCGTGCCGTCGCGGCCCGAGGCCGCCGCCACGACTCCCGCCATGAGCATCGACTCCACCGCCGTCTCCCCGCGCGATCCGCGCATCCAGTACATGGGGCGCCTCGCCTTCGCGGGCGACGCCGAGGCGAAGATGGGGTTCCCGGGCGTGACGATCCGCTTCGCCTACCGCGGCCCGGCGCCGACGATTCTCCTCGGGGCGAGCTCGGCGTTCTGCGGGTTCAACCTTTCCGTCAACGGTTGGCAGCCGGTCGTCGTCCGCCCGCCCGAGGGGCGCAGCGAGCTGCCGCTGCCGTCCGGCCCGGCCCCGAAGGGCGGCTGGGTTGTGGAGCTCGTCCGTCGCAACGAGAACTGGCAGGGTGTCGCCACTTTCCACGGACTTCGGCTGCCCGCCGGTTGCGAACTCCTCGCGCCGCTGCCGCTGCCGAAGCGCAAACTGATGTTCATCGGCGACTCGATCACCTGCGGCGAGGCGATCGACCGCGTGCCGCCCGAGCTCGACAACACCTCGCGCATGGCCGACGCCCCGCGCGCCTACGGCATGCTCCTCGGGCGCGAGCTCGGCGCGCAGGTCCACCTCGTGAGCTGCGGCGGCCGTGGCGTGATGCGCAACTGGAAGGGCGAGGGATCCGATCGCGATGTCACCGCGCCGCAGTTCTTCCAGCGTGCGCTGCCCGACGAGCCCGAGGCGAAGTGGGATCACGCCAGCTACATGCCCGACGCCATCGTGATCGCGCTCGGGCAGAACGACCTCAGCTCCGGCTTTGTCGACGAGACGGCGTTCACGGCGGCCTTCGCCAGCTTTCTGGCCGACATCCGCAAGGTCCACCCGCGTGCCGCGGTGCTCTTCACCGAGAGCCCGATGCGCAGCGAGGACCCCGCCACCGAGGACGGCCGCAAGCGCGAGTTCCAGCGCCGCTGCCTGCGCACGGTGGTCGAGGCCGCGCGCAAGGCCGGCGACAAGCGCGTGGCCTTCGCTCCGCTGCACCAGTATCCGGGTACGCCGACCAATGCGCACCCCGTTGCCTTCCAGCACGAGCAGATCGCCGCCGAGCTGATCGGCCCGTTGCGCTCGCTTGTCGGATGGTAGGAGTCGAGGCGAGAGGGGAGAGAGGAGAGAGGGCGGAAGACTGACCGCGGAGGGCGGAAGCCGCGGCGCCGGCCTCCGTGCCGGCGATGACGGGCGATGCCGGACACGGGTTTGGAGACCCGTGGCACGACGGAACGTGCGAGATGTCGGCGGCGCGCCGGGGAAAGCTGCTTGCGCGAGCGGCTCTGCGGGCCGGAAGGGCACTGGCGTGTTGCACTGTGGCAGAGTACCGCTGCCCGCATTAATTCTGCGCCGCATCGCGCCGGCCGGCCTCATTTCGTTTGGCGCGGGCGGAGGGGAGGCAACACTGCCCGTCCACCCCCTTCTATCGCCATGCTCCATCGCTTTGCCCTCGGGTTTGCCCTAGCCGGTATGTCCGCGCTCGCCGTCGCCGGTTCCGGCGGTGCCTCCGCCTTCGAGAAGAACGCCGATAGCGTCGTTCTCCCCGTGCCCGAAGGCTGGTTACGCCTCCAGGTCTGCACGCCGGACATCGTCCGCGTCTCCTGCGCGCCCGACCGCTCCTTCTTCGCCCGCCAGGGCGTCATGCTCGATCCGGCGCGCAAACCGGTCGCGACCGAGTGGTCCGTCACCCAGGAGCCGGCGGCGCTGGTCCTGAAGACTTCGCGGCTCCAGGTGCGTGTCGATGCCGCCACGGGCGCCGTGGCGTTTGCCGATGCCGCCGGCCGGCCGATCCTGAGCGAGGTGGTCGGCGGGCGCACGCTCGCACCGGCGGAGGTGCAGGGGCAGAAGGTGCTGCAGGTGCGCCAGCGCTGGCAGGCGCAGGCCGACGAGTCGCTCTACGGCCTCGGCAACCACCAGCTCGGCCTCCTCGACATCAAGGGCCACGACATCGACCTTTGGCAGCACAACGGCACCGTCGCCGTCCCGTTCCTGCTCTCCAGCCGCGGCTACGGCCTGCTCTGGGACAACGCCGCGTACACGCGCTTCGGCGACACCCGCGAGTTCGAGCCCATGCCCGCCGCGCAGCTGCTCGACGCCGCCGGCCGCCCCGGCGGCCTCACCGTCCGCTACTTCGCCGGCGGCGACTTCTCGAAGCAGAAGGCCGAGGCGACCGTTGCGGCGATCGACATCGCCGCGCCGCCGCGCGATGAGCACCAGCAGCTCGCCAAGATCCCCGACGGGGTCGACAAGGACGAGGTCTACAACACCTACGTCCATCCCTCGCTCAAGGTGACCGGCCCGATCTCGGTGCGCTGGGAGGGCAGCATCGTGCCGCAGGAGAGCGGCGAGTTCCTCTTCCAGGCGTTCTCCAACGGCGACGTGAAAATCTGGATCGACGGCCGGCAGATTGCCAACCACTGGCGCCAGGGCTGGCTGGCCTGGCTCGACCAGGCGAAGGTCCGCCTCGAGGCCGGCCGCCGCCACTCCATTCGCGTCGACTGGGTGCGCACCGAGGACTCGCCCACGGTCCAGCTCCGCTGGAAGACCCCGGCCGCCTCCGCCGACACCTCGCTGTGGTCGGAGGTCGGTGACGGCATCGACTACTACTTCGTCCACGGCGCGAAGCCCGACGCGGTGATCGCCGGCTACCGCTGGCTCACCGGCCCGACGCGGCTGATGCCGAAGTGGTCGTTCGGCCTCTGGCAGTCGCGCCAGCGCTACATGACCGCGCAGCAGAGCCTCGACATCGTCGACGGCTTCCGCAGCCGCCGCATCCCCTTCGACGTGATCGTGCAGGACTGGTTTTACTGGAACGCCGACGGCTGGGGCTCCCACGAGTTCGACCCCGCGCGCTTCCCCGATCCCGCCGGATGGATACGCGGCATCCACGAGCGCAACGCCCGGCTCATGATCTCCGTCTGGCCGAAGTTCTACCGCACCACGCGCACCTTCGAGGAGATGCAGGCCTGCGGTTTCCTCTTCCAGCCCAACCTCGACGAGCAGGTCAACGACTGGCTCGGCCACAACTACACCTTCTACGACGCCTTCAACCCCGCCGCACGCGAGCTGTTCTGGAAGCAGGTCGACCGCGAGCTGTTCTCCAAGAGCGTCGACGCCTGGTGGCTCGACGGCAGCGAGCCCGACGTGCTCCCCGTGCCGACGCTGGATGGCAACCGCAAGTACTCGATGCCCACCGCCGCCGGCATCTCCGCCCGCGAGCTCAACGCGTACCCGATGCTCAACGCCAGCGCCGTCTACGAGGGCCAGCGCACCACCAAGCCCGACCAGCGCGTCTTCATCCTCACCCGCTCCGGCTTCGCCGGCCAGCAGCGCTACGCCGGTGCCGTCTGGTCCGGCGACATCACCTCGACGTGGACCGCCTTCGCCAAGCAGATCCCGGCCGGCCTCGGTTTCTCGCTCTCCGGTCTGCCCTATTGGACGATGGACAGCGGCGGCTTCGCCGTCCCCGCGCGGTTCAACGCCGCCGAGGTTTCCCCCGCCGACCGCGAGGAGTGGGCCGAGCTCAACACCCGCTGGCTCCAGTACGCCGCGTTCGTGCCGATCATGCGCGTCCACGGCGAGCTGCCCTTCCGCGAGATGTGGGAGTTCGGCGGCGAGAAGAGCCCGGCCTACGCCGCGCAGCTCAAGACCGACCGGCTCCGCTACCGCCTGCTGCCGTACATCTACTCGGTCGCCGGCGCCGTCACCCACGAGGGCGCGAGCTTCATGCGCCCGCTCGTCTTGGATTTCCCGGACGCCGCCGCCCTGCGCGGCATCACCGACGAGTACCTCTTCGGCCCGTCGCTGCTCGTCAGTCCCGTGACGACCTATCGCGCCCGCAGCCGCACTGTGCAACTGCCTGCCGTGCCCGGCGGCTGGTACGTGTTCTGGACGGGCAAGGCCATCGGCGGCGGCAAGGCCGTCGATGCCCCCGCGCCGTACGACGAGATGCCGCTGCATGTCCGCGCCGGCGCTATCCTGCCCGTCGGCCCCGAGCTCCAGTACGCCGACGAGAAACCCGCCGACCCGCTCACGCTGCGCATCTACGCCGGCGCCGACGGCGACTTCATGCTCTACGAGGACGACGGCGCCAGCTACGGCTACGAGCGCGGCGAGTTCGCGCGCATCCCGCTGCACTGGGACGACGCGAAACAGACGCTCACGATCGGCGCCCGCACCGGCGCGTTCCCCGGCATGCTCGCCCAGCGCACGATCCACATCGTGGTCACGCGTCCGGGCAAGCCCGTCGCGTTCGCCTTCGACGCCGCGCCCGACCGCACTGTCCGTTACGACGGCAAGCCCCTCGACGTGAAGCTCGCGCCCTGATTTCGCCCGCAACTCCGCAACATCCCCAACAGCCATCGCCATGACCACACTGCGTTTCCCCTCCGCCGTGTGTGCCGCGCTCCTGGCCGCCGCATTGCCGGCGGCCGAGCCGGCGCCGCTCGCCCTCAACGACCTCGAATACCTCGAAATGCCCGGGCTCAACGTGATGTTCGCGCACGACACCTATCCGGAGGGCCACCAGGGCGGCGTGGGCATCATCCTCAACGGCCGGCGCTTCGCCACCAACGGCGACCTCCGCCTCGACCGCACGCCCGGCCAGTGGGCGCCCACGCCGGTCGTCGGCAAGCGCGAGGTCGACCGCGCCACCGGCGAGATCCGCGTCCACTGCGCGTTCCCCGACGAGTCGAAGGACCGCAAGGGCTTCAACCCGATCGAGTACCCGGATCTGAAGTTCGGCTACACCGTGCGCGTCGTGCCCGCCGGCGGCTCGGCCTTCCGCATCCTCGTCGACCTCGACGCGCCGCTGCCCGACGCGTGGATCGGCAAGGTGGGCTTCAACCTCGAGCTCTTCCCCGGCCTGCTCTTCGGCAAATCCTTCGCCACCGAGAACCGGACCGGCGTCTTCCCGCTCCAGTCCGACGGCCCCGGCGCGCTCGACGCCGCTGGCGAGTACTGTCAGGACGCCCTGGCCACCGGCCGCACGCTCACCATCGCCGGCGAGAGCGACGAGCTGCGCACGACCATCCGCAACGACGGCCCCGGCGAACTCGAGCTGGTCGACGGTCGCTCGCAGCACAACAACGGCTGGTTCGTCGTCCGCTCGACCGTCGCCCGCGGCGCGACGAAGGGCGCGATCGACTGGCTCGTCACCCCGCACGCGATCCCCGGCTGGACGGCCGCGCCGGTCGTGCAGGTCTCGCAGGTCGGCTACCATCCCGCGCAGAAGAAGTGGGCCGTGATCGAGCTCGACCGCCGCGACACACGCCGCCCGCCGGTCGTCGTCTCCCGGCTCGGCGCCGACGGCAAACTCACGCCGGTGCTCGAAGCGAAGCCCGAGAGCTGGGGCCGGTTCCTTCGCTACGACTACCTGCGCCTCGACTTTAGCTCCGTCGCCGAGCCCGGCCTCTACGTTGTGAGTTACGGCGACGTGCGCACGCATGCCTTCCGGATCGCGGCCGACGTCTACGCCCGGCACGTCTGGCAACCGACTCTCGAATACTTCCTGCCGATCCAGATGTGCCACATGCGCATCAACGACCGCTACCGTGTCTGGCACGGCTCCTGCCACCTCGACGACGCCCGCATGGCGCCCGTCGACCTCACGCTCTTCGACGGTTACAGCCAGGGGCCGTCCACGCTCTGCAAGTTCCAGCCCGGCGAACACGTGCCCGGGCTCGACCGCGGCGGCTGGCACGACGCCGGCGACGACGACCTGCGCATCGAATCGCAGATCGGCACCGTCCACGGCCTGGCGCTCGCGTATGAAGCTTTCGGCGTCGACTACGACGCCACCACCATCGACCAGGCGCGCCGCGTGGTCGAGATCCAGCGGCCGGACGGCCGGCCCGACATGCTTCAGCAGATCGAGCACGGCCTGCTCACCGTCCTCGGCGGCTACCGCTCGATGGGGCGTTTCTACCGCGGCATCATCGTGCCGACGAAGCGTCAATACGTGCACCTCGGAGAGTTCAGCATGCAGACGGACAACGCCGTCTTCGATCCGAAGTCCGCCGCTGCCGCCTCGCCCATCGACGGCGGCGTGGCCGGTTCGCCCGACGACCGTTGGGTGTTCACCGAGGAGAACCCGTTCCGCGAACTCCAGACCGCCGCCGGCCTCGCCGCTGCCGCACGCGTGCTGCGCACCTCCAACGCTCCGCTCGCCGCCGAGTGCCTCCAGGTCTCCGAGACGATCTGGAAGGGCGTCGACGAGACGAAGGGCAAACGCGAGCCGTGGATGAAGCTTCTGCCCAGCATGCGCATCCCGCTCGCCGTCGAGCTGTTGCTCACCACCGGCGACCGCCGCTACGCCGACTATCTCGTCTCCCAGCGCGAGGCGATCTGCGCCAACATCCGCGGCGAAGGCCTGCCGCCGCGTTTCCCTCGCGTGGCGTGGATCGTCGGCCGGGCGCTGCACGTGATCGGCGACGCCGCGTTCACCCGCGAAGTGACCGAGGCCGCGAAGGTCTACCGCGCGCAGCTCGCCGAGCGCGAGAAGGCGACGCCGTACGGCGTGCCCTACGAGCCGGCGATCTGGGGCGCGGGCTGGCAGATCCAGAATTTTGGCGTGGAGCAGTACTTCCTGCACCGCGCGTTCCCCGAAGTTTTCGATGGCGAGGCGATGCTGCACGCGCTCGACTTCGTCCTCGGCTGCCACCCGGGTTCGAATACCGCGTCGTTTGTCTCCGGCGTGGGCGCTCGCTCGGTGCGGGAGGCCTACGGCTTCAACCGCGCCGACCGTTCGCACCTGCCCGGCGGCATCGTCTCCGGCACAGCGCTCATCCGACCCGATTTTCCCGAACTGCTCGAATGGCCGTACCTCTGGCAACAGACCGAATACGTCCTCGGCGGCGGCACCACCGACTACCTGTTCCTGGTGCTCGCGGCCGACCACCTGCTCAACTCCTCCCACCAATGAATCTCTCACTAGCCATCCTCGGCGGCCTCGCCCTCGCCGCCTGTGTGGCGCATGTCGTCGTGAAGGCCGCTCCGGCCGAGCCCGCCGTCTCGGCGTGGTCCGGCACGACTTGGCACGGCGAACGCGCCTACGAACTGGTCACCGCGCAGTGGAGCGCGATCGTCTCCGTCGAGCGCGGCCGGCTCGTGCACTTCGGCCCCGCCGAGGCGGGCGCCCGCAACCTCATGCTCGAAACCGCCACGCGTTCGGATCGCATGGGCTGGAGCGGCCACCGGGTGTGGCTCGGGCCTCAGTCGCTCTGGGTCTGGCCGCCGCCCAATGCCTGGGAGTTCTCCGCGGCGGAGAGCGTGAAGGTATCCGGGAACCGGATCGAGCTGCTCATGCCCGATGCGGGCGACGGCTACCCGCGGCTTACCCGCATCTACGAGCCGGCCGGCGACCGCCTGGCCTGCCGCGTGGCCGTGGCCGCCGGCGGCACGCGCGCCGTGCAGGTGATCCAGATCTTGCAGACGCCGCCCGACACGAAGGTCGAGCTGCGCCCCGCGCCGAGCGCGAAGTGGCCGCGCGGGTATTTCCGCGTGGGCGGCGCGGTCGGTCCGAACATGCAGCCCGATCTGCCGTTGCCCGCCGGCGTGGAGGAAGTGCCCGGCGGCGTGGTGATGTCGATGGCCGGGAAGTCCGACAAACTCGCCTTCCCGCCGCAAACGCTCGTGGCGCGGATCGGCGGCTACCGGCTGTCGTTGGCGTTCGGCGAGAGCCGCGGGCCGGAGGTGACGGCGCCCGACGACGGGTTCTACACGCAGGTCTACATCGGCAACCCGCAGGGGCCGGTCGTGGAGATCGAGCAGTTATCGCCGCAGTGGCAGGCCGGCGCGCCGGGCGAGTTTTCGATGTACGTGAGCCTGGCGAAGGCGGAGTGAGGCGGGATTTGCCGTGAATCCCGTAGGGGCGGCGTCTTGCGCCGTCCTGCCGGGTCGGAGCCGAGCCCCCAGAGGACGCTGCAGGACAGCGCCCCTGCGAAGTCGACCGACAACGCAATCCTGTGGTCGCGCCGTGCGTTTCACACCTCGATTCCTGCCTCTCGCCAACGTGGCGCGCGCAATGGAAATTCCGGTGTTGCTCGTGGGCGGCGTGTTGGCGTTCTAGTGCCATCATGGCAAACGCTGTCACTCCCGACTACCGAAGCCCCTCCGCTTTCAGTTCCGCCTCTGCGGGCTCTGCCATCAAGCTCACTGCGCGCATCGTCGAGTGGGACAAGGCCAGGGGCTGCGGCTATCTGCTTTTCGAGAAGCACCGCGTCTTGGTGCAGCGCTCCGAGTTCGTCGCGATGCACAAGCGGCCGGAGGTGGGCGACACCGTCGATTTTCGGCTCGGCAAGGACGCGGAGGGAACCCTTTGCGCCCAGCAGGTCGAGCACCACAACGATGGCGGCCGCATCCGGCTCATGCATCTGGCGGTCGTGGCGGTGCTGCTTGCGGCGCCCGGCCTTGCGGCCTGGAAGCTGGTCGGCCGCAACGACTGGCGGCTCGTCGTCGGCTGCGCGCTGGGGATGTCGGCGATCGCGTTTCTGATGTACTGCCTCGACAAGCTTCGTGCCAAACATGGCCAATGGCGCATGGCGGAGAGCACGCTGCATCTCGTGGCGGCGCTCGGCGGCTGGCCGGGCGCGTACCTCGCGCAGAAGCACTTCCGCCACAAGTCGTGTAAAAAGCGCTTCATCCTCATCTTCTGGCTGATCGTCACCGTGCACCAGTTCGCGGCCTTCGACTATTTGCAGGACTGGGCCGCGATGCGCGCCCTCAACGAGGCGTTCATGCGTCACACCATGCCCCCGCCGAAGGGGTGAGGCTAACGCAGCTGTTGGCAGCGTGATCACCGCTCGGCTCCGATGCTCCCAAAGTAGCGAGTAGTGGGTCGCGAGTAGACGGTGCGGACGATGTTCCGGCGTCTGTGCTGCCGGCGCGGTGTGGTCTCACACTCCCTCGAAGGCGCGGAGGGTCCAGAAATCGTCGGCGAGCTTCGGGTTGGCGAGATAGTCGTACGGTGCGGTGAAGTAGCCGCGGCGGCCCCAGTCCGCGCCCCAGGAGTTGCGGACGAGAAAACGTTTCGCGCGGTCGTCGTAGCCGACGGCGCAGACGGAGTGCCCGCCGCATTCCTTCTCGCCGCGCTTGGGCAGATGGAGCACGCCGGTGTGGCCGATCGCCTCCGCCTCGAAGGCCTCGTAGGTCGTCAGACCGAAGACGAACGGGAAACCCTCGGCGAGGCACTGGCGCATCTCCGCCAAGCCGCGCACGCGGTGGTAGCTGGTCACCTGATGGTCGGAGGCCTGGGCGTAGCAGCGTGCCGACGGTTTCTCGGCGAAACGGCGGATTCGGTACGGCCAGAGCGTCTCGTGGCAGACGCCGAGCTTGGCCAGCGTCTTCACGCCGTTGCGGATCATCGCGCCGTCGTCGCTCGCGGCGGTGCCCTCAAGCACGCGCGCGTTGTAGTAGACGAAGAGGCGGCTGAGGTGGCGCATCCGGCGACCGGTGCGGCGGGCGAGGAACTCGAGGTTGGCGGTGAGCGCGTGGGCGGTGCAGCTGCCGATCGTGCCCTGGCATTCGATCTTCGGACACCACGGACGGAGGTCGATGCGCGCAGGCAGCCGGCGCGGCGGGCGGGCGATGGCGGCGTAGAGCTTGTCGCGCGGATCGGGTTGATCCGGCTTCCATCCGTACCAGGAGGTGTTGCGGGCGGAGGGCATGGTTCGCTGCGGGGTTGGGACGAAGAGCGGATTCAACAAGTACACACACGGCGGAGGGAGTCCAGCGCGGCGTCCTTTGCTGGCGGTGGGCCTTCCCGCGGCTTGCCAGCGGCACGGCTGCCGCGTTTCACTCGGGCATGGCTGTTCCACGCTTTCTTTCCCTGGCCGGCGCCTGCGGCGCGGCCGCGTTGCTCGCCCCGCAGCTCGCCGCCGCCGTGCGGCCGAATTCGCTTTTCAGCGACCACGCCGTCCTTCAGCAGGGCCGCGAGGTCCCTGTCTGGGGCTCGGCCGACGAGGGCGAGCGCGTCGTCGTCGAGATCGCCGGGCGCACGGCCGAGGCGGTCGCGAAGGACGGACGCTGGCTCGCGCGGCTGCCGGAGCTGCCCGCGGGCGGCCCGTACACGCTCACGATCCGCGGCACCAACACCGTGACGCTTCAGGACGTGCTCGTGGGCGAGGTGTGGATCTGCGGCGGGCAGTCGAACATGGAGCGCCAGCTCGGTCCGCGCCCGGGGCAGAAGCCGATCATCGGCTGGGAGCGCGAGACCGCCGCGGCGAATTTGCCGCAGTTGCGCGATTTCTATGTGCCCGAGGTGACTTCCCCCGTGCCACTCGCCGGAGTGAAGGGTTCGTGGACGGTCTGCACGCCGGAGACGGCGCCGGACTTTCCCGCCATCGGCTACTTTTTCGCCCGCGCGCTGATGCAGGCGCGCGGCGTACCGGTCGGCCTGATCCACACCGCCTGGGGCGGCACGCCGGCGGAGTCGTGGACGAGCGCGCGCACCCTCGCCACGTTGCCGGGGTTCGCGCAGACGCTGGCGCTCCTGGCCGAGCAGAGCCGCGATCCGGTCGGGGCCGCTCGACGCTACCACGAGTCGCTTGCGCAATGGTGCCGCGAACACGACACGGGCACTTCGGCCGCCACGCCGTGGAGCGCCGATGTGCTCCCGACCGAGGGCTGGACGAAGAGCGAGGAGCCCGGGCTCTGGGAACAGTCCGGCCTGCCGGGCTTCGACGGCATCGTCTGGCTCCGCAGGGAGTTCGAACTCCCCGCCGCGGTCGCCATCGGCGAGGCCACGCTCGATCTCGGCGCGATCGACGACATCGACACGACCTGGGTCAATGGCGTCGAGGTGGGCGAGACCGGTTTCTACAGCACGCCGCGCTCGTACCGTGTGCCGGCCGGCGTGCTCCGAGCGGGCCGCAACGTCATCGCCGTCCGAGTGCTGGATACCGCTGGTGGCGGCGGCTTCTGGGGCAAGCCCGTGCAGATGGCGCTCAGGCCGGCCGCCGGCGTGGCCGTGTCGCTGGCCGGCACCTGGTTGCGCAAGGTCTCGGCGACGATGGCTGCGACCGGCAAGCCGCCCGTGAATCCCGGCATGGGCTCGGGCGTGCCGAGCGTCCTGCACAACGCGATGATCGCCCCGCTCCAGCCCTACGCCATCCGCGGCGCGCTCTGGTACCAGGGCGAGGCCAACAACGGTGCGCCGCGGGAGTACCGCCGGCTGCTGCCCGCGACCATCGCCGACTGGCGTGCGGGCTGGGGACAGGGCGATTTTCCGTTCCTCTTCGTGCAGATCGCGCCCTTCAAGGAGATGTCGCCCGAGATCCGCGAGGCGCAGCTCCAGATCTGGCAGGAAACGAAGAATACGGCGATGGTCGTCACCACCGACTGCGGCGATGCCGAGGATATTCATCCCGCCGACAAGCGCCCCGTGGGCGAACGGCTCGCGCTTGCAGCTCGGGCGCTGGCCTACGGCGAGGGCGTCGAGTACTCGGGTCCGGTGTTCGCCGCGGCGACGTTCGACAGCACAAAGGCTATCGTGAGTTTCACGCATCTCGGTGGAGGTCTCGTCGCCCCCGGCGGCACGCTCCGTGGCTTCGAGGTCGCCGGCGCTGATGGTGTCTTTCATCCCGCGACGGCGCGCATCGTCGGCGAGATGGTCGAGGTTATCTCGCCCGCGGTCGCTGTGCCGGTGGCGGTGCGCTACGGCTGGGCGAACGTCCCTGACTGCAATCTTTTCAACGCCGCCGGCCTGCCCGCCTCGCCGTTCCGTGCAGGCCAGCAGGTCTTCGGCCTGCAGGACGGCTGAGAACCGGCGGGCGGGATGCCGATCTCGCCGGTATGGGCGCATGGAACAGTCGCACTACTTTTTTTGCACCGAGCGCCTGGGATTCCGACGCTATCGGGCCTACGATGTGGCAGCGCTGGCCGCGGTTTTCGGCGACCCGTACGCGCGGCGTTTCTACCCCGAGCACGGGCGGCGCGAGAAGCTTGTCGACTGGATCGAGTGGAACCTGCGCAACTACGAGGAGCACGGCTACGGGTTGTGGGCGCTGGAGTTGCTCGGCGACGGGACGTTCGTCGGCGATGCGGGGCTGACTTGGCAGTCGGTCGAAGGCGAGTGGTGGTTGGAGATCGGCTATCATATCCACCCCGCGCAGCGCCGACGCGGGCTCGCCACGGAGGCGGCGCGAGCCTGCCGCGACTGGGCTTTTGCGAACACCGATTGCACGCAGGTCTGCTCCATCGTGCATCCGGAGAACGCCGCTTCGATCACGGTGGCCGGCCGCGTGCATGAGTCGCGGCGGTTGGTGCGATCCGCCGCGGGCGACAGGGTGGTTTTCGGCACGCGCCGCCCGTAGCGCAGTGGCGGATGTTGCATTTCCGCGGGGCGGGTTGAGGCAGGATCGGTTCTCGCGAACTGCGCAACGATGCCGTGGAGTCGGGCGTTGAGCCGGCGGGGCGGGGCGCGCAGCCTCGGAGCATCCCCATGCGTTACCTCCGCTTTCTTTCGGCAGGCCTTGCCGCCTGCATCGCCCTTGCCGCCTCTGCTGCCGACCGCGCTGTCGTCGATCTCTCCGGACCGGGCTGGCGCCTGTGGCACGACGCCGCGGCGACATGGAAGAACGACACCGTCTATTTCCCGGCGCCGGCGCTAGACCGACTGCCGGTGAATCCGCCGACGGGCGGCTGGGACGGTGCGATCACCACGGCCGCGCTGCCGGTCGCCGTGCCCGGCACGGTTGAGGAATACTTGCAGAAGACGCCGGGGCCCGACGGCGATCTCACCGGCGTGAGTTGGTGGATGCGCTCGTTCGACATCCCCGCGGCCGACGGTCCGCGGCGCGTCCTCCTGCGCTTCGAGTCCGTGCGCGAGCGGGCGGAGGTCTTCGTGAACCGCCGGCTCGTCGCCTACGACATCGTCGGCAGCACGCCGTTCGCGGCCGACATCACGTCATTCGTCCGGCCCGGCGAACGCTGCGAGCTCGCGATGCGCGTCACCGATCCGGGCGGCAACTTCGACTGGCGCGACTCGCGCCCGATGAACTGGGGCGAGCAGCAGTTGCCGCTCAGCCACGGCTTCGGCGGCGTGACGGGCGGCGTGAGCCTCGTTGTCTGCGATCCGGTTTATGTCGACGACGTCTACGTCCAGAACACGCCGGCCGTCACCGAGGCCAATGTCCTCGTCACCGTCCGCAACACCACCGGCGCTTTCGTGCGCCGCGATGTCGAGGTGCAGGTCGTCGAGCGCGCCGAGCCGACGCGCGAGGTCTGTCGCACAGTGCTGACCGAGGTGTCGCTGCCACCCGGCGACAGCGTCGTCGCCGCGAAGATCGCGGCGACGCAGGCGCGGCTCTGGAGTGTCGACGATCCGCAGTTGCACGTCTGCCGCGTGACCCTGCGCGAGGGCGGCGCGGCGAGCGACTCCGATCACCGCATGTTCGGCTTCCGCTGGTTCGCGCCCGAGGGAATCGGCCGCGACGCCGTGCTGCGTCTCAACGGCCGGCGCATCGTGTTGCGCTCGGCGATCAGCTGGGGCTTCTGGCCCGTCAACGGCATTTTCCCCACGCCCGAGCTGGCCGAGAAACAGGTCCGCATCGCGAAGGCATATGGGCTGAACATGCTCAACTTCCACCGCGCGATCGGGCAGCCGGTCGTCCTCGACAAGGCCGACGAGCTCGGCCTGCTCTACTACGAGGAGCCGGGTGCGTATAAGTCTGTCGACGACGCTCCTCCGCTCGGCCGGCGCGTCGCGCGCGAGAAGCTGCTGCGCATGGTCCGGCGCGACCGCAGCCATCCCAGCCTCGTGCTCTACAACCTCATCAACGAGTGGGATTCGCGGAACCCCAACCCTGACTCCGCCGAGATCGCGCGCCATCGCGACGACATGGCCGCCGCGCACGCCGTCGACCCGAGCCGCACGATCCTGCACACCTCCGCCTGGGCGCAGACGACCGGCACCGACGATCCCGCGAAGCTCCATTTCCGGCCGTTCGACGCCAGCCCGTACCTGAGCGGCTGGTACGATTACCACCACGCCGGCGGGCCGGCCGTGTGGAACGAGAGCCTCTACCGCTCGCCGGTCGACCACTACCTGCGCACCGAAAACCGCGGCGAGATCGTGTTCTGGGGCGAGGAGGGCGCGATCTCCTCGCCGCCGCGACTGGGCGCGATCCGCGACGCGCTCGCCGCCGCGCCACACCTCGGCTGGGACGGCGCTGGCTACCTGGAGTGGCATCGTGCGTTCGAGTCGTTTCTCGACCGCAAGAACCTGCGCGCCGCGTTCCCGAGCGTCGATGCGCTCACGGGCGCGATGGGCAACGTTTCGCTTCTGCACCAGGGGCGCCGCATCGAGAACGTCCGCCTCGGCGACGTGGGCGACGGCTATGTGATCAACGGCTGGGAGGCCGAGCTGATCGAGAACCACTCCGGCGTCGTCGACTGCTTCCGCAATCCGAAGGGCGATCCCGCGATCCTCGCGTACTACAACCAGCCGACCTACGTCGCGGTGAAGGCGCGTAACACGATTCTCCAGCCGCCCGGAGCGCTCGTCGTCGATTGTTTCGCCATCAACGAGACCGGTCTCAAGGGCCCGCACCGCCTGCGCCTCGTCGCGCGCGATGCCACCGGTCGCGAGCTGGCCGCGACGGAGTCCGCCGTCTCACTCTCCGGTGGCGACGTTTTCGGCCAGCCGCTTGCCGAGGCGCTTTCGCTGGCGATCCCGGCCGATGCGCGCGGGCAGCTCCGGCTCGAAGCGCAGTTGACCGACGACGCCGGCACCGTGCGAGCCACCGGTCGCGACGAGGCGCTTGCCGTCGACTGGCGCAGCGATGCGATCCGCGGCGCGGGTGCCGTGTGGGAGAGCGACTCCACGGTGCGCGGCTTTCTGGCCGGAGAGAAGCACTACGAAGCACGCGAGTACGCCGACACCCTTGCTCGCCTCGACTGGATCGTTGCCGCCCGCGGGCCGAAGGAGGGCGAGCCCGCACCGATCGGTGCGGCGCATCTGCGCGGTCCCGAAGGCGCTGCTGCCGGAGTGGCGACGGAGTATTTCGGCGACTGGAAGATGACGACGTGTCTCCTGCGGCGCGCGGAGCCGACGGTGAACCTTGCCGTGGCCGATGGCGCCGCGCCGGATCCGACATTGCCGATGGTCGGCAACTACGCGGTGCGGTGGACGGGCGCGGTCGTGCCGCCGCGGGCGGGCCTGTACGCGTTCGTCGTCCGTACGACCGGCGCGGTGCGGCTACTCGTGGATGGGAAGACGCTCGGCGAATCGACGCCGCGGGCACGGGTGCCGTTCGTGCGCGGCGAGATCGAGCTGGCGGCGGGCAAGCCGGTGGCGTTCGCGGTCGAGTTCCTGCACGGGCGCGGCCCGGCCGAGTGCTCGCTCGAATGGGTCATGCCCGATACCGGCACCGCGATGGCGGCGAACCTCCTCGAACGCGTCCGACGCGACGGCACGACGCTCGTCGTGCTCGAGCAGGCCGACGCGTGGATGGCGCTGCTGGCGGCGCAGCCGGAGAAGCCGGTGCGGTTCGACGGCGCGTTCAAGGTCGGCAAGGCCTGGCTCGGCGGCATCCATTTCGCGCG
>Ga0209373_10002625_pt1 | contig 17652 bp, 10 predicted proteins | sample Higcelweek5metaG_FD_187173 | JGI IMG/M metagenome (GOLD analysis project Ga0209373, IMG submission 187173) | Freshwater pond sediment microbial communities from the University of Edinburgh, under environmental carbon perturbations - High... | ecosystem: Environmental > Aquatic > Freshwater >... | reverse complement strand
TTGCGGGAAACACCAACCTTCAGTTTTCGGAAGGTGATCAGGACTACAATATCAACGTAAAACTCGACCAGTTTAACCGCAAAAATATCGATGATATTGGCTCTATCACGTTCTTGAACAATCAAGGAAAAGTAATTGAACTGCGGAATTTTGCCACAATTTACCAGTCGTTGGGACCCAATAAATTGGAGCGTTACGATCGTATTTCATCGTTATACGTCAATGCCAATGTTTACGGACGGCCTGTTGGAACAGTAGGCACCGAAGTAAAAGAAGCTGTGCGCAGTAAAATTAGCCCGGGCAACATTACTATCGACTTTAAAGGGCAAATGGAACGGCAAGCCGATGCTTTCGGAAGTTTGTTTATCGCCTTGTTTGTGGCCATTTTGTTTGTTTATTTGGTGATGGTAGCACTTTATAACTCTTTCCTTTATCCGTTTGTGGTGCTGTTTTCTATCCCAGTAGCGGTTATCGGGGCGCTTTTTGCCTTGGCTTTATCTGGCGAATCATTATCAATTTATGCTATGATCGGGATGATTATGCTTATTGGTTTGGTGGCCAAAAATGCCATTCTGATTGTCGACTTCACCAACAAACTGCGCGAAGAGGGGCGCTCTGTTTCCGAAGCACTGGTTGAGGCTGGTAAAGAACGTCTCCGTCCTATTTTGATGACAACGCTGGCCATGGTATTCGGTATGTTGCCCATTGCCTTGGCAACAGGTGCCGGTGCCGAAAGCAAAAACGGAATGGCGTGGGTAATTATCGGCGGTTTAATCAGTTCGCTGATGCTAACGCTAGTACTAGTTCCTGCGGTATATATGACCATGGAGAAATACATCGAAAAAGTAAACCGACTTTTTTCGAAAAAGAAAAATGAGGCTGTTGAAGTAAAATAACGATTTTAAATAGATGGATTATAAAAGCCGTTCGGCCCTGAAACAAAGGGTGGAGCGGCTTTTTTTGTGATTTTATCTATGAATGATTTCTATTTATTCACTTAGCTACTCTGTGACTTTCTTCGTAACTCGTTTTTATATCAAAAGCACATCCAAAGTAGTTTAAAGCCATTTTCCCTGACACAGAGAACCGTATAGCAGGTAGGGAGCTTTACTGAGAAAAACAAAATAATTCCCAGAAAAACAATATTATGCGTTTTTTTTCGGGAGACTTTTTTTACTTTTCATCGTCATTAACAATAAACTACAAATATTTTTTGTTTATTTGTAATTGATCTAAATAACCACTACAAATCCTGACACCTATGAAAAAAACTATTTCACTTCTATTGTTATTAATGTGTATTACCCTGATGTTGCAAGCCCAAGTTTCCAAAACGGTGAATTGTACTGCAGGAGGATTATCGTCAGCTTTAACAGCTTCAGAAAAGAGCACAATTACTAATTTAACTTTAACAGGTTCGATTGATGCTCGTGATTTCAAAACCATGCGGGATAATATGCCGGTGTTGGCAGTGCTCGACATGAGTCGTGTATCCATTTCAACCTACATTGGAACTGAAGGAACGGATGATTACCAAAATTCTACTGTTTATGCAGTCAATACAATCCCTGCTTGTGCATTCAGTGGTCCCGGGAATAATTGGGGAAAAAAAAGTCTGACCAAAGTTGTATTACCTGAAAATATAACTGTTATTGGTAATTGGTCGTTCGAAAAATGTACTGGAATCACTTCATTAAATATTCCTTCAACTGTCAGTATTATTGGAGAACAAGCAATGTTAGGTTTAAATCTTGATACGATCAATATACCATTTGCCGTGAAAACTATTGGTGAAAATGCTTTTTTGCAAAATGGTGCGAATATTGTTGTGGCTAAAGAAAATCACAATTATTCAAGTGTCGATGGTGTGTTGTTTGATAAAGACATGAAATTAATTATGCATTGTCCTGTTTCAAAATCGGGAAGATATACGATGCCATTATCGGTCGAAGAGATTGGTCTAAACGCTTTTAATTCTTGCACCGAACTTACTGATGTTGTTTCCTCTTCACGGCTGAGGATTATAGGGAATTGTGCTTTTATGGCCTGTTCTAAATTGAAGACAATTTCTTTTCCATCAACACTAACAAGAATATCAAGTGCAGCATTTAGTAGTTGTAGCAATTTAGAATCAGTTAATCTTCCTAATTCTGTAACTGAGGTTTCAATTGGTGCATTCCAATTTTGTACGAATATGAAATCAATCTTCATACCAGCCTCTGTAAAAATCTTAGAGCAAGGTGTTCTTCTGAGTAGTAATGGATTTGTTACTGTTGATGAAAACAATACAAATTATTCAAGTCTTAATGGCGATTTGTACGATAAAGCAAAAACCACCATCTATCATTGTCCCATTTCTAAAACAGGAATTTTTAATTTACCCTCATCTGTTAAAAACGTAGATGAAGGAGCTTTTTATAATTGCAAACTTTTAACATCAATAGAGATTCCTCAATCTGTTAACAGAATTAGAGCAAATGCATTTGAATATTGTGCCGGATTAACTTCTTTAAATATTCCTTCTAGTGTAAAAAAGCTAGAAAATTGTGTTCTTCTGGGGTGTTCAAATCTTACAATTATTACTATTCCTGAAAGTGTTGATTCAATTGGAAACAATGCTTTAGCTGGTTGTTTTGCTTTGAAATCGATCTTTTCAAAACGAATTACTCCTATTGATCTGAGCTTAGTATTTCCCGTTTTTGATGGAGTTGATAAATCTCAATGTGTATTATATGTTCCTGTTGGTTCAGTGCCTGCCTACCGGTCAGCAGCACAATGGCAAGATTTTTACAACATTGTTGAGATGGCACCCGTGGTGACAGATGTGAACAACATCACCACCATTGCAGGGGAGCTATTTACACATATCCTTTCTGCGGCACGCGATACTCTTACAACCCTTACTGTTAAAGGAACCATCGATGCTCGTGATTTCAAGTTTATGAGAGACAGCTTGCCTGTGTTGGCGTATTTGGATATCGAAAATGTGGATGTGGTGGCATATTCTGGGACAGAAGGAACTGATCCATATCACAATCTTTACCCGGAGGATGCTATTCCTAATTATGCTTTTTTTAACGAACTTAAACAGGAAGGGAAAACCAGTTTATCAAAAATTGTATTCCCTATAACAGTTAATTCGATCGGTATAAGTGCATTTAGCAAATGTACCGGATTTAGAGGGGAATTTACTATGCCCTCTACAGTAACATCTATATGCCGATATGCATTTATGTATTGTACTGGCTTAACTTCGATTAATCTATCATCATCACTTAAAATCATCGAATATGATTCTTTTTTGGGCTGTAGTAGTTTATCCGGGACTTTGAATATTCCTCCTTCTGTTACTACTATTTGTATAGGTGCCTTCGCTGAATGTGTTAATTTAGATACAGTTATAGTTCCGTCAACAGTAATTCTTATTGGAGAGATGGCTTTTGCCGGGGCTGGAGGTTTTATTAAAGTTGATATAGATAATATGAACTATTCGGATATTGATGGGGTGTTGTTTAATAAACAACAAAATATTATTATTCAATGTACTATTTCTAACAGAGGAAGTTATAATATTCCTTCAACAGTTTCTGAAATTGCTAATTACTCATTCTATCGTTGTAATAATTTAACTTCAATTTTGATTCCTAATAAAGTTACATATATTGGCGATTATGCATTTAATAATTGTAAGGGACTAAAGGGGACAATAATAATTCCATCATCTGTAAAAACATTGGGAGAGCTTTCTTTTGGATCTTGTAGCAGTTTAGACTCAATTATTTTCCCTTCGTCAGTAACGAGTGTTGAGAGTTATACCTTCTTTGGTTGTAGTGGTTTAACTTCTTTTTGTACATATAATGTTATTCCTAATGATTTAAGTTCTTCATTCCTGGTTTTTGGGAATGTCGATAAAACCACTTGTACCCTTTACGTTCCTTATGGCTCAAAGAAACTTTACGAAATCGCTGATCAGTGGAAAGACTTTATCCACATTGTTGAGATGGGGGGTATTGATCTTTCTGATATCTCTATAACCCTTCCTTCGGGAGGTGGTAGTGACTCTACGGTCATTTCCACCAAAGCTGTTTGGAGTGCAACCTCCGACCAGTCATGGTTGACAGTAACTCCCTCTTCAGGAACTGGTAACGATACGCTGGTCTTTACGGCAGAACCTAATTTGACCGATTCTGAACGTACGGCCACAGTAACTGTAAAGGCAGCGGATGTCTCTTCTCAGGTTGTCACAATAACTCAGAAGTCAGCACTTGTACTGTCGGTTTCAAACAATAATCTCTTTATTGCCAAAGAAATCGGAAGCTTTGTTTCAGTTAATGTGACCTCCAATATTGAATGGACAGCCCAGTCGAACCAAACTTGGTTAAAACTGACCCCATCTGCCGGAACCGGTAACAAAACCATTCAATTTTCAGCCAACAACGCCAACCCAACCATAGCACCACGAATGGCAATTGTAACCATCTCTGGTATTGATGTTGTTCCGCAGTTGATCACTGTTACCCAGGCCGCGGGCGATTCTATTCTGACAGTTGCCTCAACTGCTGTCAATGTAGGTTATGCCGATGGCAGTTCGGTTTCCGTTCCGGTTACCTCCAATATAATCTGGGCGGCTCAATCAGACCAGTTGTGGCTAACCGTTGCCCCATCTGCTGCCAATGGTAAAGATACGCTTGTTTTCACGGCTGAAGTCAATCCTGTTGATTCTATCCGAACAGCCATTGTAACCGTTTCGGCCACAGGGTTGCCGTCAAAAACCATCGTCGTAACTCAGTTGCGCAAACCATTTCTGAATGTATCGGCCAACGACGTTGCTATTGCAAAGGAATATGGTAGCAAGGCCTCGATAGAAGTAATTTCAAATATTGTATGGACAGCTTCGTCTTTCCAGGCATGGCTGAGGGTTAGTCCTAAAAGCGAAACGGGCAACCAGTCGCTGTATTTTACAGTTACAAGTGCCAATCCTAAAATAACACCGCGTTCAGCCAATGTAATTGTTAATGGTGAGGGTGTTTCGCCACAGCAGATCACCATTACCCAAGCAGCTGGCGACACTGTTCTGACAGTTGGCTCAACTGCTGTCGATATTGGTTTTGCCGAAGGTAGTACGGTTTCTGTTCCGGTTACATCCAACACAACTTGGACGGTACAATCTGACCAGATATGGCTAACTGTTGCTCCGTCTGCTGCCACTGGCAATGGTACGCTGGTTTTCACTGCGGGAGCCAATCCTGTTGATTCGACTCGAACAGCCATTGTAACCGTTTCGGCCACGGGTGTGGCACCTAGAACCATCATCGTAACTCAGTCGCGCAAATCATTTCTGAATGTGTCAGCTAATACTGTTGCCATTGCAAATGAGTATGATAGCTCTGTTTCTGTAGAAGTAAATTCAAATATTGTTTGGAACGCCTCGTCCGATCATACATGGTTAAAGGTTAGTCCTAAAAGCGGATCGGGCAATCAGTCGTTGATTTTTACAACCGCAAGCGCCAATACTGAAATAGCGCCGCGTTCAGCCACTGTGACTGTCGCTGGCGAGGGTGTTTCGCCGCAACTGATCACTGTTATTCAGGCTGCAGGCGATACTGTTCTGACTGTTGACTCAACTACTGTCGATATTGGTTATGCCGAAGGCAGTACTGTTTCTGTTCAAGTTATCTCCAACACAACGTGGAAGGCTCAATCAGATCAGCCGTGGTTAACCCCTAACCCGGTTTTATTTGAAGGGAATACGGACTTGATTTTTACTGCAAACGAAAATCCCAATGATTTCACCCGAACTGCCAAAATCTCAGTGATGGCTCCTGGTGCTGAAACGAAAACGATCACTATCACACAAGCGGCGAAGCCCGCGTTGAACCTGATGACCGATACTTTGTTGATTGCGAAGGAAGAAGGAAGCACTGTAACTTTATTCATTATTAGTGCTAATGTAGAATGGAGAGTTGAGTCGGAAGAGCCGTGGCTGTCAGTCGATCCCGAAAGTGGCTTTTTTGACGGTACACTTACTTTAACCGCCACCGCAAATCCTGGAGTAGGGAAACGTTCGTCGGTGGTCAGTATCTCAGCAGATGGCGTTGGTGTTAAGCAAGTTGTGGTGATTCAAGAGGCTGGCGATCCGACACTTATTCTATCTGGAAACTCTGTTTTTGTAGAAAAAGAAGAGGGTAGCACTGCAACCGTAACGATAACTTCCAATACAAACTGGAGTGTAAGCACCGACCAGTCGTGGCTTGAAGTAAGTCCTGCAACTAACACTGGAAACGCAAGGCTAATTATTACGGCCAAATTAAACCCCACAATAGATGAATGTAAAGCGACAGTAACTGTTTATGAAGATGGAATTGAACCGCGGCTGATCACTGTTACTCAGGAAGCAGGCGATCCGGTAATAAGCATTTTAGGTGAAGATATTTACATTGCCCCTGAAGAGGGCAGCATGGTGACGATTGAGGTGGTTTCAAATACCTCGTGGACTGTAAGCACCGACCAACCGTGGTTAACATTTACCCCTTTGACCGGCACAGGAAACGGGATCATTACTCTTACCGCCAAAGAAAATCCATTTGCGATAGACCGGCCTGCTCATGTAACGATAACTGATGGTGAAGCTATTTCACAAACGATTGATGTTGTTCAGTCGGCAGGGAATGTAGGTACTTCAGATATTAAAATGGGAGCTGTTTCAATTTATCCCAACCCTGTAACCAATGTCTTTAGAATAAACGGACTTATTGGAAAATCTGAAATATTCGTTACCGATTTGAGTGGCAAAATATTGTTTTCAAAAGAAATTGATGGTGATGAATATATCACTGTAACTTCACTGGAAAAAGGTATTTATATTTTGAGAATTACTAATGCAGAAGGTCAGATTGAAAAGAAACTGATAAAAGAATAAAGCTGAAAACCATAAGAATTAAGCCGCTCTGCTCTGAAAAAAAGGGTAGGGCGGCTTTGTTTATGATTTTATCTATGAATGATTTCTATTTATTCACTTAGCTACTCTGTGACTTTCTTCGTAACTCGTTTTTATATTAAAAGCACATCCAAAGTAGTTCAAAGCCATTTTTCCTGACACAGAGAACCGTATAGCAGGTAGGGAGCTTTACTGAGAAAAACAAAAGAATTCCCAAAAAACAATATTATGCGTTTCTTTAGGGAGACTTTTTTACTTTTTATCGTCATTAACAATAAACGACAAATAATTTTTGTTTATTTGTAATAGATCTAAATAACCACTACAAATCCTGATATCTATGAAAAAAACTATTTCACTTCTTTTGTTATTAATGTGTATTACCCTGATGTTGCAAGCCCAAGTTTCCAAAACGGTGAATTGTACTGCAGGAGGATTATCGTCAGCTTTAACAGCTTCAGAAAAGAGTACTATTACTAACCTTACAGTTATCGGAACAATTGATGCAAGTGACTTCAGAATCATGCGGGATAGTATGACTGTGTTGGAAACTATTGATCTGAAAGAAACAACTGTAGCCGCTTATGAAGGCTCAAAGGGCACTATTAATTGGGATTATCCGAGTCTGGCAATATACTCCTATCCTGAGAATGCAATTCCCAAGTATGCTTTTTGTCATTCGCAATGGCAGGTTGGAAAAAAGACACTTAAGTCAATTTCAATACCTTCATCGGTTACCACAATTGGAATTAATGCATTTACCGATTGCAGGTATTTGACCACGGTATTATTTTCTGGAACTAAATTGACAACTCTTGAAATTGTCTCTTTTTCAAAGTGTAAAAGTTTAAAAACAATTGTTGTTCCCGAAGGTCTTACATCGATTGAAGAAAGTGCATTTGCTGAATGCGACAGTTTGTTGTCGGCTAAACTACCAGAGTCGCTTATATCCATTGGAGATATGGCATTTTATAAATGTAAATCGTTGCTTGACATAACAATACCTTCAAAGGTAAGCGTCTTAGGTCAAATGTCTTTCCGTGAGTGTTTAAAAATACAGACTATAACGATTCTTGCCCCACTTTCAGTAATTCAACCAGCAACATTTTATAATTGTAATGGTTTACTTTCCATAACACTTCCAAAAACTATAAAGTGGATTGGAAATAATGCATTTTACAGGTGTCTTTCCATGCCAACGATTGATTTACCTGAATCATTGGACTCAATAGGCCCGGAATCTTTTGTTAATTGTACAAAAATGAAATCTATTACGATTCCCGCTTCAGTTAAAAAGATTGGAGCATGGGCTTTCAATAATAATCCAGGTTTGGAAACAATAGTATTTCTTCCTAAAAACGCGATTATAGACAGTTGGGCTTTCAGTACTATCGGAAATTTGAAGTCATTTTTTGTTACTTCAGAAACACCAATTGATTTGAGCAATTATGTTGATGTGTTTTTTGTCACACATTTCGATGCGACTCTGTATGTGCCCAAAGGTTCAAAAAACGCCTATGAGGCCGCCGTACAGTGGACTGATTTTTATGACATTGTTGAAATGAACGACCTTAGCGTGACCGCAAACAAAATTGATCTTTCAGCTTCAGCAGGGAGTAGTGTAACTGTTGGTGTTATTTCTACCAATAGTTGGACCGTAAGTTCAGACCAGCCTTGGTTAACTGCAAATCCCTTGTCCGGCAAAGGTAATGCTACAATCACGTTTACTGCATTAGCAAATACGAGCAATACAACTCGTATGGCAACGGTCACAATTGCAGGGGAGAATTCAATTCCACAGGAAATTGTATTGACCCAGGCCGCAGCTTCTGCTACTATTACAGTTTCTCAAAACACGGTCTCTGTTGCTAAAGAGGTAAACAGTGTTGCCAGAGTTATGGTTACCTCAAATACTTCATGGACGGCCAGTCCCGATCAGGAGTGGTTAACTGTAAGTCCTTCATCGGGAAAAGGTGATGGCACTTTGCAATTCAGAGTAGCAGCTAATCCGTTAGCAACTGTGCGTACAGCAATAGTCACTGTTTCGGCAACGGGTGCAACTACTCAAACGATAACAGTCACGCAGGATGCGGCCTCGCCTACATTATTGGTTTCTCAAAGTACTGTTTCCTTTTCTAAAGAGGAAAACAATGTTGATAGTATTACGGTTACCACAAATACTTCGTGGACTGTCAGTTCCGATCAGGTGTGGTTGGCTGTAAGTCCTTCATCGGGAATAGGCGATGGGACTTTGCAATTCAGTGCAGGAGTTAATCCTTTAGCAACTGTACGTACTGCAATAGTCACAATTTCGGCAGCGGGTGCAACTACTAAAACGATAATAGTCACGCAGGATGCAGCCTCACCCACTTTATTAGTTTCACAAAGGTCTGTTTCCTTGTCTAAAGAGGAAAATAGTGTTGATAGTATTACGGTTACCTCAAATACTTCATGGACGGCCAGTTCCGATCAGGTGTGGTTGACGGTAAGTCCTTCGTCGGGGACCGGCGATGGGACTTTGCAATTCAGCGCAGGTGCAAATTCGTTAGCAACTGTACGTACTGCAATAGTCACTGTTTCATCAACGGGTGCAACTACACAAACGATAACTGTCACACAACCAGGCAAGGTGGGGAATAGTATTTTTAACCTGGAAAATATCACCCTATTTCCAAACCCGGTATCAGAAGGATTCGTTATTCGTGGATTGCAAGGTTGCGCTGCGTTCTCAATGTTTGATTTGAATGGGGAATTGCTGTTTTCTAGAGTAATCTGCGATCGTGAATTCATAGCAACGAGTGAGCTTGCAAAGGGTGTTTATCTTGTTAGGGTTATCACTGCTAAAGGTCGGATTGAAAAGAAACTGATAAAAGAATAAAACTGAAAACCATAAGAATTAAGCCGCTCGGCCCAGAAACAAAGGGTAGGGCGGCTTTTTTTATGATTTTGAACTGAAGAATTTGGTGATAGTATTATTTACCTATCACATTTTTAAAGCATAACGGAGTATTTCCAGCCCTTTGAATATCCATTTTCGAAATTTGCAGGGAAATCTTTCAGAATGTCTATCTGGTTTTTGCTAATATCCAATTTCTACCGTTTCCCTTTTTCCGCACTCTCAATTAATTGGGCCAACCGTTTTTCAAAAGTGGCTTCTTGCTTGGCACTCATAATCCAATAGATAACCGCTTTTCGGTATGAAGGTGCTTGTTTCGAGAAGAATGCCCACGCCTTTTCGTTTTGCTTAAATCGTTCTTCAACTTCGGGAGGGAAAACTTCAATTTTGTTCTCGTAGGTGTAAACTTCCGACTTTTCTTCTTTACGCATCTCGAAAAGGCACATTCCGGCAGGTGTCATTTGCCCCGAGGCAATCAACTCTTCAACCTTTTTGATGTTAACAGCGCTCCAGTTGCTGTTGGGCTTTCGTGGCGTGAAGCGAATGCAGTAGCTTTCATCGTCAATTGAACGGCGGATTCCGTCAATCCAGCCAAAGCACAATGCCTGATCGACCGATTCGCTCCAGTTCATGCTAGGTTTACCTGTGGCAACTTTGTAGTAACCAACAATCAGTTCTTTTACTGTTGTGTGGTTCTCTTCGAGCCAACTTCGAAAGGCTTGTGCATTTTCAAAAAAGATAGGGTTCATAGCGTTTGATGTTAAACACAAAGGGCTCTAAGTTAGCACAAAGTAAATATATGGTTATTCATCTATTGATGTTTTGTGTGACTTTGTGTTTTTCCTTTGTGTCCTTCGGGTTTAAATTCTTTTCTCGGGCAAAAACTTCCAATATTTTTTGGGCATGTTTACTGCTGTCTGTATTTTATCCGTATATAAACGAAAATAGTGCATATATTTGCAAAAAGATCGTTTATGAACGAATATGTTGAAATCTTAAGGAAATATAATTTGTGGGGAATCAACTCCATTGATTTCGGTTATTGGCGTAATAATTATACCGACAAAATAATTGCTTCAACAGGTAACAGGTTGATTAAGGTACTTGTTGGGCAGAGGCGTTCGGGGAAAAGCTACATTTTGCGGCAAGTTGCCAAACAACTTATAGATAATGGAGTAAAGGCTGAGAATACGCTTTTTATCAACAGGGAGTTTTTCGATTTTGAATTCCTGAAAACGTATAAAGACCTTGACGAACTGATAAAGCTTTATATGCGGGAACAACATGCTGAAGGTAAGGTCTTTATTTTTATCGATGAGGTACAGCTTATTGATGGTTGGGAAAAAGTGATCAACTCGTATTCGCAAGATTTTTCTGCGGATTATGAGCTGTTTATTAGTGGTTCTAATTCAAAAATGCTGTCGGGTGAATTGGCAACTTTATTATCGGGACGGTATGTGAGTTTTGAGGTTTTTCCGTTCAGTTATACTGAGTATTGTGAGATTAATGATCAGCAAAAAGAACGGAAAAATTACATCGAATATATGAGCAGTGGGGGGCTACCGGAGCTTTTTATGCTCAAAAACCATGAATTAAAACGGAATTATGTCTCGGCGGTGAAAGATACCGTATTGTTGCGCGATATTATTCAACGGAACAATATTCGAGATCCGAAGTTGCTCGAAGATCTTTTTCTTTTTTTGGTGAATAATGCATCGAACCTGATTTCTGTCCCCAACATTGTAAACTACTTTAAGGGGAAAAATAGGAAGACAAGTTACGATGCTGTTTCAAATTACATTGGCTACATTGAAGATACATTTCTTGTGCATAGGTGCGATAGATATGATATAAAAGGGAAGGATACTTTGGCGGGCAATGCTAAATATTACATTAACGATTTGGCATTCAAAAACTATCTCTATCCCGGATATGGATATGGGTTTGGTTATATGGTCGAAAATTTAGTTTTTCTGGAGCTTTGTCGTGCCGGGTTTCATGTTTATGTGGGGGCTTTGAGGAATAAAGAGGTTGATTTTGTGGCAAAAAAAGAAGACCGCGTCATTTATTTACAATGCACCTATTTACTTAGTGACGAAGCGACTGTAGAAAGAGAATATTCGGCATTGCAATCAATTGACGACAATTATGAAAAAGTAGTTGTATCGCTCGATGAAGTCACTTTACCGTCAAAAGGGGGAATCAAGCATATTCAGGCCTGGGAGTTGGATAGCTTGTTCTAAATCTTCTTCTCGGGCAAAAATTTCCAGTATCGTTTGGGCATGTGCTTTTTTTTGAAGTTTTAGGTTGAGGCGTTCACGAATGGCGATGTTGATCGTCTTGCAAATTTTTGTTTTGCAAAAGATTAGATTCTTGTGATTCAATTTTCCTTTACGACTTCCCGTTTTGGGAAGTCGTAAGTTTTTCATACATTTGTCTTCATGAGAATAATAGCATTCAGAACATTGCGAGAGTTTTGGGAGAAACCAGAATATGCCGATTCCGAAGCTTCTTTGCGATCGTGGTATCACGATGCTAAAAATGCAAACTGGAAAAACTCAAACGACTTAAAGCAACAATACAAAAATGCCAGCATTGTTGGCGAAGGGAGGGTGATATTTAATATTAAAGGCAATTTATATCGGCTGGTTGTTGCCATCGATTATGAATTGCAGATTATTTTCGTCCGGTTTGTGGGTGCACATAAGGACTATGACAAAATTGATGCTAAAACAATTTAATAATGAATATACGACCAATCAGAAACGAAGACGATTACAACTTTGCTATTGGCAGGATTGAAACGTTGTGGGGATCGAAGAAAGATACACCCGAAGGCGATGAGTTGGATTTGCTGGCCACATTGGTCGAAGCGTATGAAATGAAACATTTTCCCATTGCACCGCCCGATCCGATTGAAGCCATCAAGTTCAGAATGGAGCAAATGGGAATGACAAAAACAGATATGGCAAAATACCTTGGTAGTCAAAGCCGGGTTACTGAAATACTCAATGGCAACCGAAAGCTGACCCTTAAAATGGTGAAATCGCTCTATAAAGGGTTGAATATTTCACCTGAAATATTACTTGCGGGTTAACAGAATTACAACTTCTTCTCTGGCAAAAACTTCCAGTACCGTTTGGGCATGTGCTGCTTTTGAAGTTTTAGGTTGAGGCGTTCGCGAATGGTAATGTTTTTGCAATACCCTTTCCAAGCGGTTTGATAAAAAGCTTCGTCTTCTTGTAGCAGGTTTAGTGGCACTTCGCCATTTGCAGTATTGAATGACTTTTCGTTCAAAGTGATCTCTTCAACAGTCTCTCTGTTGTAGAAAAATCCATAGTCGCGTTTCAGGTCGTAAACCACCCAAAGCTGGTCGGCAAAGCGTTCTTTCAGGTGTTTCAGGGTCATGGGCATTACATCATAGTCGGGACTGATGGCCGAAAAGTAAATATCGTCTAACGTGCGCTGAAAGCGGATAAACTGTAACATGCGCATGGCTTCTTTCATCACACGGCGTGCAGCTTTGCGAACAGTAAGCACGTCCATATCGCCAAAGTTGCCTTCAATGGGAACGGGCGATGAGAAAGCCATTCGGATAAAATGGAGCAGGGCCATCTCGATCCCTTCTTCGCCCGACAGAAAAGCGGAGTAGGGCAATTGGTTCAGCTCACTGCTGAGCTTTTTCTGAAGCCCTTGCCATACGCGGTCAGAATGGACTGCATCTGAAGGAATAAACTCCTTCTCCACAAACATGGTCTCCTGAAGGTTCTTTTCCGAAGCTATATTCGTAGGTTCTAACTTTCGGTTGTACACCTCAAACACTACCGAAAGATAACCTTCAAATGTTCCGTCGTAAACGAGCAACATGATTTATAAATTTTGATTTACTATTTATTATTTGGGTACGAATGTTTTTGTTGATTTTCTGGATACTTATTTTTACTCTGTGTCCATTGCTTTCTCCGGTGTCGCTAAACTTAGTCGAGCAACGCTAGATTTGTCGATAATCGCATTGGTTCGGCAAACGAAAACAACTTCAGCTGTGTATCTGGTTGTTTTTGTGTTTTAGGCTTTTCTCCAAGAATGATCTGCTTTCGTAATGTTTCTGAAGGTAAATCGTATATCGACGATGGTAGTTCATTGCTTACAATGAAGTATTTGGCACGTTTCATTACCACACCAATTTTGGTCAGGTGTTGAGTGGTGAGCGTGCGGAACTTTCGTGCTTCAACAATCCGTTGTGCCGACTGTACGCCAATGCCCGGCACCCGCAAAATCATTTCGTAAGCAGCTTTATTCACATTGATAGGGAACGACTGTAAATTTCTTAATGCCCACGCCAGTTTTGGGTCGATTTCAAGGTCGAGAAATGGATGGTCGTCACTCAGAATCTCGTCGGCCTTGAACTTGTAGAATCGCATTAGCCAGTCGCTTTGGTACAGCCGGTTTTCGCGCACCAGCGGCGGGGTTTTCAGTGCGGGTAACCGTTGGTCGTATTCGTTCACAGGCAGGTAGCCCGAGTAGTAAACCCGTTTCAACCGTTGGCCACTGTACAAATCGGAAGCAAGAGAAAGAATTTGCCTGTCGCTTTCAGGCGTAGCACCTACTATTAATTGTGTGCTTTGTCCGGCGGGGGCAAATTTGGGCGCATGTCGGAAGCGTTGCAGCTCCTCTTTGTTAGAAATGATGTTGCTTTTGATGTAGCTCATCGGTTTGAATATGTCGGTGTAGTTTTTTTCGGGTGCTAGCCGTCTCAGTTCGGGGTTCGATGGTATTTCAATGTTCACACTTAGTCGGTCGGCATAAATTCCTGCTTGATGAATTAATTCAGGACTGGCGCCGGGTATGGCTTTCAGGTGGATGTAACCATTGTAGCGCTCTTCTGTTCGTAGTTTTTTGGCCACCAGCATCATCCGCTCCATGGTGTAATCGGGGTTTTTTATCACCCCCGAACTAAGAAACAATCCTTCAATGTAATTTCTTCGATAAAAGCCAATAGTAAGGTCAACAAGCTCTTCAACGGTAAGCGTGGCACGCGGACGGTCGTTGGTGCGGCGGTTAATGCAGTAGGCGCAATCGTAAATGCAGTTGTTGGTCATCAGCACTTTTAGCAAGCTAACGCATCGGCCATCTTCGGTAAAACTGTGACAGATTCCGCAATTCAGCGCATTGCCAATCCCCCCTTGTGTGTTGCTCCGGTTATTCCCGCTCGATGCGCACGACACATCGTACTTGGCGGCATCGGCTAATATATTTAGTTTTTTCTGAACTGTTTCGTTCATGGCTTTTGATTTTTCTGTATTTTCACGACGAAAATACTAATATTATTAGCATTTGCATGATCTACTTAAAAGAAAATATGAAATTCCTGCGCAAGCTGAAAGGAATGACTCAGGGCGATTTGGCCGACAAGCTTGATGTTAAGCCGTTGATAATTGAAAAATTGAAAAGGTGTTCTTGATTGAAATACTAAAAATTAGCCGCAACCCTAAAAGACCACTATTAATATGCATAAACATGATTTAAACAGAGTTGAATTTTATTCAAAAGAAGATATGGCAGGAGGATATCACTTGTCAAAAGGTGAACATATTTTGACAAGTGAGACAAAATCTGTTTATGAAGACATTAATGATGTATTAGAACTTTACAACATCAAACAATATCTTGATAATGAATTATATTTAAAGAATTGGACTCAGAATGATATTAAAGATTACAAGCATAAAGTAATCGAGTATGGCAAGGTTGTAGGTAAATTTATGTCAAAGATTAATGATAGTAATGTTATTTTCTACTTTGAACAACTACTACGTGGATATATCAATTCTTTTTGGGAATTAGTAAATATCCAAAAAATATTTAAACAAATATCTGCTGAAAATTTTGAGATAATTTTAAAGGACAACCCGCACGAAATTAGAAATGTTTTAACCCATAGAAATTTGGTTAATCGTTACAATGCAGTTTTAAGAGACTTTTTACTTACCTATCCTCAAAGTGCAGAAATATTACTTTCGATTTATGAGGAAAAAGTTGATTTAAACAATAAAAAAGTAAAATATCTACCTCCGAGTCTTACAATACAGGACAAAGAAAATATTGTATCAAATTACATTGATAACTTGGATAGTAACTCAAATTATTTACGCTTAATTATAATTGCACGCAATAGAGACGATTTTAAATTATCTGACAAGATCAGACTTAAAGCAAAAAGAAAGGAAAAGCTTGAAACAGATAAAATGTTTGAAGAACAAAAGAATATCTTAGTTCAAAAATATGGAGTATCAATAAGTTTTCCTGAAAACTCATTGAAAATTAAAGAAGGTTATATTGAGGATTTAGTTACATACTATTCTTACAGTCTTAGTTATATTAAACAAAATAGTGACATTCATTCTTTGTTCCTAAATTTTATTATCCTATTTGAATATGTTGATAGTCAGTGCAGAATAGATTTAGTGAATAAAAAAAATCAAATGGGAGTAATGGAAAGAGTTATGGGTATTCATTCTGAAAGTGAGTATAGACAGGGTATAGCTTTCAATATGAGTGAAATGAGATCACACGCTCAAATTGTTGTTTATAGTACAATTGTTGATGGATTAGGTAAATCGTTAGAGAATATTTTACATAATGTTTTTACCTCAGTTTTTCATGAAAAATACAACTTTGCCAAAAATGCCAGACTCTTAATGCCTTCGACTACTGTTTCGAGTTTTGAAAAAGTACGTTTTTTGGCACCTGAATTTGAATCGGTTCTGAAACAATTCAAGCTATTTGTAAATGATGGAGAAATAGATTTTGAATTATTACAGATGACTTCTACTCCAAGCTCATTAAAAGATGTTCCAAGTTTAAATGCTGATAAATACATTTACTTTAATGAGGATAATAAAGAGCTTGTCGGTTGTTCAAATCTATTTTTCTCTGACCAAACATTACTTGCTTTCGTCGAGCCTTTTAGAGAAAAACATTATCATAATTTCTTCGATTTACTAGCGAATGAGGAAGTGGATTTTAATAATTATGAAGACCACCAAAAGCTTGGACTAAAATATCTTATAGAAAAAGGATTTATATATCTTGACAAGAATGATTTTATCAAAATAACAAATATCCCTAGAGTGCTAATCCTAAAAGATTTGTATGAAAATGAATTTGCTTCCTTTTATCATTATCCTAAATCCTTTCAAAAGGAAGCGAGACAAATGGAAGCTCAGAAAATGGTTTTGTTTGAAAGTTCGTTGTTTTCAAAACAAGAACAAAGCTATTTCAATTATTACCTGAACAAAAGTGAATTTACAAATGGATTAGATATGAGAAATAGTTATTTGCATGGAACTCAGGCAAACCCAGAAGAACGAGAGAAGCACGAATATGCTTACTTTACCTATTTGAAACTATTAACTTTAGTATTATTAAAAATAGAAGACGACTTGCTGATTTCTAAAGTGATAAGTAAATCGATGGGGATGTCTTAAGCCGAAAAGCAAACCTTGAGCAAAAGTTAAAGAGAAAATCTAATTCACTAGAAGGTTTAAAGGATTTTGAAAAAAAAATAATGGAAGTTTATGATCTATCTGAAAGAAAATATGAAATTCCTGCGCAAGCAGAAAGGAATGACTCAGGGCGATTTGGCCGACAAGCTTGATGTTAAGCGGTCGCTAATTGGTTCGTACGAAGAGGGGCGGGGAGTGCCAAAGCTTACCGTGATAAGGCAGATGGCTGAACTGTTTGGCGTGACCATGGACGATTTGCTGGCTGTAAATATTTCGGAGAACGGAGACGGGAGAATGGAGAACGGAGAACGGAA
>Ga0209373_10002624_pt1 | contig 17659 bp, 12 predicted proteins | sample Higcelweek5metaG_FD_187173 | JGI IMG/M metagenome (GOLD analysis project Ga0209373, IMG submission 187173) | Freshwater pond sediment microbial communities from the University of Edinburgh, under environmental carbon perturbations - High... | ecosystem: Environmental > Aquatic > Freshwater >... | reverse complement strand
CAGGATGAATACATGAGTGCTCTTATGCACAAAAGTGTTGAGTTTATGCGGACATTCAAACTGAAGGCAGAATAGGAAATAAAAATTTCATCCGATGACACCACTCAAAATAAAACTTCTAGCCTTCAGAGGCGCGCCGGATGCGACTTTTGAAAATGCTGACACGCAAATTCAAACACTGATCGCAGCAGAAAATTATATATTGGTTGATGCGCATCCGGATGTATTGTATTTTCTTTCCGGCGGATCGGAAATGCCGGCAACAGAAGTAGTGACACCGGGCCGGTTTTACATACTGATCGGATCAAGACACAACAACGCGTATGCTTCGGCTACTGAAGTCAAGTCCTGGATGAATGCGCGCGGCATTCCTTCGCTGCTGCTCGATGCAGAGGAAGCTGATACGCGTGCGGTTCTTGAAAATTTTCTGAAAGTCAGATTTGCGCTCGAAAATCTAAAAGAAAAAAGAGCCGGGCTAATTGGCAATGTTTCGGACTGGCTGATTGCTTCAGCGATTGATGCGAAAATTCTGAAAGAAAAAACAGGTATTCAATTGACTCAGATTCCATGGGAAATGTTGAAACATTTTTCGGAATATGAACCATCTGAAACATTTCTACATGCTTTTGCCGGACACAACAATATGGATCTGCAGGATACGGCGCGTGTATATTCCATGCTTGCGGATACCATTGCAGCAAATAAGCTAGATGCCATTACTGTGGAATGTTTTCCAATGGTGAAAAAAGACGGCGTGACTGCTTGTCTGCCATTGGCAAAATTCAACAACGACGGCTTTCCGGCCGGCTGCGAAGGCGATATCACGGCCATTACAGGCATGATGCTGGGCAAAGAACTCACCGGAATGGTGCCCTGGATTGCCAATACCAACAAAGTGACAAATGATATTTGTGTGTTTTCGCACTGCACCATTGCACCTTGTCTGGTTGACAACATGCAAATCAGGACACATTTCGAAACCGGCATGGGCACAGCGGTTGAAGGCGATTTCAAAAATGACGTCATTACCATTTTCCGCTTCGATAATACACTGAGCAAAGCATTTGTTGCCACAACAAAAATCACCGGACGTCCGAAATCGCCCACTGCATGCCGCACACAGATTGAAGTTCAATTATCGGAACGCGAAGTACATTTGTTGCAAGAAAATCCATTGGGCAACCATCATTTGATTTTGCTGGGCGATTGGTCAGAGCTCATACGTATGGCGTGTGGTGTGATGGGGGTTGAAGTGTTGTGATATACCTGATGTCGCACCGGCAGAGCCTTTCAACTCAAAGCCAGACGCAGTCTTATAATAATTTTCTGCTGAGGCTGTCTCAAAACAAGCTAAGCTCACGACATTCCATAGTTCCACCAGCAATCTTTTTGAATTAGCTTCTTGAGTGGATCATGGAATAGTCGTATGAAGCAGCTTTGAGCACGACGCAAAAACAAAGCTTCGGTCTCAGCCGACTCTTCCATGTCCTTCATTTCATTCCAGACTATGGAAGGTCGGGGCGCTTTAAGAAGCATTTGTTTTTGTAGCAAAAGACAATTTGAAACAGCCTCAACCGTGTTTCTTTTTACAGACTACGCCCGGCGTACAACCGAGGCGAACGAAGTGCAGATTTCGTATTAAATGATGAAGAGTTTATTCGATGTTTGTATTTTACATTGTACATTTTCTAATCATTTTTGTATTTCGTAAAATACATTTTCCACCCGTTTTTGTATTTTCAAAAATACAATTTGCGCTCGACAACCTCCAAAGCGGCTTCCGGCACGAAATACCGCTGTGGCTGTTTGGGTTTTTGTATTGAGTTTTTCTGCCGGAAATATAAAGTCGCAAATTGCGACCTTAGACTTACACTAACTTACACTGTCGCGGCTCCGATAGCGATCGGAATGTAATCCGTGACAGTGTATTTTATACCTGCTTCGCGTGCTGGCGCGGCTCACGTGAAACGTGACAATACACCGCGTGACGATACATCTCAAAGGTGCTTCGCGTGGTCCTTTGTCCCCGCAGCCCTAAAGGGCATCGGGCTATTATTATTGGACTACGCCTGTAGTCCCTTTCAAAGGAACCAACTATTGTTATTTTTGGGGTAAACGTTGATACCACGGAATATCCGCCGCGGCGAACTGACCACTACCACAAATGTTACAAAATTAATTACTGGCTGTTTTACAAAAAATTGTATTTTTGAGTGGAATAATGCGCTGCTACATTCCGGATTTTGCCCGCATTAACGTTTTTGGCAAGCTTAACACATCTGCAAAATGCTATTGAAAATGAAACATTGCACTCTGCTTCTTTTGATTGTCCATTTTTCTATTTCCTGTAGTATCCAAGGTTTACGGGCAAATAATAATACATCATTAAAGGATAGTCTGGTGTATTCTGTTTCAAATATCATAGCTGGAGAGACTTACAGAGCCGATTACCGGAGCAATTCAATGTTATACATTATCCGATCAGAAAATGACACTGTGGTAACCAGAAAAGAAGAAGGAATTTCTCCAGTGCCTTTGGTGTTTGAGGATTATAACAATGATGGATATCCGGATGTGCGGTATGGATACAATTCGAATTACTACTATGAAACAATTTTATTGTTCATTCCGGATACGAAAGAATTCAGACCAATTGAGGGCATTGATGACTGTGATTATGCGTATTCCAAAAACATCAAAGGGACCGGTTTTTACTACTCATATTCACCAAATGGTTGCGGAAAAAATAATTGGATCAGTAAATTGTTTGTCATCAAAGATTATAGAATCAGGGATTTGGGATTGATTAAATACAAACAATGCGAGGATGAGGATAAAGGAATGTATGTGTACAGATTGACCAATGATACAGAAATTCTTATTGAAAAATTCCCGATAAATGAATCAGTAAGTTGTGAGAATTATTGGATTAAAAACCTGAAAAACTTTGAATAATAAAACACGCTGTCCCCGATTTGTTTACACCAATCATTTCACCTACCGCTCCCAATGCCCGTTTCAGGCCATTTTGCCGGGTTTACATTTCAAGATAAAAAAACTGTAGTAGCATAAATTCCAGCACCAAAAGGAGAGAGTATGCAGTTGAGCAATTATCGTGGTTGCTCCGATTCTTTATTTCCGGGCGATGTCCGTATTAAAAATCATTAACATATTACATTTATTATACTATTTTTGTATTTTGTTAAGGGAACGATGATGAAAACGCCACAACGTTTCCTCAGGCCACAATTAAAATTTCTACCAATATGAAAATAGTTTTGCAAAGTGTTGTTGTTGTGATCATTTCATTATGTTCATTCATCGGGTATTGTCAGCCTGATATCAGCTTCGGAGCTACCGAACGTCTGGATTGGAAACTGAAAACGGGGACAACAACGATTTTGGGCGAGAATTCCAAATACATTTATATTCTGAATAGCGGTTTCAATATGGCGACAACAAATGCAATACGTATTGTTGCATACGACCGGACCGATCTGAAAATGATTTCCGGACATAATCTGACCAGCTTTCCGGAAAACAACCTGAATCCGGATGTTTCTGGTATTCCGGCCAAAGCCAGAATGCTGAACAGTGATGTTTTTGAGGACAAAGTGATCCTTTTCTGGGAATATAATGGAATCATATATGCTCAGCAGTTCAACGACCAGCTTACTCCATCCGGAAAAGCAACCGTGGTGCTGGATATCTCCAAAGAAAGCGATGGCAACACCGAAGCAAGCGAAAATGAACTGATCTGGAATACTACATCAGCATCGGTTTTCGTAATCCGCAACGATTCAACCGATACCTATGCAGCCGGAGGAGAAATCCTGTCGGACGTGGGCACAAATGTGAAAGTATATTATTCGGTTTTTGACAATGACCTGAATGTATTGAACAAAGGGAAAGTGAACATGCCTTTTATATCCAAGGCAAAACTGACGTCGGGAACATCCATTTATGTTTTGGGAAACGACAATGATCTGTATTTCCTCACGCCTCTGCATTTCGGCAATGAAGAACGCATTGTTGATATCATTCCTTACATGTACGGGAAAATAGATACCGAAGACGACGAAGTCAAAACATTTGTTTTTGAATCGGATCAATATATACTTTGCAATCATAAACTGGTTTCAATTGACAATCAAGTGGCCATCGTTGGATTATACCACGATCAGGAAAAAGACACCGATTTAAAAACCCGACATGGCATTTACTATGTTCCCGTTTCCGAATTGCAGGAAGGGGATATTCTTGCTCCGGTTTTTACCGAATTTGATAAGGAACAGCTCCTTGTACGGTTTTTTGCAGCTGAAAAAGGCTCAATGCAGCAAAAACCGGTATGGGATGAAATGCAAAAGCCGTTTCTGTATATTTTGGATTACAATGTTGTTGATAACAAAACCATCTTGTTTACGCTTTCAAATAAACCCGCTATGATGGATAATCAGGATTTACTTGTTGAGGACAAGCGCAAAAACACTTATTTCGCAAAATACAATATCTCAGGCAATATTGAATGGATAGCGCCCAATAAAGTGGGAAAATATCAGGTATTTGGCTATGGTGTTTCCAAAACTCATATATTGGGAAACTCTGCAATATTTATGTTTACACCTTACAGCGATCGACTTGTACAATGCAATCTGAAAACCGGAAAAATATCCGGAATCGCTTCAACCAACAAAAAGGGGCTGAGTTACCTGTTTTACGAAAATGACATGTTTGCCGTTGTGAGAACCCGTAAAGTGAAGAAAGGATTTGTTTATTCATTGCCATTGACATTGTTTTTTCTGCCATGGCCCGTTATTATTTACACCAGCGAGTTTTCGAGGAATGAACTGTTTCAGTTTGGAACTGTCAAACTGAAGACTGATACTGAATGATGTAATCCAACACTTATCTGAAAACAGAAAGCAAAAAAAAATCTCTGGTTATATCACTTCTACATTCTCCACCACCCGCCCCCAATGCCCGTTTCCAACCATGTCGTGTTGAGAATGAATACCAAAACGGTTTATATTTCTGCCCAAAAGCTCTTACAAAAAGACGCAATCATCATCCACCATGTCATGCTGATAGCGATAGCTATCGCCATGTTTCAGGGTCGGAGGTGGATGATGTGCCACGCATGGTAGAGCATGGCACTTCGACAGGCTCAGTGACCGGCTCAACCATGCGTGGCAGATAGAATTGCTCTGTATCATAATTCGTTCTGGCACAATGGCTCAGTAAACCCTCTGCGAAAAAATTAAACTTTTTATTGGCTGATTTGCAAAAATTTGTATTTTTGGGCGTGATGTTCCTCAGCTATGCATTTTTGTTTAAGAATTGAATGTGTTGTGTGGCTGTGTTGCACATATAAACGGGCTTCAACATTATTAAAACGAAAAAAATGAAAAATTTCAAACAACTTTATTTGGCTTTATTTCTTTCAATGCTTGCACTTTCCGTGAATGCACAATGGGAGGTTGTTTTGCCGGATACCAATGTTACAGAAATTTTTGTTTCTGATTCCAATATCTTTATCGGAACAGATGCCGGGAATATTTATCTGACTCAGGACGCAGGACAAACCTGGACAAACCTTACATTCAACCTGCCTGATTATTATATTGATAATATTGGTATCTGCGATTCAAATAAATTAGTTTGTACATGTGGCAATCGTGTTTACACTTCTTCTTCCTGGACAGGATGGAACGAGGTTTGCCATCTTACAACTAATGCCACTTGCATGGCGATAGATGGATCGAATATTTATGTTGGATTTGAAAACAATGGTGGCATTTATGCTTCATTTGACAATGGTAATAACTGGTCAGATATAAGTAGTAATCTGACAAGTAAATATATCACATCTGTATCTACATACATGGATACAATATTGGTAAGTACTTATATGGGTGGAATATTTTTGTCAACTGATTCCGGAGGATCCTGGAATACACATAATCAGGGAATGTCTGAAACTGCTTTTTCATTAACAAAGAATACAACTTTTTATGCTGGTGGGAATTTTTATATTCATAAACTTGAAAATGGTTCATGGACACAGGTATTCACTACTTCACAACAAATACTCGATTTCGCCAATAAGCAATCATTCATTGCTGCGGCTGGTACTGATGTGTTTTTATCCATTGATTCCGGCATTAACTGGTTAAGAATACAACCAACAGATTCAACACTTTACTTTAGTAAAATTGATTTTTATGAGAATTACATACTTGCAGGTTGTTTTGGCGGTCTTTACAAATATGATCTGAATCATGTATCTATAAACGAAATAAACAAAAATAATCTGGAATTCTACATATATCCAAATCCGATACAAACTGATTATTTTGATATGTACTTAATGTCTGATTCAAATGAAGATATTCATATTGCCGTTTTAGATGTAAATGGCCGGACGGTTTTAGAAAACACCAGTGAAGCACAAAAACAAAAATATCCGATCAGAGTGAATAACATTGACAATGGAATATACACTGTCAATGTGTGGCAGGGTCAAACATATATGTCCGAAAAAATAGTGATTGTGAAGTAAAACAATATGGTCACAACATAGGCTAACAGCAAAAGCTACGCAAGGGCGAAACACGACCAAAGCTTATGCTGTTAGCCATGCAATTATCACTCACCAGCCCTCTCAAAACCGACCGCTTTCCCATCTTTCACTCCAACCAACTTCCCATTCCCACCCCGCCACCAATGCCCGTTCCAGACTATGTTGTGTTGAGAATGAATGCCAAAACAAATTATATTGTATTCCAAAATCTCTTACAAAAAGACGCAATCATCATCCACCGTGTCATGCTGAATTAATTTCAGCATCTGCGGTGGATGATGTGCCACGCATGGTAGATACTGAAACGAGTTCAGTATGACACCATGCGTGATATGTAGAATTGGTCTGTTTTATAATTCGTTTTGGCATAATGGCTCAGTAAACCCCTCCGCGTAATAAATTAAACTTTTTATTGGCTGATTTGCAAAAAATTGTATTTTTGACAGGAATCTGTTATATTCGTGTAAGAATTGGATAGGTTGTTTGGGTGTACAAAACGAGTTACAGCATGTTTTAAAAGATGAAAAAGTGTTTAACCATATTTCTGCTGCTGTTGACAAGCAATTTGTTATTTGGACAGGTTTGTGACACTATTGATGGGCAAATAATGAATTGTGCTAACTCAAAAGGATTCAAACAAGGGTATTGGAAAGAAAGAAGGAAAATACTTTATATGAGCTCTGATTCAGACTTTGGACCTGAAACAGGGCATAAAGATTATTATCGGTATCTTGTCCTGTCTGAAGGGAATTACTCAGATTCAAAAAAAACAGGAACCTGGACTTATTACATTGATTTCAATAATGAACAAGGAGAAGTTGAAAAACAAATCACATATCTCGACAACGGAAATTGCATAGAAGAGCATTTTAATTACAGGTACAGAATTGAATATAACGCGGATACTTCAATCGTATCAGGACAGGTGTATCTGAAACATGATACAGTGCAGATTAAAACCCTTGAGCAAAATATTGTTTTTATGACAAGCACCGGGGTTGAAATTCTTTCATTTGCGAAAAACGAATTTCAATATGAATTATTCAAACTTGTAAATGGAATATATAACCGGGAAATATTTCTAATAAAACAAAACGCACGATAACAGCAGCGATCGCCCCCAATGCCCGTTCCAGACCATGTTGTGTTGAGAATGAATTACTCATTTACCCCTCAACCATAGAAACACCAAACCCCTCCGTAAAAATAAATTAAATTTTTTATTGGGTGTTTTACAAAAAATTGTAATTTGCACACTGATAACCGGATTAATAAATGAGATTAAAAGGATAACATGAGTTTGTTTCAAAAATCGGTAGAGAAAATACAATTTGCATTGACGTAATTACTTTATTTGAAACGCTCATATTTAAATTCAAACGTCATTTAACCACAAAAAAATGGATACAGCATTTGATAAATCCAGAGAACTAATTAAAGAGGCAACTGCCAATAAAACTAAAGACATTAACAAAGCAATTTCTCTAATTGAACAGGCAATCAATATTTATCCAGAAATAATTATTGAAGACAAATTCAAGTTAGCCAATTATTACCATTTTGCTGGAAATAAAGAAAAAGCATATGCTATTTTATTTGGTTTGATAACAGAAATGAATAAAAAATCAACTTTCACTATAAGAAATGCAGTAATAATGCAGATCTATGGACAAATATGTACCCTTTGTTTCTCAGACAAAAAGTTTTCCGACTACATTTTTTATTACTCTCTTCAAAGATATCACACTAACCTTGCAATTTTCACTCAAGGTAGAAAACAAGATTATGAAATAACAAAGGGCACATTCGATGCTTTTGGAGCATCATACTCTACAAAGATAAATTCCTGCTTTAAAAACATACATAAAGAATCAATTATTCAAGAGTTTTCAGACAAATTCAACGAGTTTTTTAAATATCATCGTGATGATTTATTATTTATTCTAGAAATATCGTATTCTGCCCATTTGTCAAAAGACTATAACTTGAATAGCCCAGAATCAATTGGTGAAAGAGTAGAACGTATTCTACAATCTGACAATGAGTTTATTGAGACTCTTACAAAATATTCGGATGAGTATTTCATTAATTATTTCAATCAGGTTTTAAAGCCCTTTATTGAAAATTGTGAAGAATAGATTGGTTCTAACGCAATTGCATTAAAGAAAAAGAGAATGTGGTGGTAATGATTCTATTTCCTTTCAGCCAATGTACTTCCATTATTATACTCCCATCCACAAACCAAAAAACATTTTCCCAACAAACCCTCCTCCACAACCACCTATATACCACCAACATACAAAATTTTTTAACTTTTAATCGCAAAAATTATGTTTTGTATTTAATTACTTTATATATTTGGAGGTGGGATGATTGGGGGTTGGCAGATTTTTTTGGGAATTGAGTGGGTGTGGTTGTGCATGGGGGTGAGTTTGGGGGCAATTCTTAAGATGATCACACAAAACATATAAATAAGATCAAATGGAAGCAAAAGATTTTCTCCAATTTGCATTAGACGAAAAGCACTTATTTATTAATGCTAAAGACGACTACAGTGAAGCTGTGATTGGCCAAGTAGTGGAAATAAATGACAATGAAGCTAAAGTTTTGTGGTACTCTATTTCTACTGATATTCTACCAAAAGGAATTAAGTATTATGAATTTGACAAGTTCTATTCTGAAGTTACTCCATTTTTGATCGTAGATAGAAGTCGCGTATTTACCCATGAAGCTGAACTTGAGTTACAAAAAAAACTCAATGATTGGCACATAGTGGTACACAAACTTTACAATTCAGAACAACATCGTGTAAAAGTTGCTGATTGCATTTCAATAATATCCGACAGCATTGGTGTAACGAAAAATATTGCTATTTCATTAATTAAAGCTTCTATTGCCCGTAATAAATTTAAGTATGAAAGAATAAAGGTTGGAAAATTTATAGCTCTATCAGATGAAGTTTTAGAAGTAGAAAACAAAAAACGATATTTATCTTCAATTTCTGATGAAATCAAATCTAAAAGTGAAAGAATAGACTATGTTATAAGCCACGGTCAAACCGTTGGTAATTACAGAGAAAAACTATTCATATCAGTATTAAGAAAATACATTCCAACTAAGTTCCATATTGCGACAGGTTTTATTGACGGAAGCTCTAAGCAGATTGATGTTATAATTTACGACCAACATAATTATTTGCCGATTTTTAGAGAAGATGATTTAGTCGTAGTAAAAAAAGAATCTGTAATTGCTGTAATTGAAATAAAAACAACTTTAGACCAAAACACCTTAAAAAATTCTCTTGAGGGTATCACTAAAATATGTAATGCGGGTATTACTTCCGTTCCATTTTTCAAAGGTATTTTTGCATTTTCAAGCGATTTGACAAATAGTGTACTTATAAAACACATAGCAAATTTTTACAAGGAAAATCCAATAGAAGCAATTCACGAACATCTGGACGTTATTTGCGTTCCGCAGCACAATAGCTTATTTATTGATTATAACAATTTAGAAGATGACAAGCAGCACTCTTGTCCTACATTGTATGAAGTAGAAAACTTTAAGGGGATAAACGTTGAAGAAACTATCTTCTTTCAAAAGTTGTTTTCGTTTTTAGAAGTTGAGAAAAGTGCAAAAAAAATAAACAGACTTTACTTTAACGAACTTTTTGACACTGCAAAAATAAAATCCAATACCATTCTTACAGAAAAAGATTGGACACCACTTCGCACATTTTATAGTGAATGGGAAACTACTCAGAACCTAGATTTAGAAACTCAGATTGATGAAGCATTTCGAATTAATATTGAGAACGTAAAAAAACGTGTAAATGCTGTTAAGAAGTGGAATGACGGAAAAGTTTCTAGAGAAGATTTAATCAATAATTATAACGACTTTCTTGAATAACTAAAAACCAAACTACCGCCAAACAGTAGTAGAGAACTCAATAATAGAACATGACCTACAAATAAGACTGGCAGATGAAAATTGACATACATACACATACTAAAAAAATTAAGCAAGGTGATTCCGAACACAGGAATATCGATGCTGACAGGTTTGAAGAAATTATAAAGGATACTGATGTGAAAATTTTAGCAATAACAAATCATAACCACTTTGATTTTGATCAATATAAAGAATTTCAATACAGATTAGATGGAATATGTCAGATATGGCCAGGTGTTGAACTTGACATACTTGAAGAAGGAAGAATGGCTCATTTGATTGTAATTGCAAATCCAAATCAAGCTGAAATATTCAAAGACACCGTTATAAATATTTTGGGAACATCAACACCAGATAATTTCAATATAGGAATAGAAGGTGTGGCTACTAAATTTAATGAGCTTGAAGTTATTTATATAGCACATTACCATTCAAAAAAACCAAACCTAACTAACGGGGATGTTGAAAAACTATCATCACTAATCTCTAATCAGAAAAGAGTTTTAAAAGAAGCATCAAACTCAATTTCAGCAGGAATTTATATAAACCACGGACAAAACTCGATTCACGGATCTGACGTTCATAATTGGAATGAATATTCAACCATTTCTAAATCTCTACCCGAATTGAGATTGCCCGTTGAAAGTTTTGAACAATTCTGTTTACTACTAGACAAAGATGATTTTACAATTAAAACAATACTTGATAAAAAGTCAAAAGAAACGATTCAAATAAACCCTTTTGGTGTGGCTGAATTAATTAACTTAGACATCTACAATGATATCAATATACTTTTTGGTTCAAAAGGAACAGGCAAAACGGAAATATTACGAGCGCTCTCAAATTATTACAGTAGTATTGGATTCAAGACAGAAGTTTATGAATCAAACACAAAAAGACTTGACGATGTTTTTGATTTAAAAGGAAATTTATTTTCGATTACATCAGATAGTTTAGGGATTGAAAGTTGTGTAGCCGAATTCACCTCTTTGAAAAATGCCACAGAAAAAAATATCACAAGCATATCTTCATATCTAAGATATTATTCCGCAGAAGCAACTAATAAAATATCTCAAAAAATTAAAATTGACAAATTTACGCAGCGTGACGAAAATTCAGCAAAAAGAAGTTTTGATGAAATAAAGAACATTCTTACGAAGTTCAATGAATTCAAGGATTACTTAAGTTCAGACATAAAGCTTAAAGCCATTGTTGGAGATGAACTACTTGAAGAATTAGAAAATATCGTTACAAAGATACTTGACAAAATTAATTCTGAATCAGAAAAAAGATTAACGAATTATCGAAGCATCAGTCTTTTTAATAATCTGATTGCACTTTTTGTTGCAGAAATATCGAAAAAAACGGGACAGCCTGAAAAACCAATTAAAACAGGATTTTATGAATATGCAAGTAACAGAATAAAACTCGAAATAGATGTTTCCAAAATATTGAAAAACATAACAACACCAATTGAATCAATAGTTGAATATGCTGGTAATTTAGGTGAAAAAGGTACCATATTTTGTACAACAAATATTTTAATACAAAATGGGAAAATAACTGATGGAAGATTCAAACACGTTTTAAGTTCAACCAAAATTCCTCAAAAATTAGTTGCTACTCAAATTGAATTAATTTCAAAACATATTTATGCCAATACCTTATTTGAAAAAATTGCTGAATTAAAAAATATTGAAAGTTCTGAAATGGTCAATTCCATTGATGACTTAATACTCTTTTATAGGCACTTCTCACTAAATGGTCAAATCTATTCGCCTTCAAATGGTGAATCTTCAATGGTACTTCTTCACAATGAGCTTTTGAAGGATAAAGAAATATATTTAATTGATGAACCAGAAAAAAGTTTAGGCAATGACTATATAAGTGAAGTTATAGTTCCTTTAATTAAGGACAAAGCAAGAAGTGGAAAAAGAGTAATTATTGCAACCCACGATGCTAATATTGCAGTAAGGACACTACCTTATAATTCTATTTACCGAGAACACGATGTTAATGGATATTACACATATTCAGGGAATCCATTCTCAAACAACCTCATTTGTGTAACAGGTCAAAAACCAAATCTAGATTGGAAATTAATCAGTATGAAAACACTTGAAGGTGGCAAATCAGCTTTTGGTGAAAGGGGGAAAATATATGGAAACACATAACGCGGAAATTATTAGAAGTGATACTAATGCAATCTTAAGACTTGCATTAAAAGACCAGCTATTGGACATCGTTCTGACAGAAGATAAGCCAAATGATGTGAAGAATGTTTTTAATAAACTTTTGGAACAACTTAAAAATGGTCAATATCAATTCAGTCTGACAGACAATAAAGAAGACCTTTATTTTCATATTTGCAAGGAATACTTAACACAATTAAATGCTGAGTTGCTTAGCATTTATAAAGAACTCGAAGACAACTGTTTAATAAAAAATAAATGATAGACAGTGTGCCCAACTGGTGTATGGCTAAATGGCTGATGAGGTGGATAATTGGACATTCTACCTCGTGTCAAATTTTGCTTTGTCCAGACAGCTTAGTGTTGCGAGATCCTCCACAGGGGCAAGCTCCAAAACGTTGCCTGTAATAGCGTAACGGTGGTGCAAACATGAAAATGACATCAAATAAAGAACTGACAAAATAAAAAATATGAATCAAACTATTGACTGGATAAATACAATAATCAAGGAGCTTGTTGACCCCCAGGCAAAACTTAAAGACACTTTGCTTAAAGTTCAGGTTCTTGCATTCAAGATTAAGAACACAAAACTAAAAGAATGGGTTGATAATGAATTGAATGGTTTTGTTGGCAAGGATGTTCCTGCATATAGGAAAATTCCTTCTGCTGTTTATGGCAATCTCATTCAGGACAGAGGGTTTGGTTGTACGATGACAAGAAACAATAACGTACTTCCTATTGAGTATTTGAAAAAAGACCTGCAGGATGCAATGATGAGTGTTCCAATGCACTCTTCTGTTTCTGAGTTAGAGCTTATGATAGAGAAAGGTGCTGATTACCAAATTAATATACCACACGTAATTCATAGCAAAATAACCAAAATTCTTTCAAATAGATGGGTAGTTGACTCGGCTTGGCAAATAATCAGTTTGAATAGTGTTGAAGGAATAATTAGCGCAATAAAATCAAACCTTCTCAATTTCCTTCTTGAACTTGCTGACGAAATTGGTGAAAATGAAAACATAGACATTATAGAACACAAGAATAAAATTGACAACCTGTTTGACAAAACAATTGGAAACCTTAATGGTGAAACAATAAACATTTCAATAGGCACAGACAATGTTCAAGTAGTTAGCACTGGAGACAACGCCAAACTAAATGTTGCGAAAGGGGAAAAAGTAACCCAGTCTATCAATGCTGAGGATCTACAAGAACTTACTAAATTTATTGAAGAGTTGAAAATAAATTTGGACACACTCTCACTTGACAAGGACGACAAGATAGACATTGTAAATGAAATATCAAGAATTGAAACACAACTAAGCAGACAACAACCGAAATATCCTATCATAAATGAGGCACTTAAAGTTGTAAATGGAGTTTTAATAGGAGTTGCTGGCAACGCAATGACAACGCCAATTCTTGAAAGACTAAGTTGGTTAATGAGCCAGTTTCAATAAGCAAATGGAATGACTGCAAGCTTAAAAATGCACAACATCGACAAATTACAGGTACATACATCCATCAGGCGTTTGGCTCAATGGCGGGAGAAGTGGTTAATTGAACATTCTTCCTCGCATCAACTTCTGTGGTGTATTGATAGTTTTGTGCTCCGAAATCCGCAACTGTGCCAAGCCACCAAACCGTTTGCATTCATCACCCTTCTCTCTACCCCAACCTCTCCCCTCATTAACCGCCCCCAATATCGGTTTCAGACCTTTTTTGGTTGAGTGCGAACGTATCAAATACCACTCAACCAGAAAATCACTAAACCATTCGCAAAAAATTGTATTTTTGTAGGAGATTGACAACCAAAACCATGAGACGTTTTGGGTAATGAGAAATTAAGTTCATTCATAAAAAACCACGATGGCAAAAGTTAAGTGTAATATTGAATTCGAAGAACGTGCTGATTTTTTGGAAAGCAAAAAACTTGTTGAACTTACCGTTTCCAATGACTTTTTTCAGTCTGTACAGCATAAGATTTTAGAACGAGGTGCAAAACTGCTTGTAGGACCAAGAGGTACGGGAAAAACACACCAATTAAGATACGCATATAATAACTGTCTTCATGATAAAGACAAGCCTCTTGCTATTTATGTAAATTTTGGAAAGTACTACAACTTAGAGCCCTTGTTGTTCAACTCAAACAATGCAATTCAAATATTTCATACATGGGTACTTGGTAAGATCGTTTATTCAATTTATGATTTGTTAAGCGACTTAGGTCATGATGATGTAATTTTATCAGAAGAAGATATTTTTAAAAGAGATAATATTGAAAATTTTATTTTACAAGCAGAACGATTTAATATAATTCCCAATGACGATCAGTTGATTTTGAATATTGGAATAAAAAAAGTTGTTGATATTATTGAAACCATTTCTATTAAATTAAAAAGGAGTCGAGTAATTCTTTTACTGGATGATGCGGCATTGACTCTAACGCCAGACTACATGATTGAGTTTTTTGATATTTTAAGAAGTCTAAAAACCTCAAAAATTTCTCCCAAAGCATCTGTTTATCCGGGGACTACACAATATGGCCCAAGATTTCATGTCGGTCAAGATGCAGAAGAAGTTAAAATGTGGTTAGATGTTGAAGATGAGAATTACTCAACGTTTATGGACGATTTTCTTTCGACAAGATTAAATTTACAAGAATCAATAGACCCCGATATTATTGAGATTTTCAAGTTCGCTTCATTTGGAATTCCAAGAGCATTCATGACTATGTTGAGAACTTTTCTAAATTTAAATCATGATAGGAATCAAGTAAAATACAACAGTGTACTAGATATTCATTATAATCTTTTAAGGCAAGAATATCAATCCCTAAATGTCAAACTACCTCAATATAAATCAATCATTGAAACTGGGCTTATTTTATTCGATAAAATTGTTGAGGAATTGACTAAGGCAAATAGAAAGGATTCAATAAACAAAGAAGTATTATTTGGCTTGGAGGAAGAAAATGATTCCTTTAAATATAAAAGAATGATTAAATTACTTGTTGAAGCTGGATTACTTTATGAAAAAGGTAGTTCACGTGAAGGATTAATTACATACAATAGGTATTCTCCTCACTATCTATTTTTAATTAAAAATAGAGCATTCAGTCAAAGCAGAGGTTTTAATCCTAAAGAAACATGCAGAATCTTAAAACTTAAGGCGAATAAAAGACCACTTAGAAGAAAATATAGTTCTATTTTAAATGAGGAACAACTTTCAAATATCAAACTCGATTTACCAGCTTGTTTGAATTGTGGAACAGCAAGATTAACAGAAGATCAAAAGTTCTGTCACAGTTGTGGAAGACCCTTAGTTGGAAAATCATCTTTTGATTCATTTATTAAAATTCCTATTGAGGATTTACCACTTACAGAATGGCAAAAACAAAAAATTCTAAATGAAACAGAATTTAAAACAATTGGAGATGTTTTACAATCGCAAAATCCCGCATATGATTTAAGAAAGGCTAGAGGAATAGGCAAAGTAAAATCTTCAAATATTTACAATACGATTCGAGGGTTAGTCGATGAACTTTTAGGATAATACTATGGCATACTCAGCAGTAATAAATAATCAGCCCACGACGGTTTCATTTTCAATAGACTCATTTTTTGATCGGACCTATATTGAACCAAATAAGTCTCCTATTGATAACTACTTCGAAAAAACAGATGATCTAAATAAATTGTTTACCTATCATGATATTGCAATATCTTTAGTACCTCCGACATCAGTTTTTCCAAACCAAACATTACATAATTTAATATTATTGGGATATGTTTCAATTGTCGAATCATATTTTCGAGAGCTAATAAGAAAAGTGGTTTTAGTTGATAAATATTCGTCGAAACAATGTGAAAAGCATAATCTAAAATATGGAGCTGCAATACTTCATAGTAGAGAATTGCTTCCCGAAGCATTATTAGAAGGCTATTCATTTGCTAGTCAAGAAAACATTGCAAATTCATTGAAAGACTTTTTGGATTTGAAAAATATCTACAACAATCCATCCCTAAAGGATGCGGCTGAAAAATTTCAAGACATATGTCAATTAAGGCATATTTTAGTACATCGATATGGAAAATTAGGAATAGACAATTTTATTAAATTAAGGAATCATTCATTAGGTGAATGTATTGAAAAACCTTTAGAATTAAACTCTGCAAAACTTTATAATATTAGCATTGTATGCAATAATCTTGTTTTAGTGTTTAATCAATATATTTCCAATAATATCTTAGATAGAACAGCTAAAACATCTGCCGGAATTTGGCATTGGGATTATCGAAAAGACAAAGTAAATTTCATGAAATACTTTAACATTTTTGAATGTAGTAGTAATCCTCCCTCAAATGGCAAACCTGACGCAAAAACAATCTATGATTCGTTGCGAGAATACGGTAGAACATTAATATGAAATACTCATATGAGACAAACAACTGTACATTCTCTAAGTATTTACCGAAGTTTCCTTTCAAGCTCACCTATAGTATTTCACTCGACTGCTACAATATGCAAATCATTAAGAAAAATGTACATTACACCAATGCTTGTATTTTATGAATGAACCCCTCTACCCCCTCTCAAACCCCAATCTCTTCCCTACTTTCGTTCCAACCACTTTTTCGTTGTCCCAGGCCAGGTAGCCGTTGACGAAGGTTTTGGCGATGGTGGCGGGCAGCCGCATTTGTAGAGGCGACCTGAAGGTCGTTTCGCCTGGCAAAACAACCCGGCCCAATACTGAAAATACTCCAATACGTCATCGTAATGACCAAAAGTCATAACTATTGGTCATTACGATATTTGATTGTGTGCCTACCCCCATTTTCAGACAATGCTAAATTAGACTATTTTCTTTAAATGGATGAAGTCCGAGCAAGTTTTCCGGGGCGCGCCCCGGAAAACTTGCTCGGGAGCCAAT
>Ga0209373_10002623_pt1 | contig 17663 bp, 12 predicted proteins | sample Higcelweek5metaG_FD_187173 | JGI IMG/M metagenome (GOLD analysis project Ga0209373, IMG submission 187173) | Freshwater pond sediment microbial communities from the University of Edinburgh, under environmental carbon perturbations - High... | ecosystem: Environmental > Aquatic > Freshwater >... | reverse complement strand
AAAAACGAATGATCGTTTCATTTAGCCCCATTAAATACCTTGATTACGTTCTTTCTTTATAGAAGGTTACAAATCAGTTACAAAATCCGCTTTTCAGTATAATGAAAATATTCATGCGTATGGTCTGGCCATTTATATATACACAATCTGCATCTATGATAGTTCCTAAAACAATGATTGCATTTTTTAAATCATCGAATGTATTTAGTTGTATTTTTTTAACAAACCATACACATCCACACATGTCTTTTAATTCATCTATATCATTAAAATAGAATGGGATTTTTATTTTTGAATTTTCTTCAATTTCTAAGAATTTATTTTCGTTTAATAATTTTTCTAATTTATCCTTTTCTGAAATCAAACTATACCATTTATTTATTTTTTCATTTTCCTCTTTTTTTATTTTTTCAACATAATTTTTATTTTTACACTTTTCAACTATTGAGTCAAAAATCTTATATTTTTTTAATATTTCATATGGCATTCTGGCCTCTATTGGAGTTCCTCCTACAGCAGTATTAACTAAACCTACAGGAACACTATAAGTATTAAATATTTCTTCAGTAAAAAAGTAACCTGCTGCACTTAAACCGTAAATATTTTCGGATTCAGCAGGTTTCCATTCCCCATTTGGAACATCTTCATTTTCTATATCAAATCTATATGAAGGATTTATACGAAATTCTCTTATTTTATTATTATTAATTTTGTTAATTTTATCATTTAAACTCTCTTTAACTCTAGAAATTGGTAACTCCATATTTGATTGCCCACTAATGTGAAACACATTTCCAAATAGAACGTCATCAATTATTATCTCTTCCTTATTTGAAGTAACAATTATTTTAAAAGAATTAATAAAATCATTTATTTTAGGTAAAATTACCTCAAATTTTCCGTTTATATCTGATTTTGTTTTTAGTATATAATTATATTCCAAGCCAAATAAATTAATAACTATTTCACTAAAAGGACGAGTCTTTCCCCATAATTTATTATTAAAATCTCTTTGTAAAATAAGGCCATTTGAAAAAATTTTTGCTACACTAAGATACCTCATATTGCAACAACTCCATATAATAGTTTATTATTTTATAAAACAAATATTGCTGCTATTCAACCATATGTATAAGGCAAAAGTATTTTACCGAAAGTCCAAGGTGACCAGACAATGTCGTCAACTTAGTAAAAAAGTTAAAGTTTTAATCGATTTTTTTCAAAAAATCGTAGGTTTCCAAAGGGCAACGCCCTTGGTCGCTTTCCGCAGAAAGCGAAATCCTTATGCTTTAAGAGCTTTTTTGCTTCTTTTTGCGATAGAAAAAGAAGCGGAGTTTGAGGCAGTGCCTCATAAATTGCCTCAGCAATTTGCTTAAGTTGACGACATTGGGTGACCGGAAAGCCAAGTCAACTCCGCAAAGTCGAAACTCCTACAAAATTGTAAACTTTGGCTGAATAGTAACCAAATATTAAAATCATCTATACAAATTATACCACGTTTCACCTTGTTTGTAAACAAGTATACTAGTAAGTTAGCAATATAAAAGCAGTAAATCGCAATATTTAATAATAAAAATATTTTAAAATTCTAATAAGACAAAAAATAAAATCAGGTGTAATTTTTACACCTGATTTTATTAAGATATTATTCTCTTGGTTCTGCAAATTTGACTAAATCGCCCATAATTCTTTGTTTTAGTAAAGCCAAATCGGCTACATCAACTTCGCCATCACCGCTTACATCGGCAGCAATTTTCTTGTATCTATTAAACTCAAACTCATTTGTCAAAAATTGAGACATGGCAACTAAATCTGCATTATTAAGCATTTTATCTTCATTTGTATCACCCATTAAAATTGATTGTGGTCTCACCGTAGTATCAACAAAAGTAGTTGTAACAACTGCTCCTGAAGTAGTGGTAGGTGTAGTTGTGTTAGTTGCTTCAGTAGTAATTGTTGTTACAGTTGTAGTAACTGGTTTTGTAGTGGTAGTAGTTGTTGTTGTAACTGGCTTTGTTGTTGTTGTTACTGTTTGTTCTGGATTTGAACCTCCACCAAAATTATCCGATAAAGAAATTCCGTTTTTACCCAATTTAACTTTATGATCCAATCCTATATACTTACCATCGCTAGTTTGCCACAAAGCTTTTTCCAACAAAGCATATTTTGCAGCATCCCATGTACTCCAGTCATTTCCTATTAATCCACCTGTATCTCCTGAGTTAGGGTTTATACACCAAAATGTATGATGTATTTTATTATCTATCATATAATCTCTCAATAAAGTCATCCACTTTTGGTTTTTACCACCATCCATATGACCTCCCCATTCACCAATAAGTAATGGAGCTATATTTTGATCATTTATATATGCCCATGAATCATACCAATAATCATCTAATAAAGTTTGTGTTGTAAAATCTTTATCAAACCAAGTTTGGTTAAAAACTGAAGGACCATAATCATGAGGAGAATAAACTATTTGTTTATTAAGTTGGTCACTGCCCATATCAACAGGATAATCCTTAACTCCCCTTAAGTTTCCTCCCCACCAAGCACCGTACCATGGTGATGCATCGCCTGTTGCACCCCAAACATCTGGTGTTTCATATGTATAACCTTTATCTGTTTTTGGATACTGCTCTATACCTTCTATGAAAATTAATAGATTAGGGTTTTTTGCCAATATAGCTTTACCGCATTTTTCCGAAGCATATTTCCAGTTGTTTTCATCGGTAGATAAATCCCATTTTGCTAGTAGAGCAGGAGCTTCTTCTGTATATCCTCTTTTACCATGTGGCTCATTTTTCAAGTCTAGTCCAATTATTGTATCATCATTTTTATATTTATCAGCCAACCAAGCCAATGTATCTATCCAATCCTCTGTAGTTATTCCAGCTTTTCCATACCATATCTCATAATTATGTCCTGAGTTATTTGAATCAGGACTATGAATGTCAACCATTACTTTTATACCTAATTCTTTACAATACCCCATTATGAGATCAAAGATTTCCATACTGTTTTTAGTTTCTTCAGTTACTGGATCATAAAAATCCGGATTACATACATGATACGGTGGGTTGTTGCTAGCAGTTACACTAGATACAGGATTTGGTGCTCCATCCATCCAACTTTTTAATAGTTCAGATGAAATAGGAACCCTTATAAGGTTAATACCATGATCTGCTACACTTTCTAGAATAGTTTTTACATCATACCAAGCACCATGAAAAACGTTTTCTGTACAGTTAAATCCAAACCAGTTTGCACCTGTCAACCATACTTCATTTCCATTCATATCAACAATCTTGTTTCCTTTTGTTGTTAACCAGTCATCATTTCCATCGTCCACAGCAGCGACAACAACTTGTGTCTGTGTGGTTTCTTTATACATCGAAAAACAGCAGGTAGTTGCAACAGCTAAAGTAGAAACTATAGCCAAAATTCTTTTACTTAACTTCATAAAAATAAATCCTCCTCAAAAATCACAATCAATTATTTCGTTAAACAATCATAAAACATAATCTTTTCTACTTTATATTATACAATATATATAATTGATATGTCAAGTCTTTCTGTTAATTTGAACAAAAACCTAACTATATATCTACTACATTAATATACAATATAAAATTCAGAAAATTTAATATAACTGGCCATGCTTAGTTTAATTAACTCCAAAACAGTACTATTATATATTATTTTTTAAACTCATAAATAACTTTCCTCCTCAAAATTAATATTTAATTTAATATCACTACGAGTATATTTCTAATTAACATTATACAATCTTTGTAACTATATGTCAATGTTTTTTTAGTTAACATCAACAAAAAAATATTGCACGCACACGTTAATTATATACAAATTTATATTAAAAAACGAACATAGCACTTATACTTTGTTCGTTTTTTAATATAAATAATTATTTTACAATCCAATTACTTCCGAAATTCGAGAAATAAGGATCAGAATTTTTAGGCAATTCAAAAACCGATGTTTTTAAATTGTTTAAATTTAATGTGGGGGACATACCATAAACATGTTTATCAAAATATTGACACATATAATTCATATCTTCAACTATAACCGCATGACCTTCTTTGTGAATATTAATCGCTATGTTGTCAGAGATGTTTAGATAATCATAAACTACTTTTGTTGCTCTATATCCAAGCCACATAGAAGGTGCATTTACCCAATCTTCTGCAATACAGGAACCTATTATAAATAAGTATCTATCCTTGTCTGCTACTAAAGATGCAAGCATATGTTGATCCATAGGCAACTGATTTACATTTGAAAATTCTAAAAATCTATTATTAAACCAACCACGCTCACCAGTAGATTGTAAACTTCCTAAGGGTTCATTTTGTCCATAGGTATAATTTGAAGAAGCACCTTTTGAAGAAAAATCATATGTTTTCCCTTGAGATGTGTAACGATAAATAGCAGTACCACCAGCCCCTGAACAAGAAGGGGCTACCATTTTAAAACGCTCATCAAAAGCACCACAAACAATAGTAGCTTTTCCCCAACGTGATACGCCTGTTACAATAGAATTATCTGGATTAACATTTAATTCTTTTGCTGCTCCTGCATAAAGTGCATCCAATATTTTACTACACCCCCAACTCCAAGCCGTTAACACGCCTGTTTGTTCATCCCATGTTCTACCATAAGGGTACAAATCATAAAATGTACCAGTATGATTTGTATCGTCTGATGCAACAGGATTAGAGAACATTGTTCCACCAATAGTTATTACTGTATATCCTGCCGCTGTTGCTGTACTTTCAGAAATTCCAGAATGCATACCAATTATTACAGGGGAACCACCTGGATGTTTAACCGAAGAAGGCCTACTTATAACTGCTGGAAATGACTTAGTAACACCTGTGCTTTTCCTTTTTATAGTTATAGTCATGTTGTTTCCATTTATTTTATAAGAAACTTCATCATCCGACCCATCTCTCCATTTTCCATACATATAATATTCATACATACATCTAATTTCATTTGCTCTTCTTGGCCAATCAGATGTATTGGTAACTTTTGAACCATCATTAAAAATAAATGGATCAGGCATGCTTGTACTTGATTTTAACTGATTTACTGCTGAAAAATTATATGATTTTTCATAAACTGGCTTTTCGGGAATAATTATAGCTGGAAGTTCAGTTGTTTTTCGCATTAATAAGTCTCTTATATATTTTGTATCTATAAAATCAACCTTACCATCACCATCAATATCTGAACGAATTTTTTCTTTAGCGGAAAAGCCATTATATTTAACTAGTATCCCATCTAACAAATCAACTATTCCATCACCATTTACATCCCCACGTAAATTAGTTGAAATAGGTAAAGAAGGGGTTGTAGTTACAATTTCTGAACCTACGTTATCTCCTGTTAACTCTACATCGTCAATGTAAAAATCCATTAAATCTTTCGTCGTTGGCGAACTTGTATAAGGACTTTCAATAACTACTTCTATATCCGTTGCAGAACTCGGTATAGTAAATTCACCAGATAATTCAGTCCAATTTCCACTTTTAACATTTGTAGTAGCAAAAGTAGAATAATTGGTTTCCCCTGCAACTACATATTGTAAAGTCAAATTAAAGTCTTGAGATAAATACGCACTAGTAGCATAAGAAATAAATGTTTTTATAAAGTAAGTTTCTCCCGCTGAAAGCGAACTTTCTTTAAGTGAAACCCCATGCCAACTTGCAGTTCTATTGCTTACTTTCAAAGAACTTAATCCAGATTTTGCAATATCTTTAGAAATAGATATTATAGCTGCTCCCCTTTCAACCCAGTTCCCTTTGCCGCTTTCAAAATCATTTTTTGAAATAACTTCTGTTGCTGCATCAACTTTTGTTGTGGATTCATACCATAAAGACGCTTGCATCAACATCATCGAACACAAAATAGCAACGGCAACTTTTTTCATCATAATAAAAAACCTCCCTATAAAATAAATATATACATAACTGCGATTAACACAGAAAATGTTTCTTCTTTTATATTTTTTAACTTATGTTTTATTTATGTTTAATTGTATCATATAATTTTTTTATTTTCATTAAAATTATGGACTATTTATAGCATAATAGAGACAACTTAAATGAATAAGTATATTTTTTTCCCATAATATATAAAATAAACTTGAATTTAGATGTATAAAACAAACATTTATTTTATACTGTTTATATTTTTTTTATGTATTTAAAACAATATTTAATTTTTTTTTTATAATAAAAAGTTGATTATGTTTTTTTATTAATGTATAATTAAATTATAAATAACCAAATTACAATCTTTAAGAACTTTTTAATTTTTAATATTAAAAAGTTTGATAAATAGCATAATACGGACAACACAAAAATATAGCGAGGTTTTTTATGATAAAAACAATAAATAAAAACTCTAACAATTATGATTTACCATTGACAATTTCATTTCAACAACATAAAGAAAATTTTGATATAGATATAAATAATGAATTTTCAGAATTGATTTTTGTTTCTGAAGGAACTGCTTTGCTAATGATTAACTCAGAAGAATATACTGTCAAAGCAGGTGATGTTTTTGTTATAAATGGCAAAAAAAATTATAAGTATAGAAATTTAGAAGATTTCTATACTTATAAAATAAATTATAAATTTGAATATTTGCTTTTTTTAGATAATGAAATTCAACGTTTACCTGGTTTTCAAATGCTTTTTCATTCAGAGCATATTATATTCAGAGGAATAAGTTTCCAAAATAGATTGCATATGAATATATTAGATTATGAAAAAATAAAGACAACAATAGAAACCATGTATTTAGAGTACACTGAAAAGCATGAGGGGTGGCATACTAATTTAAATTCATATTTTAATTTAACAATAGTGCATTTATCACGTATATATGCTTTTTCTGAATCTAGTGAAATACATCACCTAAATAATATAACAAATGTAGTTTCTTATATCGAAAATAATTTTACTAAAAACATCTCGATAAATGAACTTGCATCTATTGCAAATCTTTCTACTAGACATTTTAATAGAATGTTTACTAAAATTTATCGGACAACTCCATTAAATTACATTACCTCTATGAAAATGCAACATTCTTATTATTTATTAAAAAATACAATGCTGAATATTTCTGAAATTGCTCAAAAGTGTGGTTATTTTGATAGCAATTACTTTTCAAGGCAATTCAAAAAAATATATGGCATGAGTCCAAAGGAATTTAGAAATCAAAATAATTTTCTTTAAAATTATTTAATAGACAATTTTTCAACCCTTTTATTGTGTCATTAACCTTCGTATCATTCGCAAATTTTAAAGAATAACTAAGAACTATACTCATTTTGCCATTTACGGTTACTACTCCAATTGTAAGTTCATTTGAAGGTACTGATGGAGGAATAAAAACAACATCCTCAAGCTTATCAATAAATTCACGGCCTAAATTTGTTACACCTAACCCTGAAGGTACTCCATGTCCTAATGAACCACTTATTTTTTTTGCTGTATCACTTTTAAAATATCCAAAAGCTGATATATTCATTGCATCTATTAGGTTTGGATTCATACGCATATAACATGATAACAATAAAAACAGATCTCTATTTTTGGATATTTTCTTCTTAACTTTATTATTTACTAGCTTTGCATTTTCAAAAAAATTTAGCTGATTTTTATAACTATATTCTATTCTTATCCCTGAGGCAAAATTTCCTAGCGTGTCATTTACTTGATAATTTAATTTTTTTCTTATATCTACTGCAACACCTATTGATTTTAAGTATGGTGATATTTTGAATAATGATGTTAAAATAGCAGAATTTACAGTTACTTTATTTTTTCTGCAAATGTTTTCTATATAATAAGTTTCCTCTTTTGTAAATTCAAAATAATTATACCCTGTTTTGTTTTTTTTCATATAATCTACAAAAAAATTTTTATAATCAATATTATTAACTTTATTTTTTTCGATATACCACTTAAAGTTGTTAAGAGTAACAAAAATTTTATTTGGAAAACTTAAATCACTTTTTTTAGGAAAATCTTTTATACTCCTTATTACTTTAGGTTCTTTTTCTAAATCTACTTCTTTATAATTGTATATCTTTACAAAATCTTTTACTAAACACATCAAAGCTCTTCCATCTGAAATAATATGATGTATCAAAAATAAGACTGTAAAATATCGTTCACTTGGATAAGCACAAACCTTGAACATATTTCCATTTTGAATATCCCAAAAATCATCTGCAAATTTACTATAATCATCAATAAAATTTTCTTCTGCATTTTTTATATAAATTTCAATTTTTTTATCATCTTTTATATCGTAATAATATCCATTTGCATCTTTCTTTATATTACTTCTTAAAAAAGTATGTATCGAGGAAAGTTTTTCAATGGTTTTTTTTATTCTTTCTTCTGAAAAATCACAAACAACATCAAATTTCATACCAACAATCATTCTAGGACATGTTAAATTTATACGCTCTGAATAAATATACTGTTTATTCATAAAAAGCTCCCCAATTTTTGTTACTATTCAGACTAAAGGTAAAGTTTGCGTTTGGCAAAGGTTTCGACTCTGCCGAGTCGACTGGGCTTTCTGGTTGCCCTGGACCTTTGGTAAAAAACATCTCCGCTCTATATATATGGCTGAATAGTAACCAATTTTTAAATTAAAAAAATCTATCAAGTATTTACTTGATAGATTTTGGTTGGGATAGATGGATTCGAACCATCGAGATGACGGAGTCAAAGTCCGTTGCCTTACCGCTTGGCTATATCCCAATATTATTTTGCTAATCACTTGTCTCAGTCAGCTTTATAATTATAGCAAAATTCACATCATAAGTCAATACTTTTTTTTATCCAGAATTAAATTTATTAAATATGATAATTAATTTTTAAATATTTGTATTAATTTTATTGAATATCAATAAAATTAATACAAATAATGTTACTATTAAGCCACCAAAGGTAAAATGTCTCTACCTTATAAATATGGCTAAATAGTAACACTTTTATGCTTATCATTTATTATTATAAAAAATCATACTACATATTTCTTTATTATTTTAAATATTTCTTTTATATCAATAGGTTTGCTTATATAATCATCCATTCCTACTGAAATACATCTTTCTTTATCTCCAGACATAGCAAATGCAGTCATTGCTATTATAGGTGTTCTAATTTTATTTTTTATTTTTTCATTTTCTCTTATTTTCAATGTAGCTTCAAAACCATTTATAACCGGAATTTGACAGTCCATAAATATAATATCATATTTTTTTATCTCACATGAATTTATAGCTTCTTCACCGTCTAATGCAACGTCACAATTTAATCCATTTTTACTTAATAATTTAACAAAAAACTTCCTGTTTATATCATTGTCTTCTACAATTAGTATTTTAACTTTTTGATTTATTTCATTTTCTTCAATCAAATCCTTTGTTACTATTCTATTGCTTTTTTTGCTCTTTCTATTTTGTTTTTCATCAAATATCATACAAATACAATTTAAAAGGTCACTCCGTTTATATGGCTTGGAAAGATAACCATCGAATCCGTTTTTGTTAGTATTATTTAATTCGTTTTCTGTATTTATTGAAGTAATCAAAACAAGTGGTATATTTTTAGAATATGGTATAGCCCTCAATGTATTTGCTAAATCTAAACCATTCATATTAGGCATACTATAGTCAATTAAAATAACATCCAAATGTATTCCAGTTAAAATATATTTTATCGTTTCTTCAGCTGTTGATATAGTCTCAACAATTGCACCGACTTCTTGTAAATACATTTTCGCTATCATTCTATTACTTTCGTTATCATCTACCACCAAGATTTTCTTGGCTTTAAAAATACTATAATCAATATTTATGTTTTCTTCGGATTGACTTTCAGATATTTTTAATGGTAATGTAAAACAAAAATTTGTACCTAATCCCGCTGTGCTTTTAACATTTATTTTTCCTCCCATAGCTTCAACAAATGCTTTACAAATTGTGAGTCCCAAACCTGTACCACCATATTTTCTTGTTGAAGAATTATCTGCTTGCGTAAATGGTTGAAAAATTTTCTCTAATTTATCTTCATCTAAACCTATCCCTGTGTCTTTTACAGAAAAATAAATATACTCTATATCATTAATTTTTTTATCTAACTTGACTTCAATTAATATTTCGCCTTTCTCTGTAAATTTAACTGCATTTGATATAAGATTCATAAGAATTTGTTTTATTTTTGTTGGATCACCAATAAAAAATGGTGAAATTTCTGACCTTAGCAAAATATTTATTTCTAAATTTTTTTCTTTGACTTTAGCCAAAAATGGAATTATAGAGTTTTCAACTATAGAGCGTAAATAAAAAATTGTATGCTCCACTTCAACTTTTCCTGCTTCTATTTTTGAAACATCTAAAACATCATTTATAACACTTAATAAAATATCTGTAGATGATTTTATTAAGTTAATATACTCTTTTTGTTCGTTTGATATATTTGTATCTTCAAGTAACTGTAAAAACCCCAATATTCCATTCATTGGTGTTCTTATTTCATGAGACATATTTGCTAAAAAATAACTTTTAGCTCTGTTTGCAGTCTCTGCTCTTTCTTTTTCCACTATAAGTTTATCTTCAAAAAGCTTTCGTTCTGTTATATCCCTTGCAGCAGCATAAACATAGTTTTCTACAGGCCTAGAACGCCATTCGATATATTTGTATTTTCCACACTTACATCTGTATCTATTAACAAAATTAAGCACTTCCTTTTTTTCAGATAAATTTGATAACGCATTAATAGTTTTTTCTAAATCTTCTGGATGGACAAAATCCAAAAATCTTCTGTTTTCCAATTCTTGTTTTTCATAACCTAAAACATTGCACCATTCTTTGTTTACTTTAATGAAATGGCCTTCTAAATCTGCTATACAAAGCAAATCAAGATTTACATCAAAAAAATTATTTAGTTCTTCTTGACTCTTTTTTTCACTAGTTACATCCCTAATAACAGCTAGTAATTTTTTTGTTTTATTTTTATTATCAATTATTAGATTTGTTTTTAAATTATACCATATTTTTTTACCATCTATATCTAAGTCATATTCTATTATATTGGAGTTACCATTTTTCAATGTATTAGTTAATGCTTTTATAATTTTCAAATATGCATTTTCAGGGAAAGGAAGCTCATCAAATTTTTTACCAATAAAAAATTCAGGATTTAAAAATAATTTTAATCCTTTTGGTTGATAATATTTTAAAAACACTAAATTTTCATCAAGTACAAAAATCAAATCATTCATACTTGTAATTAACAAATCAAGCTCATTTTTTATATTTTCTATTTCATTTAACTGTTCTTTTTCAAATGTTATATCAATAAAGTATGTAATGAAAAAATATTTTTCAGGAGAATAAACCTTTATTTTATACCATTTTTCTAATTCAAATGAATACTGTTGAAATTCATCTTCTTTAATATTAATAGCTATTTCACCATAGTATTTTATCCAGTCAAACTTACTATCTTGTATACCCGAAATAACTTCAGTTACTTTCTTTCCAATTATAGCTTCTTTTTTTAATCCTGTATATTTTTCAAAAAAATCATTTGCTTTTAAAAAAATATAGTCTATAGGATTATTTTTTTCATCTACAATTATTTTATGATAAGCAAAACCTATAGGAGCAGATTCTATTATAGATTTATAAAGTTCTACATTATTTCTTTTGTATATTTCATCATTTTTCAAATTTAATCCCTCCAAATTGTTCATTTATAGTTACTATTCAGCCATATGTATAAGTCAGAGATATTTTACCGATGGTCCAGGCCGACTGGAAAGCGCAGTCAAATCCGCATAGTCCAGACTCCTATAAAATCGTAAACTTTACCTTTAAAGGCTAAATAGTAACCATTTATATAACTATTAATTATCTTTTGATTTTAAAATCAATAATTCTGCAACACTCAACGGTTCATTTCCTAAAACTTCTAAATCATATTTTATATTCGACATAGTAATAATCATATCACCAGGAGTTATTATCCGCTCTTCATTATCAATTAAAAATTTTCCAAGTCCACTCCTTACAAATGTTATAATTATTTCTTTATGCTCATTTAAAATTTTTAGTTCACCTGGATAAAAGGTCGTAAGTAGTATTTTAACATTTTCTTCTTCAAAATCTATAGTTTCCTTTATCATTTCAAAACTACTAATAAAAATATCTTTTATATCCAGTCCTTCTGAACCATTTATAATTATTTTTTCCATAGAAATCACGCTCCTATTTTTATAAAAATAAAATTTTACATTACTTCTTATTTTTTTATTCGACACATTTTAGAATAATTAAATTAAAATATATAAATTTTCAGCAACTTTATACTAATAAATATAAAGAATCACTAATAAAATGAATTATTAGTGATTCTTTATTTTTTATAATATTAAAATTTAACATCTATATATTATAAACTTTAAATTTTTAATGCCTGATAAATATCTGAACCATTTGATAATTTATCACATAAGAATCTACGACATTTTCTATAGTTTTCAAACACTTTTTTTGTTTTTTGTTCACTCGAATAAACTTTCCAAAATCCATCACAAATATAGTTTTTACCTTTGTTTTCAATAAAACCTTTTATATCTTCTACAGGATAACCCAAGAAAATCCCTATTTCATGAGGAAATTTATTATCTTTTTTTATTTTACTACCTAACTGCTTCAACAAACTTTCTATATTATCAATTTCATTATAACCAAATTTACGTAGTAATTCTTGTCTTTCTAAATCCAATAACTGCTTTTCCATTAGCTTCTCATTATATAAAATTACATTTAACTTACATTCACATTCACATAATATATGGATTTTTAAACCTTTTTCACTTGCTTTATCATTAAATTTTTTTATATCTTTTATATAATCTTCACTTGTTTTTAAAAAGGAAAATAGACTAGAGGGTTTAATTCCAAGTAAAGTAGGTGCTGAGTAAAAAGCTAAATTTGTTTCAAAATTACCTTTATATTTTACTAATTCTTTATACATAAAACCACCTCCGTAAGCATAAGCTAACTATTTTATAATTATATTATAAACCTTTATTTAATATATGTCAATAGTCATTTTGAAAATAATAAGCTTAAGCTAACTATATGATATTATCTGTAATTACTGTTATGCTAACATTACTATTCAGCCACTAAAGGTAAAGTTTACAATTTTATAGAGTTTCGACTCTGCGGAGTCGATCTGGCTTTCCAGTTGCCCTGAACCTTCGGGGTATATATCTTTACATTATACATGTGGCTTAATAAAATAAATATGTAAATATAAATGATAACTATAAAAAAAAATTATAGTTATCATTTATATTTACATATTAAATTTTTGGAGCAGGTGCTTTAACAACTATTAATTCTAAAACTTCCTTATCTAGATTTTTAACATTCATTTTTGTATTTACAGGGATTTTTAAAAGAGTTCCTTTTTCATATTTATTTATATCCTGTTCATTTAAACCTATAGATAAAACCCCTCTGACTACAGTCATATAAACATTTGAATTTGAAAAATGTTCTGGCAATCCTTCATTTTCATTAAAAACCATATGAAGATAATGAACATTTTCATCAAATATAACCTTTTCTACCGCTTTTTCATCACTAGTTGATAATTTCAAAACTTGTTCTATCATTCTAAAAACCTCCTTAATTTATATATTAAATTTTACACTATATTCAAAAAATAATATGTAACTTAGTCACTTACTAATATATATTTTTGGAAAATGATTATTTATTACTAAATATTGTTGACATTCTCAATTTTTTAGTATAAAATATATATAAAATATTACTTTTTATATAATATATAAATTTTTAATTTTGATTATTTAGTGTTTCATTTTATAATGGGGAGCGAAAAATATGAATAATTTTTTTACTCAAGAAAATTGGGAGTTTTTTTTAAATACTTTTCCCAATATAGGTTCCTTTAAGATAGATTATATTAATAAAATTGCTTTCCTTGATAAAAACGCTTGCAAACTTTTATCTATTGATTGTGATAAGCTATCTCTTGAAACTGATATTAATTTCTTAGAGAATATAATAAAAAGTATTACTAACGAAAAATACGAATATGAACAAAACATATATAAATATACAATTAACAATAAAAATTATTGGTTAAATATCAATATAAATAAAAATGAATTTCTTTTAATAGGTTTTTTAAAAGATGTAACATCTCAAATAGCTGATAAAAATCCATCAATAAATTATGAAGATTTTGATCCACGGTTTCATCTTATGTATAGAGATTCTTTCATAAAATATATAAATAACAACTTTATTGATAAAACTAATTTTGGTTGTATGGCAGCTTTACATGTTATAGGCACAGAAAATACAAATTATGTATTAAATTACACCCAAAATAATAGATGTACACTTTCCATTATAGAAACGTTAAAAAAATTTGAAACAAAAGATATAATTATAGGATTAAATTCACAAAAAGAATTTTACGTTTATTTCAATATACAAAATAAAGTCATAATAACAGAAATATTAAAAAATATGATTAGTTCTATTGAAAAATGTAAAATAACTGATGAATTTGGACAAATAATTAATTCATCTGAGGAATATAATCTTGGTTTAAAAGTAGGTTATTCTTTTTATCCAGATGATGCAATGACTTTGTCTAAGTTAATAAATAGAGCAGAATATGCACTTTTCGAAATATTTACAGATCAAAATGAAAGGATAAGAAAATTTTCTATTGATAGTTATAGTAAAAATAGAGAAAATTTTCTTCAGGTACAAAAATTCTCAAAACTGGTAGATGAAAATTTATTTAATTATCATTTTCAACCCATAGTTGATGCGTCAACTGGAAATATTTTTGCATATGAAGCTCTAATGAGAAGTAGTCAAAATATCTCAATGAATCCAACTCAAATACTAGAAATAGCTAAAGATCAAAATAGACTTTATGATATAGAAAAAATAACTTTTTTTAATACACTTAAGATTCTTAGTTTAAATCAAGAAAAATTTCAAAATAAAAAACTTTTTATAAACAGTATACCTCATACTCTATTAAATCAAGATGATTTTGACTTTTTAAAAAACACCTATGGTGAACTTTTCGAAAAAATTGTTGTTGAACTTATAGAACTCTCTGAAAGAGATGATAATTTAACAACTAAAATACGAGATAGATATGCACATGTTAATTCTGAACTCGCAATAGATGATTATGGTAGTGGTTTTTCTAACAGCTCTAACTTGCTTTCTTGTATGCCAAATTATCTAAAAATAGATATATCTCTTATAACAAATATTGATAAAGATATACGCAAACAACAACTTGTAGGTGATATTATAAAATTTTCATCAAAAAATTATATAAAAACTCTTGCCGAAGGTGTAGAAACTGCTGAAGAATTAAAGGTAGTGATTAATTTAGGTGTTGACTTTGTTCAAGGTTTCTTCACCTCTATGCCAAAACCAATTATTTTAAACGAAATATCAGAAGAAATAAGGCAACTCATTTTACAAATAAATCTTGAAAAAGACCCTGAAATTGAACATAAAAAAGTTTATAAAACTGTTTATAATGATCATGTTAATTTATTGAATTTATATTTAAATAAATTTACAGATATAATAATTCAAACCACAGAAACAACTTTATATGGAAATAAAACAAACCAAACGAAATTAAATATATCCATTCCAGATCATTTTGAGTGTTCTCTTTATTTAAAGGACATTAACATAAGAGGAGTTGAAGCACCTTCTATAAGTATTGGCAAAGGTTCAAAAGTTACTCTAATACTTGAAGGAGATAACTATCTTTCTTATGAAGGCATCTATGTTCCACAAAATTCAACATTAAAAATATGCGGAGATGGGAATTTATATATTGATTGCGATCATAACAATAGCGTTGGTATAGGAAGTAATTATGAATATCATTTTGGAAATATAATAATTGATCTTAAAGGAAATTTGAAAATAGTTTCTAACGGTGATCATACTATAGGCATTGGTGGAGGAACTAGTTCGACTTTATCTTTAATTCATATTTTATCTGGAAACATTGATATAAGTGTTTCTGGTATAGATGCTTTAGGTATAGGAAGTTTAAATGGTAACACTGAAGTCAAACTAGAAAATAGCGATATAAGTATTTCTGTGAATGCACTTCATGCTGTAGCCATTGGTTGTTTTAATGATAAAATAAAAATCAACTCATATTCAAAAATAAAAATACATTGTCTTGGAACTCATGTAGCAGCCATAGGCTCTATTTATGAAAGTAATTTGACATGCAATTTCTTTAATAGCAGTGTAGATATTGTTTTGAAAGCTAAAGATGGAGTTAGTATTGGTGAGTATCAAGGTTCCTTTGAAACAAACATTATTAACTCTAATATAAACATAGAATCAGAAGGAACAAATATAATTGGTATAGGAAACTCAAAAGGATATGGAAATATAGATATTGTAGATTCAAACATACAGTATTCTATTCTTTCTGCAAATAGACTGGATATAGGTTCTAAATCAGGATATAGAAATATTTCAAATAGTAAAATAAACAATGAATTCATATTATAAAAAATCTGTGCAAAAATAATTTGCACAGATTTTTTTTATAATATATTTTGAAGTTTTCTTTTTTTATAAATCAAATAATAATTGTAAATGATAACACATAAGAAAGAAGATACAATCCCCAATGAACTTCCAAAACAATCTATAATAACATCTTTTATCATTGCTGTTCTACCTGTGAATTTTTGGTGAAGTTCATCTGTCATCGCATAAAACATACAAAATATAAAGGAATATAAAAACTTTTTATATAGTGATATATTAAAACCTTTTATAAATAGAAAATTGGAAAATCCCAAGATAAAATATATAGAAAAATGTGCAAGCTTTCTAACAAATTTATTTAACTCAATTATTATTTTATATTGCAAATTATCAGAAAATTTTTCATAATTAAAAAATAAAAATTTTGCTACATATTCTGTAAAACCTTTACTCAAATTATTTGTGGTTTCTTTATCATGAGAAGAAAGGTTAAATATAAGTATCATACATACTAAAGTACTTAATAAAAATATAATTCGTTTATAGTTTTGCTTTTTCATAATTTCTCCGTTTTTTGTATTTTAGATAAATTAGATATTTAATAGAGTTTTTTAACAATATTTATCTAATTTCACTAATATTTTTCAAATTTTCTATTTCCATTATAGATAATCCTGTTGCATTTCGTATTATTTCTATATCTAAACCTAAGCTAATAAGATTTTTAGCCGTTTCTATTTTCCCTTCTTTTATACCTTCTTCTTTGCCCTTAACTAAACCCTCTTTTATTCCTTCTTCTTTCCCCTTAACTAAACCCTCTTTTATTCCTTCCTCTTTCCCCTCTGCTTTTGCACTATCCAATATCCCTAGTTCCTGCCCTAAATAAGCCAAATAATCTTCATATGCTTTTCTTTCCCCTTCTGGCATCATCAAATAATCAAGCTTTTTAGCCGCTAGTTTTATTCCCTTTGATTTAAAATCATCTCTT
>Ga0209373_10002622_pt1 | contig 17668 bp, 14 predicted proteins | sample Higcelweek5metaG_FD_187173 | JGI IMG/M metagenome (GOLD analysis project Ga0209373, IMG submission 187173) | Freshwater pond sediment microbial communities from the University of Edinburgh, under environmental carbon perturbations - High... | ecosystem: Environmental > Aquatic > Freshwater >... | reverse complement strand
AAAGTTCTGTCGGGCAACACATCAAATCAGCACCAGCTTTTATTGCCAGAATAACTGCTTCTGTTTCTCCGAAATGGTCCGATATTGCCTGCATATTCAATGCATCTGTCACTACCACACCATCATATTTCATTTCTTTTCTTAATACGCCCTCTACTATTTTTTTTGATAAAGTAGCTGGCAAATATATCTGTTCACCATCAAGCTTTGATTTTACCATTGTATTATCTAAATTCGGAAATTGTATATGTGCTGTCATAACGATATCTATACCATTCTCTATGGCTTCTTTAAAAGGTACCTTTTCGCAGCTACTCCATTCTTCTTTCGATTTATTAACAATAGCTAGTCCTGTATGAGTATCCGTATCTGTGCTACCGTGTCCCGGAAAATGTTTTACGCATGCAATTACATTCTTCGCGTTGATTCCATCCTGCATCTCAACAACCATATCTGCTACTTGATTAGGATCCGATCCAAACGACCTAAGATTAATAATTGGATTTTTGGGATTATCATTGACGTCAGCAACCGGCGCAAATGTACAGTTTATTCCCACCGCCAATAATTCTGTTCCTATAATATTGCCACAATCATAGGCATACTGTGTGTTTCCCGTGGCGCCGATGGCCATATTTCCTGGCAAACAGGTTCCTTGTCCCAATCTCGTTATTTTTCCGCCTTCTTGGTCGATGCCAATGATGAGTGGCAAATTTCCAGAATCAACTGCTGCACTCTGCATTGCAGATGTCAACTGCACAGTCTTTTCTGTCTCCTTTGTATTTTCACCAAATAAAATGATGTTGCCTATATGATATTCCGCAATCATAGAAGCCACCTCATCATTCATAACCTCAAGATCTTCTGGTTCCTGCATATCCTGCATTTTCCATGATCTGAAACTCATCAGCATCATCTGCCCAATCTTCTCATCTATCGTCATCTGACTAATTTGTTGCTTGATTTTTTTATCCTCAATGCTCCCAGCACTGCAAACAGATATGCTACCCATGGTTATGACTCCGACAAGCAATACTGCCATTCCACTTTTTCTCCATATGGGATTTAGTTTTCTCATCATACAATTTCTCCTACATTATTTTGTAGTAAAGAAGCACTTCAAATAAATTTGAAGCGCTCCAAATGAATCATTCTAATTAATATAAGCGGGACTATAAGCCGGGTTATGTCATACATGCATATGCATGCGAAATGATCATCTATCTGGTACTGTTGTTACCAACAGTCTCGAGCGGCCTACCTGAAAACACGACGGGCAGCCGTATCGTTTTCTGTTTGGCCTTGCTTCGAATGGGGTTTACATGTGCCCTGCTTGTTACCAAACAGGCGGTAGTCTCTTAAGCTACCTTTCCATCCTTACCACAACAAGTGTTGCTTAGCAGCACATGATATGGCGGTATATTTCTGTTGCACTTGCCTTGGAGTCGCCTCCACCGGACGTTATCCGGCATCCCGCCCTATGAAGCCCGGACTTTCCTCACCCCAAACCTTTCGGTGTTTTTAAGTATACCTTGATATACTTAAAAGACAGGGGTGCGATCATTTGTCCCACTTATGATATAATTATACTACATTCTTTTCTGCATTTCTACCCTTCAATCTCTATTTCTCTACTCAATAGCAATGATTCGACTGCTTCCATATGGATTGGCATATTCCTCTCCTATGATTCCATTCATAAAATCAGTAATATAAGTAATCAACACTTCACTATCAAGCATAATCTCATCTTTGACAAGTTTATTATCCTGAAACATTGTAAATCCATCACCACCGCATTTAATCATGTAATTGTGGCTCGCAAGTGTATAAGTCTTTGATAAATCCAAATCATTGGTCCCTATCTTCACATCTCTCACACGATATTCTCCATCAACAGAAACATACATCCCATTCTCATCTAGAACAACGGCTGAAGGAATGTCTACATTAATCTCATATGTCATTCCTGATACCTGTTGGAACCCACCGTTTTCTTCTGGCGTATTTCTCGCTCCCATCTCAAGAGCATCAAGTATCTCCTGCCCTGTGGCCTCTACAACACAGGCTGTATTTCCAAAAGGATGCACATTTATAATATCTTCATATGTAAGATCGCCAGCTCTTATCTCATCACGAATGCCACCACCATTTATCATGGCAATATCTGCATCCAAAACAATACGATATGCATCTGCACATAAGTCCCCTAAATTAGTCTCGGCATTTCTGATGATACGAATATCAGTTCCTGGTTCATTTATAATACAATCAACTTCCGACTCTGCAATCACCTCATTAATCTGTTCACTAAACTTATCCTTTAATTCATGAATATAAGCCTCCATCTCAGAATCTTTATTCTCATATTCTGAAATAAGCTTTGTCGAAATCATACCCTCTTTACTAATCGTCAAAACACCTATATTCTCTAATTTTGTGCCTGACTGTGATAAAAGAACATTATTACCTTCACTATTTTTAACCTGTTCGCATTCCACGACGCTATGGGAATGGCCATCTAAAACAACATCGATTCCAGTCGTATTTGCAATGAGTTCTGTAGACATCCATGGTGAATCGGAAGCACTAATCCCTAAATGTGATAATGCAACTACATAAGAGGCTCCCTCCTCTCGTGCCGAATCAACTGCTGTTTGCACTGCCTTATATAAACTCTCTCCTGTTTCATCCTGACAAAATCCATAGATATAGTTGCCATCTTCATCTTGAAAACAGATTGGATTACTCGAGGTAATGGTCTTTGGTGTACTAATTCCAACAAATGCTATTTTCACTCCATCAAATTCAAATATTTTGTAAGGATCTACTACTGTATTATCTGTGTCAAAATTTTTGAAATTACAGCTAATAAAAGGAAAATGTGCCATCTCAGATAGCTCTAAAAAACGCTCCATACCATAATCAAATTCATGATTTCCGATAGTTGCAACATCATAGGGCATCTTGTTCAAAATATCAATTAAATAGGAACCCTCAGACATCATTCCAATAGGCGCTCCCTGTATGATATCTCCAGAATCCACCATTAACACATAATTACCAGCCTCTTCAATAGCATCTTTATAAGCGCTAAGTCCTGCATAGCCAATATAATCTTCAACGCCACAATGAACATCATTTGTATAGAGAACCACTAAGTCTCTATCCAGGTTTTTTGTCTTTCCACAGCCGCTGCATAATATTGCTATCATTAGTATTGTAAACAGTAACCATCTTTTCATGTTCATTCTCATATTTATTCTCCCGGAAATCAGGCTTACTTATAACTACTTGAATATGCCGCATAACTGCCCACCAAGGCGCCATTCAAATAACCATTAATATATGTCGTATTCTTTTTCTTAACTCCTTGCACAGAAGTAGTATATGTCATTCCATTCAATGCTTTGCTGTCACTGTAAAAAGCAACTGTTAGCACACCATTTACAGTTGTCGCAGAAATATAAATTGGATACTGAAGTGTATTTGTAAACTTATAGTCTAGCTTCCCTGCTGATATGGTGGCATCTAGTCCGCTTGCCAGATAGCTGACATTTTGACTATGATTATGGCGTTCCATTGGGATTATTCCTGCGCGAAGAACTGCATTATTCAGCGTAGAAGACACTTGACATATACCTCCCCCCACTACTTTAATAAAATCATCTCCCATAATAGCATTGCCCATGCCATATCCATTCGCAATCGTTCTAGGCAAGATTACTATGTCAAATGACATCATATCCCCTGGTTGCAAGATCATACCATTAATTCTGCTGGCAGCCACTGTGATATTCTGAGAACGGTCTTGTCCCACTACATACTTTGTGCTACATTCAGATATTTTAGTATCAAATCCTCTATTACATAAATCAGCCAGAAAAACTGCCTCCGCTGATAATGGTAGCGCTAGGGCTGTTTGACTTTCAGTAACCGCAGCAGTGGTCTTTACCTCTATACCTTTTATATAATGAGCCATATCAAAAGATACCAGTTTCTTTCCCGCATTGATATTTGTATAGATATCTTGTTTCAACATAGATTGGTTTATAGTCACCTCATTAAATGAAATAAAATTCACATGGTCACAAATTGCCGTAATCCAATTGTCCGTTGCAACTGAGGTTCCTTTTGATATATTCTCTATTTCAGGACCATATATCTGCGTGGAATAAGTTGTTCCACTATATGTCAGCACAATATTCACATTTTCTTCTGCCTTAACCTGTTGTACACATACTGTGCAAAATATAGTGCCTAATAGTAAACAAATAACGGTCCATTTTACGACTCTTTTCTTAATATTCATAGTACTCCCCATTTTATATCACTTCTACATTTTCCACTATAAAAGTAATTTCTCCTTTTCCTTTTTCAGTATGCCTTACACGTCGATAAATATACATGATTTTCAGTAAAAATGCAAGTAATGCTTCTTCAATAGTCCTTTTTTTATAAATACATTGACATTTACTATAAATAGCATTATAGTGTTCCTATATAGAACCACTATTTTAATTATAATTAGTAACGAGGTGAAAACTATCGATAGACAATTTATAATTGAACGCTTAATGCCCCTTGGCTTGACACGCCACGAGGCAACTATATACTCCTATTTATATGAGCATCAAGAATTAACAGGTTATGAAGCTGCTAAATTGACTGGGATTTCCCGCTCTAATGTATATAATACACTTGCTAGCTTAGTGGAAAAAGGAACTGCTTATATAATTGAGGGGTCTCCAACAAAATATATCCCTGTCTTAATTGAAGAGTTGTGTGATAATCGTATTCGTGCATTGCAGGAGGCAAAAAAAAGTCTTATTTCTAATTTGCCACAAATAGCCGATGACAGTGATGGTTATATTACGATTGAAGGATACAAACATATTCAAGATAAAATCTTTAATATGTTGCTTTCTGCAAAATATCGCATTTATCTCGCGGCATCGGTAAAAAACATTACTGCATTACAACTAGAAACGGAACTGAAAAAAACAATCTCACGAGGTATTAAAGTTGTTATATTGACTGATAATCCTCTTGCGTTGCCAGGTTCAAAACTGTATTTTACAGAAAGTCGTGCAGAGCAGATACGTTTGATTACTGATTCTAAGCACGTTCTCACTGGAGACATTTTTGATTATCCTGCCTCTGGTACCTGTTTATATTCAGGTCAGGTAAACTTTGTCAATATACTAAAAGATGCACTTAGATATGAAATAAAATTAGTAGAACTCACAGGAGGAAATCAATAATTATGGATAAAAAACCATTTGTAACCAAAAAACAGCTGGAAGAAATCAAAGAACAATACCCGACTCCCTTTCATCTATATGATGAGAAGGGAATTCGTGAAAATGTGTCTGCATTGGAAAAAGCTTTTTCCTGGAATAAAGGATATAAAGAATACTTTGCAGTAAAAGCCAATTCAAACCCCTACCTAATTAAAATTCTAAAGGAATACGGCTGTGGATGCGATTGTTCTTCCCTTACGGAATTAATGCTAGCTGATGCCCTTGGGTTTTCTGGTGATAATATTATGTTTTCTTCTAATGAAACACCTGCTAAGGAATACAAACTTGCTTCTGAGATTGGAGCCATCATTAATCTTGATGATATTACACACATTCCTTTTTTGGAAGATATTTGCGGCATTCCTGAAACAATTAGTTGTCGCTTTAATCCTGGTGGAATATTTCAAATTAGTAATGGTATTATGGACAATCCTGGTGATGCCAAATACGGTTTTACAACGGAACAGATGTATGAAGGTTTTAAGATTTTAAAAGATAAAGGTGTTAAAAACTTTGGTATTCATGCATTTCTTGCTAGCAATACAGTTACAAATGAATATTATCCTATGTTAGCCAAAGTACTATTTGAACTCGCTGTCGATCTAAAATGCAAAATAGGCGTTAATATTACATTTATTAATTTGTCCGGTGGTATCGGAATTCCATACTCACCAGACCAAGAGCCTAACGATATTTATGCAATCGGGGAAGGTGTTAAAAAGGTGTATGAAGAAATCTTGACTCCTGCAGGTATGGATAATATCGCGTTATATACAGAACTCGGTCGCTTTATGACTGGTCCTTTTGGCGCCCTGATTACTACTGCAATTCATGAAAAACACACACATAAAGAATATATAGGATGTGATGCATGTGCTGTCGATCTTATGCGACCCGCAATGTATGGTGCCTATCACCATATTACTGTCATGGGCAAGGAGAATCTCCCTAGTGATCACGAATATGATATAACTGGTTCTTTATGTGAAAATAATGACAAATTTGCCATTGATAGAATGCTTCCAGAAATCGAAAAAGGTGATCTCCTCTATATTCATGATACTGGTGCACATGGCTATTCGATGGGCTATAATTATAATGGTAAATTGAAATCAGCTGAGATTCTTCTAAAAGAGGATGGAACAACACAACTCATCAGACGCGCTGAAACACCAAAAGATTATTTCTCAACATTTGACTGTTTTGATGTTTTGAAAAATATGAAGTACTAATTATTCTTATTTCAGTTAAACAAAATATAGCGAGGCTTCCGTGTGAAAGTCTCGCTATACCTCACTATATTTCGCAAAATAATGCTTGAATTTTATATATACATATGCTAGAATAACCTTTGTCGTCAGTAATGGCGCGCCACTCTAAGCGGATGTGGCGGAATGGCAGACGCACCAGACTCAAAATCTGGCGAGGGCGACCTCGTGAGGGTTCAAGTCCCTCCATCCGCATAACAAAAAAAGGTCCATTTATGGGACCTTTTTTTGTTTCTGAAAATATTTCTATTTTAGTTCGAAGCGAAGTACAATATCCTGTAGCTCTTTGGACAGCTGCGCTATACTTCTACCTAATTCATCAATTATTGTCATTGTAGCCAATACTTCCTCTGTTGTAGCTGAGGTCTCCTGCGTACTCGCGGCATTCTCCTCGGCAATTGCCGACAGGGAGGAAACGATATCTGCAACCTGCGTTCTGCTCTTTTCAATCTCGCGACTGACCATATTTAGTGAGTTTACTTCTTCATTTATGCTGTCAATGGTCTTTACGATTACAAGGTATTTCTCCTTCGTATCATTAACACTACTAACCTGCATTTTCACCGCTTCTTTTACAGAGCTACTTTTTGAATTTGCATTGAGGACGCTTACTCTTAAATCTTCCAACATTTTATCAATCATGTTTGTTGAGTTAGCGGATTGCTCTGCTAAATTTCGTATTTCTTCTGCCACCACAGCAAAGCCTTTACCAGCTTCGCCTGCTCTGGCAGCTTCAATGGCCGCATTGAGTGCAAGTAAATTCGTTTGCTGTGCAATTTGTGAAATAAGATTACTGGCTTCACCTATTTTATTAGTGCTCTCATTTGTCTTATTTATTAACTCAAAAATCTCATAAAATGCAGTTTCATTATCCTCTGTAATTTTTGAAAGTTGATTTACCACTTCCAAACCTTCTTTGGTTATATCCTTAATCTGAGTGCTCGCATTTGTAAGTTGTTCTGCTGATGTTGTATTTTTTGTCACAATATTTCCTAAGTTTGAAATTTCTGTGGCAACTGCCTCTGCATCTGTGGCCTGCTGGGAAGCACTTCCTGCAATTTCTCCTACTGCCTTTGCGATTTCATTCATAGATGTTGTCACCTGATTCGCATTATCCTTCATACTGTCTGAAGTACCCGATAGTTCTGAAGAAGTATCATTTAACATTGAGATAATACCCCTTAGGGAGTTTAACAGGGTCCTTACCGATGCAGATAAAACCCCTAATTCATCCTTACTTTCCAATGCGTTTGGAGAAAAATTCAGTTTATTATTCGCCATAGTGTCCATATCTTTTGTAATATTCACAATATTTTTCTGCAAATATCTCACAATGATAACTGACAAAAGACATAATAAAACAATAACAAAGAAAATTACAATAGCAGAAAGAATAATGGATGCCTGCGCTTCTGCTTTTATAGTTGCCGAAATGTAGTCAGCATACTTTTCCAATAATTCAGTCATCAAATTGACTTCTTCCCTGGCCGTATCAAATGCTACAAGTCTAGCTTCCATATCTCCAGTTCCAGCAGTTATATCATATGTAGCTTCCCACTCTGCCAATTCCTTGCTAAAAGCTGCTTCCAGCTGCTCTAAAGTCATGTTATTGGTATCCTCTTTGAATTCACTAAATAATTCTTTGTTATCTCGAACATTGTCCATTGCTTCTGTAATTCGTTCTTTCGTTTGTGTTATATTCTCATCAAAACTTGCAAGTAATTCTTCCTTTTTGGTTGCATCTAATTGCTCACCCATTAAATAAAGTTCGCGTTCTGCAATGGCAGCCTGATAGAAATCTCGGTCTGCATTAAGAATCGCAGCTGTGCTTACAAATACTTCATCATATAGTGATGTCTTCATACGGTTCAAGGTACTATTAGAATTGTAGATATATTGTGCCATCAATAGAATAAGCGCAAGTAATGCTGGTAATACAACTAACCATAATTTCTTTGATACTTTCATATTTTTCAACATAATATAGCCCCCTTCTGCCCATTAAATATAGAATCATTCTACTTTTTACAAGTATTTTACATTTTAACTGTATCATATTTATGCGCACTATGCTACATGTTTTTCTCATACAACCGCCACTTTTTGACAATCATATTATTAATGGTGTATACTATTTCAATATATTCGTGCAAATTGGAGTTGAAAACATGAAGCTTAGATATTATATACTATTTATCATATGTGCAGTATTAGGTTCTCTTCTATTATTATCAGAAATGGAGAATGCTAAGGAAATCTCTTTCTCGTCGACAGATATTACGACTGCAGAGGATTCTTCCTATTTCTATACACCTGGTATGCTGTTATGTGAAGGGGATTATACTATAACAATAGACTATTTCGCATCGGCCGATTGCAGAATCGATATTTATGGGGATTATAATGCGACTTACATCGATACGCTAAATTCCTCTACCCGTCAATATACAAAGCAGATATCATTGACAGATGATTCTCAAGGGGCAAGAATACGTTTTACTTTGCCTGCTGATGGTACACTTGAAATTTATTCCATTATCGTTAGTTCTGCGCACTTAATCTATACGGATGCTATTTACTTTACACTTCTTTATTTACTGATGCTCTTTACCATCTGGTTTATAGTATATAAAGGGTTATATAAATCATGGTCACGCAAAGATATCTTCACGTATGGTTCTTTACTGATACTGATATTGATTGCTTCCCTACCACAATTACGTACCACTCTGATTGATGGAACGGATCTTGGTGGACAGTTGATTCGACTAGAAGGTGTCAAAGATGCACTCCTAGAACATCAGTTTCCTGTAATCCTATATCCACGAACAGCAAATGAGTATGGCGAGTTTGGATTTATGTATCCCCATTTATTCTTATATCCACTTGCAATTCTTCGTATTTTAAATGTGTCCCTGACTACCGTTTACTCTACAGCATGTGTATGTAGCAATATTATTTGCGTTTTTATCACATTTTGGGCAGTTAAAAGTATTACAAAATCTGAATACAGTGCGCTACTTACAACAATAATATTTACGTTTCTTCCTGTAAGATTAGCAACGATTACTCATGCAGGTTCTGTCTTTGGTTCCGGATTTTCATCTATGTTTCTTGCACTTTTATTTGCAGGTATTTATATGATTCTTTTTGATGATACAAAGAAATGGTGGTATCTGACACTCGGTCTTACCGGTATTTTCCAGTCTCATCTCGTCACGGCCATGATTGCATTGCTAATTACAGTAATTCTATTTCTCTGCTTTATTAAAAAATTACTGAATAGAGAACGATTCATTGCATTGATAAAGGCGGCGTTTGTTTTCATCATGATTAATTTGTGGTATCTCATCCCATTTGTTCATTACTATGCAACAGAATCGCTAGGCTATGAAGCACTTGGAAGTTCTTTTCTTGCATATGACTTTCCTCATATTCTATTTACAGATGCAAATTATTGTCTATCCGCGATTTTATTGATTTCTAGTATTTATTATCTGATCCGGTACAGAAAAGACAATGCTTGTTACTATCCTTTTATACTATGTCTGGCAATCATATCTTTATGCCTGATGCTTTCTATTACTACGATAGTTCCATGGGACTGGTTTAGAGGCTTTGCACCAATCCGCTTCTTCACCTCTACCTTACAATTTGCTAGTCGACTGTATATTGTAACTGGATTAATGTGTGCAATATTATTTTCCGTCCTATTAAATAAGCAAATTGTTCAATTAAAAATGCAACAGGCTTCTATCGGAATTATTCTAATTATCATGCTCTTGTTGAATGGGGAAAGTCTGCTTACTTATATATTTGGTGATAATGTTATGCTGACACAGAAGATAGGATACCTCCAGCCATATATACAGCGAGAATATCTGCCGCCTGACACTGAAAATGAATTCTTTTCTAGTAACTTATGTACTTTGTCCGATGAGGAAAATATCCACGCTGAAAACTATTCAAAGCATGGTAGCCGTCTTACATTCACTTATACTACTGACCTGACAGATGCATCTGTTGAGGTTCCCCTGTTCTATTATAATGATTATGTTGCGTGCCTAGAGGACGGAACACAAATCATACTGCTAGACGGTACGCATCACAAACTGAGAATTGTGCTTCCACAAACAAATATACCACATACTGTAACCATTTTCTTTGAAGCCTCTCCTTTATATAAAGTGTGGGTGCTAGTATCAGTTATATCTGCAGTTGTTTGCATTTATCTTGTGAAGAAGAAGTTATTTTAGACCTCTACTGTAATCCTCGCACATACTCTATCAGTGGTCTAATATAATCTTTATTGGAATGATTACTTGACTTTTCAAATAATTTCATCATCCCCATTTCTTCTTCTGTTTTATTTTCTTTTTTTAGCAATGATTTATATATCATTTTACACATAGATTTCATTGGTAATGACATTTTTTCATAATTGATTCCCGTTTCAAAATAGAAAAATGGAATCTCTTTTTCTTCTTCTGTCAGATTTCCGTTTTTTATTTCCATAATCTTATGCGCATCCTCCATTTTTGTTGCACCTGTTGCAAATAATATTAATCTCCTACCCTTTATACGATTGCTAGATTTCATTTTTCTTAATCCCGAAATCTTGCCCGCGATAATCCCACCGCCAAAAATAATCGTATCATAATTCATCATGATTTTTTTGGCTTCTTTCATCGAAAATGCTTTACACCCAAGTTCCTCTGCAATCCAACTGCCATATTTCTGTGTGAGTCCTGTTTTACTGCTATATATTACTATTGCTTTCATATTTACTGCCTCCTTAATTAGTGGTTAGTTTTTATTTGCATCAAATTATTTTCTAATCTTAACGCTGTCTTTAGTGTTGCTGTAACATCTTCTTCTGAAACTCCATCATAAAGGGCTTTAAAAAAGACTATCTCCCCAGAACTATATTTTTCACTGATCTCATTTACTTTCGAAGTCGCTTCAACTCTTATTTTTCGCCTATCCTCTTGATCGACAAAGGTACGAATAAAACCTGCTTTTTCCAATTTAATCACGATTTGTTTGACATTCTGATGAGAACTTCCTATCATATCAGCAAGTTCATTGATTGTAGGTGCATGATCACGAAATAAATTTAGGCTAATTAATAAAAAAAATTGCTTACAGGTAATCTCTTCATAAAAAGAGTCCACTGCTGCCTGTAATCTGTTTGCAACAGAGAATAATAGACCAAATAGTGCATGCTGTTTATCAAATCCTCTGAGCATTTCTTCTCTTGTCATTTTGCCTCCTCTCCTTTTGCTAATGCCTTACTTACTGCTGATTTAATTACTTCACTTGATGTCGTTGCGCTACTTATTGCATCCACCTCGTATGAATTTTTTGCAATCATTTCATCTGTGATTGTTTCAGCTGCTGCTCCTCTTCCATTTTCATGCTTTAATAAAACAATTTTTGTAATCTTGTGATTTACAACAGTAACCTCTACCTCTACCTTTACCAGTGCGGTCAGAGTGCTTCCCTGATAAACTCCATCGGCTACCTTTGTCATATCCACTTTCTCGTACACGATTTCATCCATCTCTTTTTTCACCATACTGCTAGCAACCAAAAACATGATAACAATTCCTAAAATCAATATCACTGCTATTATCCCTACTACTTTTCCTATTTTTTTCATTTCTGCTCTCCTGCTCCTTATAATGTAATATATTACCCATTAAAATGTAATATATTACATTTTGACTGACTTGTCAAATATAAGTTGATATTAATCCGCTTATTTGATATTATTTAGTTGAATTATAGTTTTGTGTATTAGACTTCACAAATTCTCTGTTTGAAAGGAGTATATATATGAAGCAGGATATTATTGCAGTGATTAAGAAGAGTTTTACAGAAAATGGAGTCCCTTTTCAGGAAAAAAATAAGACTGATATATCAATAGAAACAAGGTTATTAGATGCAAGTTGGAGTAGCGGAAACAAAAAAATCAATTATGAGGCTTTCATACTATTGGATGAAGATCAGAAAACAATATATATGTTTGAAAAGACATTAGAAGTCTCACAAGGTTTTTCCTTTGGTTCTAGCAGTACATCTTTTTCGCAAACAGGAACCACGCTTTTCAGGAAAATAAAAAGCACTCAATATGGTGTTGACGGCAAAGCCTATGAGTATGTCTTTGACCTTGGTGCCATTCCAAAAGCAGTGAAAAATGCTGCTGCACAATATAACTGGAAATTCAAAACCGTACTTAGTTCTAAAAAAGCTATGTATCCAGAGGGATATGTGGCTCCACAGTTGAAATTCTGCGGTAATTGTGGCAATTCTTTAAAATCAGATGCTAAGTTCTGCGGAAAATGTGGCAACTCAATTTCATGATAATTTTCTCTCGTCTCAGCATACATAATATAAGTGATAACAATAACACAGGTAGGGAATATATCCCTACCTGCTTTTATTATAATATATGTAACTATTCATTTAACACTTTTTTACAAGTCTTGCCTCGATATATCCTCGATACCCCATCGGGGCAAACTGAAACCTCGACGCTGCTTCTGCATCCCACATATAGCCATATATCGTAGGATTAAATTTTCCCATGTGCTCCCATACTTCACCAATTGCTTCAGAAAACTTAGCAATTTCCGGTATATACGTATGTTAAATGCTTTGATGCAATATCATACAAGCGTGCTATGGTTGAAATCGACGTTGCTGCTCTATCCTTCATCTTATATCGCGGATAGAAACGACTGATATGCAAAGGTATATCAGCACTTATATTACTAAGCCAAGTAGAAAGCTCCTCCATCTCCTCTTCACTATCATTCTCTTTAGGAATAATTAATGTTGTCACTTCCACGTGGCAAGCTTTCACTGCCAAACTGATTGTCTGTTTCACTGTTTCAAGGTCTCCACCCAGCATGTCATAAAACCTCTGGGTGAAACTCTTTAGATCTATATTCATAGCATCAATCAAAGGAAGCATTTCTATTATTAATTCTCTGCAAAACATCCCATTCGTTACTAATACTGTTTTTAAACCCTTTTCATGTGCTAGTTTTGAACAATCTCGAACATACTCATAGCCTATCAAGGGTTCATTATAAGTAAATGCAATTCCTATGTTGCCTTGTGGTCTCAAACTCTCTGCTTGTCTGACTAACTGCTCTGGTGACATGTGAAATGTGTCCGTCAATTTACCATCTGTCATTGAAATATCACTGTTTTGACAGAATGGACAATGAAGATTGCACCCGTAACTACCCACAGAAAGGATTTTACTGATAGGATAGAAGCGTGCCAATGGTTTCTTTTCAATTGGATCTAGTGCAACAGCAGTTAATCTACCATAACTGCTGTTTACGATTACTCCATTCAGATTTGTACGTGCATGGCAAATGCCGCTCTTCCCTTCTTTTAGCTCACAATGATTTGGACATAACTGACATATCATATATGTCTCACCACCTCAAAACGATATAGCTGTACTCTTTCATGTTCACCTATACCCGCTTTTTGTTTTGCAATTGCAATCTGCTCTGCAATCGTATTTACGCCTTCCAGATTTGGTAGTAATAATCCACGTTTATTTCCCTTCTGTACGATTACACCATATCGTTTGATATCAAGTTCAGTAGAAGAATCAATGGCTTCTGTCTCACCTAAAACATCCACACTATATACTAATTGTGACAACTCCTCCTCCGTAATAGCATTAAATCTTGGATCATTTACTGCTGCTGATACTGCATTTTGCATAATCTCTTTTGCAATATTTTCCGTTGTTGACGCAATCGTTCCGATACACCCTCGCAACCTTCCATTTTTCTTTAGTGACACAAATACGCCCGCGCGATTGTGCCGCATTTCTTCTGGCAATTCTTCTGGCATACCTACCTGTTTACCCGTTTTGATATATGATTCAAGACTGTATCTTGCTAATTGAACATATTTATCTTCTTTTGCTTTCTTATCTTCGAGTATTCTGTTCATATCCTCTTCGCATTTTTTTACAAACTGTTTTGATACGTCTAATCCTTTAATTGCATAATAAGCAACACTATATCCCACACCAAATGTTCCCTCATACGATAGTAGCTCCGATTGAATTTCCTTCCCATCTAATACACCTGCCATAATCTGAAAAGAACGTAAGCCACATTCAGCTGCATCATCTGCTAATTGTGGAGAGACACTGAGTAAGGAGGAAAAATCGCCTAAAGTAAAAATATCCGTTATTAATTTGTCAAATATAGGACCTTCCTTGGCAAATCCATACGGACCATCCTCTTTTAATTTATGTGATAAATCGCCACTGGCAATTACAATCACTTTTCTATTTAACCTATCTGCTACTTCCGCGATGCACTGTCCAAATTTGTAATGCTCTAATGAAGACAAATCCGATAGTCCAATTCGCACTACTTTATATTTTGTATAGGCCTGATTTAAAAAATAGAGAGGAATCATCGTCCCATGATCAAGTGCCCTCTCTCTTTCGCCCATCGTACCTGCTGCAATATTATTTTTTTCTGAAAGATATGATAACTCTTCTACAAATTCTATATCATACTGTACTTGGAACCTGACATTCGGCGCATGAAATAGTCTCATATCCCCCACTGCCGAGGCACCAGGCGATATATGGATATAGTCTTGGTACATTGCAGAATGTGGACTGGTTACTATGATTGTCTCTGGTTCCAACTCTGCAACACGCTGCATAACATCTCTGTAAGCAAGCACCGTTTTTTGAATTTTTTTCTCTTCACCATGTCCGATCTCAGGTAATATAATAGGTGGATGTGGAACCGCAATTGTTGCCATAACTGCCATATCAATTCCTCCTTTTTAAATCTAGACGTGGTACTTCATCAGTGATTACAGGCATTCTATAAGATAATCTAATTCTTCTCATATGATTTTTTTAATTCAGTCTTCTTTCTTATACTTGCACCCATTTGTTTCATTGCTAGGTTCATGCGCTCCTTGATTCTAATGTATTTATCTATTTCATAGGATTGCATCATCAACGCACACCCGTATATCACTCTGCCATCTTCTAATTCTGAAATTCTAGTTATAGCACCGTGCAGATTGATATTAATCTTGTTAAACTGATCAATAACATCTGTCAAAACAGTATGACATGTTGCTCCAATTCCCAAATTATGATCCTTAATTTCTTCTTTCATAACTACCAAGGCAAATCCACTAGAACTGATATCTTTTAAAACTGCTGGCATAGTAGACCTATTCGTTCCAATTTGAACAAACACCTTACTTCCGACAAAGCAACGGTAAGCATTTCGCCTATTAAATGGCATCCCTTGCCCTTTCAGACGAATCCGATACATTAGTTTATGATCTGCTGTTCTATAGAATGCAATTGTAACCCCACGGAAAATTCTTGGTTTGTCATTCTCCACTGTAAAAATAGCATTTACAACAGCAGAATCAAACGCAAGGACCTTTCCGTTTTTCTCTATCGGAGCAGCATACACCACACGCTTTGCCTCATCTATCCCGACAATAGTTGTTGAAAACTGCAGTTCATTTGCTTCACTCTTTGCTTCTAATATTATATCCTGTCCTATTTGTAAATCTGCAATTTCCATCTCACATTATCCCCTAATCAACAAATCATGTTCTATAAAATCACTCAACAAAACCTTCCACCCCACGCGGCGAATTGTCTGACATCAGCATTGGAACATCATCTCCACCAGCCGCGATATAATATTGTCCTTTTACTCCCGTATCTTTGTCGTTTATTTTTTTTGCAACACCAGCCGTAGTTTCATAACTATACTTATATGTCGCTCCTGATTTGCTGGTACCTACCATGCTCATCTTTCCTTCTTCAAGTCCATTGCTATAATTACCAGTAATAACCTGTTTTGCCAAGCCCGTAGCATCGATTTTATCTTTAAAGAAATTAGAGGTAGCTGTTCCTTTTCCATTTGGCTTATTATCTGCCCATTCGCCATCATATATATATGAACCTATAGAAGAAGATGCCGAGTATATGGCGCGCATCCATATCCCATTACCGCTCCTAACATTATTGACATACTCACCATAATAATAATAGCCATTTTTATATACACCTACACCTACTCCATTATAATTTCCACTATCATCTTTTTCTCCATAATAGTAGAGACTATCATCGCCTATTATCTCTTCCGACATGGCAATATATTCGTCCGTCCGTATGATATCCTTAACACCATCTAAATCATCCTTCGCAAAAAGCTCTGCTAATGGTACTAATAAAGTATTATTTGCCTCTTCCTTCGCGACTCTTTCTGCTTCTTCGGCCGCCTGCTGTGCTGCAAGTGCATCAGCCTCAGCCTGAATCCTGTCTTTTTCTGCCTGAATAGCATCAAGCTTTGCTTTGATGGTTTCGTCTCCAGTATTTGCATATCCCGTATTTAGTGCTGAAAGCATATTTGCCTCATCGCCACGCTCTTCAAATATACTGGCTACGCCCCAATATGAAGCAACATTTCCAATATCATATGTTAATGCCTTTTGATATATTTCAATTGCCTCATCCGTACTACCCATAGTCTGTGCAATCAAAACATATACATGCGCAATATGCCCCTTAATTTCTACACTCTCTGCATCATAAATTAATGCTTCTTGGTAATTTGCGATTGCTTCTTCATAATCGCCATTATCTAAAAAAGCATTCCCTTGCTCTAATTTATTAACTAACTTAGTTGATTTCGAAAAATGAATGACACCTACATAAACACTAACTAAAACAATTGCAAATATAATAAGTACTGTTGACATTTGCAATATTTTTTTCATTTTACTCTTTCTGGTTACTACTTTATTTTTCTTTTTTACTTGGTTGCTTTTTTTTGCTTTTTGATTAGTTCTTTCTTCATTAAAGCTATTCTCTTTCACTATTTCCTCCAATACTTTCAATCTGCCAATCTATTTCATCAAATCCATTCGCGCGAAGAAACGTGTTTGTCTTGCTAAATGGCTTGCTGCCAAAAAATCCTCGATAAGAAGACAAAGGGCTCGGATGAGGTGCTGTAAGTATCAAATGTTTTGGATTATTCAGCATACTGATTTTAGTCT
>Ga0209373_10002620_pt1 | contig 17674 bp, 15 predicted proteins | sample Higcelweek5metaG_FD_187173 | JGI IMG/M metagenome (GOLD analysis project Ga0209373, IMG submission 187173) | Freshwater pond sediment microbial communities from the University of Edinburgh, under environmental carbon perturbations - High... | ecosystem: Environmental > Aquatic > Freshwater >... | reverse complement strand
AATTGAACCGTTGACCTCTTCCTTACCAAGGAAGTGCTCTACCGACTGAGCTACATGGGCGTCATACGCTGACGACGCAAGGCCCTATCGCGCCACGGCAAAGAGGTCAAGCAAAGTTTTCTCGCGCTGGCGCCTGCGCGACGGGCGGGGCACCCAATCCCCACACGCCCGGCGGTGTTTTCCCCACGGGGAGGGCGGCCCGCCTGGGAACTGCCCCGCCAAGCCCCACACAATCTCACAGCCAGTTCTTCGCCTGCGCCCGCCGCCTGATTTGGAGCGTGCGGCTGCCCCTGCCGGCAACCGCCGGGCGTCCCCTTCGGTGGGGCCGTGCGCTTGCCCCGCAACGCGTCAAAACCATACAGGACCGCTTCCAAAAACACGCGCTTGCCCACAACAAGGAAGTGTTCCTTTTTATGCGTATCGTTCTTGACATCGGCGACGCAAGGTGTCTACGAATTTCACAAAGTTTTCAAGCTTACGGGCCGGGGTGGTCTTTCCGGGGGGTCGGAAAGGGGTCCGAAAACAGCGAATCCACCCGCGATCAGGTTGCACTGGTGGTCCACACAACAGGAGGATGGGGATATGCTGATTTTCTTTGGCTGCACGGCCCTACTCGTGGTCGGATACTTTGTTTACGGCGGCTTGGTGGACAGGCTGTTCGGCCCGGACGAACGCGTGACCCCGGCCATGTGCATGGCCGACGGCGTCGACTATGTGCCCATGTCCAAGTCCAAGATCTTTCTTATCCAGCTTTTGAACATCGCCGGGCTTGGCCCGGTGTTCGGCCCGATTCTGGGCGCGCTGTACGGCCCCTCGGCCCTGTTGTGGATCGTGTTCGGCACCCTTTTGGCGGGCGGCGTGCACGACTACTTCTCGGGCATGCTCTCCCTCCGCTACAAGGGTGAAAGCATCCCCGACGTGGTGGGCTACAACCTCGGCCCCGCCTTCAAGCAGTTCATGCGCGTGTTCTCCATCATCCTGCTGCTGCTGGTGGGCGTGGTTTTCGTGCTTGGCCCCGCCAAGCTGCTGGCCAACATATCCAGCGTGCAGACCGGAATATGGGTCGCTATAATCTTCGCCTATTACTTCCTGGCCACCATCCTGCCCATCGACAAGATCATCGGCCGGCTGTACCCGTTCTTCGGCGCCATCCTCATGTTCATGGCCATCGCAGTGCCCGCGGCCCTCATGATCCAGGGCTACAACATGTTCCCGAACCTCACCCTGGAGAACCTGCACCCCAAGCATTTGCCCATGTGGCCGCTGATGTTCATCACCATCGCCTGCGGGGCCATCTCCGGTTTCCATTCCACCCAGTCGCCGCTCATGTCTCGCTGCGTGTGCAGCGAGCGTGAAGGCCGCTTCATCTTCTACGGCGCCATGGTGGCCGAGGGCTTCATCGGCCTTGTCTGGGCAACCGTGGGCATGAGCTTCTACCAGAGCCCCGAGGCGCTGAACGCCTCCCTGGCCGCGGGCGGCCCGGCAAACGTGGTCAACGAGGCCTGCATCACCCTGCTCGGCGGGTTCGGCGGCGTGCTGGCCATTCTCGGCGTGGTGGTGCTGCCCATAACCTCCGGCGACACGGCCTTCCGCGCCGCCCGCCTGGTCATAGCCGACTTCGCCAAGTACTCCCAGAAGGAATCCATCAAGCGGCTGTACATCGCCGTGCCGCTGTTCGTCATCGGCTTCGTCATCTCCCTGGCCAACTTCGACGTGATCTGGCGCTACTTCGGCTGGGCCAACCAGAGCCTGGCCGCCATCGTGCTCTGGACCGCCGCGGCCTATTGCATCAAGCGCGGCAAGAACCACTGGATCGCCACCGTCCCGGCGGTGTTCATGACCGTGGTCACCAACACGTACCTGTGCAACGCCACCATCGGCTTCAACCTGCCCATGGACATCTCGACCATCATCGGCGTGGCTTCCGCCGTGGCCGCCCTGGTCTGGTTCCTGTACACCTTCCGTGCGTCGAACATCGCCAAGATGGCCGTGGACAACGCGTAAAGCGCACAACGCATCAACAAGGGGGCGGTCCGGCGGGCCGCCCTTTTTTTGTGCATGCGTCCCAAGGCGAAAGGCCGGTAAGCATGACCCCCTGACCTGCCTGTCCCTTTCGCCGCCAACAGCCTGTGCGCTTGGGGCGGATAATCCTCTGGAGGTTTTGCTCTGTAGCAGGCGGATATGGACAGAGATTTACAAGCAGGAGACCGCGTTTGCCCTTGTCGGCTCATCCAACGGCTGGCAAGGGCGAGACCGCGTTCCTGACTGCGGAAACGCGGCAGTCGAGGGCTTGTGACTCTTTGGGATCGAATGGCCGATTGTTGACATTTTTTTGTCCGGATGCCATGTATTTAATCTTGAGCTTGGCTCAAGCAGCAAATGGTCATGGGGGGCGGTTCCCTACTATTGCAGGCAATTAGTCAAACAATTCAATCCAAATATGGTAGCGATGAATCAACAAAAGTCAGATGAACAGCGTCTCGTGCATGCCGCATTATATATTTTCGCCACATTATTTGCTTTTGTTTGCTTCTACTGGCAGGTGATCTATCCTCCTTGCTGTGATGCTGACGGTTATCTCCGCGTGGCTAAGGCATATGCATTGAACGGAATTTGTCCGAATGAAGCGGAAATGGATGGGTTGCGGCTTTACGGCTACCCGCTATTTCTCTCGCTCATACTCAAGCTGTCTTCACTCACAGGCCTGCAGTTCAATCTTCTTCTGTTCTGCATCCAGTTATCATTGTATTTCTTCGCGGTACACCTCTTGTCTAAGGTCCTTGAAACGTCATTCTCCTCAAAGATTTCAAACGTCGTCAGCATTGCATTGCTGTGCAACTTCCTGGTTTATCCTTATCTCGCCATCGCATTGACAGACGGGTTCACTGTCATTCTGTGCGTCTTTCTCGCGTGGTCGTTTCTCGTTGCCTTCCTCTCTGTTGCACCTCCGCAAAATTTCAATAAATTCATTTATTCAACTATTCTATCCGGGTTTCTCGTCGGGTTCGCCGTTATGGTCAGGCCTGCGAGCATATACCTCTTCTTTGTCGCAATTCTTGTCGGCTGCTGTTTTGTTGTTTGCTTCGCGAAGCGGCCCATCCTGTACCACCTCATTGTCTCCGTCGCCTTTTGCATTGGCTTTTCTTTGGCTGTCGCCCCCCAGCTGATATACAACTACGTCTATTTCAAGGCGTTCACTTTTATGCCTGTGGCTGGTCTTGGTTCAACGCAGCTTGATTGGGGCACGCATGTGCTTAAGTACTTGACAAACCTTAGCGGCGGCAACATGCAGATGTGCTATAAGAGCCCCTGGTCTCTTGGGGCTCAAGGTGCCGGCTTGGCGTGGTATATCCATAACCCGTGGACTGGCGTTCGGACAATATTCTTTCATATTTACGGTGTGCTGGATTTCGATTATTTGTTCCCGTATGTCTATAAGCTGAATATCTGGTACAGGCCTCTTCTCTTTATTTTCAGCCAGTTTTTCATTTATTGGGGCATAAGCGGGTATGTGCTGGCGACAAAAGACCTGCATGCACTTTCAAGATCAAAGCCGTCGCTTGAAACAAAGATGTTGTTTTTACTGTGCGGCATTGGACTGCTGAGCTTCTTTGCCGGGTGGGGAGCCGTGCATGCATTTTCCGGAAGCGAGAATAGATGGGCGCTCCCAGTCGTTGCTGTATTGCTGCCTTTTGCCGTGTGGTGCGCGTTTGTCCGGCAGCACAAAAGTTCCGTCAAATGGGGGCTCCGGCTCTGCTTTCTCTTGTACCTGGGAATCGCCGCCAAGCTCTCCTTGTTCTTGGGAGGGCTAAAACAATTTTGTTCGTAATGGTGCTGCTGTTCTGCAACAATTGAGGGCTGCAGGGCCCAGGGTTCCCATCATTGTGTTCTTGCTTGGGTGCGTGTTGTTTGCGGTGTCTCTTTGATTGATATCAACCTTGCAAGCATGGCCTCCCTTGTTGCTTGGAACACTTTACCTATGAGTCATGTAAAAAGCAGCCGAAGCCAAGGCTCGTGCGTGTGAGGGCTCTTGATGTCGTGCTTCAAATCATATGATGTTCGTGGCCGGTTGGGTGTCGAACTCGACGAGGCCGTGGTGTACCGTATCGGCCGGGCCTATGCGACCCATTTTGGTGCCCGGCGCGTGGCTGTCGGAGGCGACATCCGGCACTCCAGCGAACCGCTCAAGCAGGCCTTGGCCCAGGGGCTGCGGGATTCCGGCGCGGACGTGTTGGACCTTGGCATGACCGGCACTGAGGAAGTGTATTTCGCCGCCTTTCATCTTGATGTGGACGGGGGCATTGAAATCACCGCCAGCCACAACCCGGCCGACTACAACGGACTCAAGTTCGTTGGCCGCGGGGCCGTCCCCATCAGCCGCGATTCCGGCCTGCTCGAAATTCAGAAAATGGTCGAGGCGGACAGCTTTGCGCCAATTGCGCGGAGCGGCACATATTCCCGCGCCTGTATACTCGACGACTACGTGGAGCACCTGCTGGGCTATGTGGACCTGAAGAGCCTCAAACCATTGCGGTTGCTGGCCAACATCGGCAACGGCGCGGCGGGGCATGTCGTCGATGCCCTTGAACGTCGGTTCGCCGAGCGGGACGTCCCCATCAGCTTCATAAAACTCTTCCCGGAACCGGACGGTAGCTTTCCCAACGGCATTCCCAACCCGCTTTTGTCAGAGAACCGCGCCGTGACCACTGAAGCCGTGCTGCGCGCCAAGGCAGACATGGGGCTCGCCTGGGACGGTGACTTTGACCGATGCTTTCTTTTCGACGAACGAGGCCAGTGCATCGAGGGATATTATATCGTCGGCCTGCTGGCCGAGGCGTTCCTGCGCAGCAACCCCGGAGAGAAGATCATCCACGACCCGCGGCTGACCTGGAACACCCAGGATGTCGTGGCCGGGGCCGGGGGCCAGCCCATCATGAGCAAGACCGGGCACGCCTTCATCAAGGAACGCATGCGCGCGGAAAACGCCATCTACGGCGGGGAAATGAGCGCGCACCACTACTTCCGCGACTTCGCCTACTGCGACAGCGGCATGATCCCCTGGCTCCTGGTCGCCCAATTGCTGAGCGTGACCGGCCGTCCCCTGTCGGCCCTGGTGCGGGACAGGGTTCTGGCCTACCCGTGCAGCGGTGAGATCAACTACGTCGTCAACGATGCAAAGGCGGCCATGCAGCGCGTGGAACGCCACTTTGCCGGCCAGGGGCCGGAAGTGGACCGCACCGACGGGCTTAGCCTCGCCTTCCCACTGTGGCGCATGAATCTGCGCATGTCGAACACGGAGCCGCTCTTGCGGCTCAATGTTGAGTCCCGTGGCGATGCAGCGTTAGTGGACAAGATGGTGCGAGTCGCCGCCGGCATCATTACGGCACAGCCGTAATCCCCGGCGCACCGTCCGGCTGTTTGCACATGGACATGCGGCCTCGCGGAAGGTAATGGTCACTCGCCCCACTGCAATTCCAGGAGAGAGAAGTGATGCTGCAAATCAACAACCTTGCCGACCGGATCGTTGCGCGGAAAGACGATATCCAGACCGCTGTCCAGCGTGTGCTGACCCGTGGTTGGCTTGTGCTCGGACCCGAGGTCAAACAGTTTGAGCAGTCCTTTGCTGAGTATCTGGGCGCCGGGGACTGCGTCGGGGTCGCCAACGGCACGGACGCCATAGAGCTGGCGCTCAAGGCCTTGGGGGTCGGCCCCGGCGACTTGGTCGCCACGGTTGCGAACGCGGGCATGTACACGACCACGAGCATTCTGGCCATCGGCGCGCGGCCGTATTTCATGGATGTGGACATGAAGACGCGCGGGGCCTCGCTCCAAGGGGTAGTCCAGGCTGTGGCCGCCGGAGCCAAGTGCGTGGTCGTCACCCACTTGTACGGCCAAGCCATTCCCGAGATTGCGGCAATGCAGGAGCATTGCACCAGGCAGGGCGTGCCCCTGCTGGAAGACTGTGCCCAGGCGCACGGCGCGCGGGTTGACGGCAAATGCGTGGGCTCTTTCGGCGCGGCGGCCAGCTTCAGCTTTTACCCGACCAAGAATCTTGGAGCCCTTGGCGACGGCGGCGCCGTGGCCACCAGCGATCCGGCCGTGGCCCAAAGGGTTCGGGAACTGCGCCAGTACGGCTGGACCTCGAAATACTGCGTGGAGATTCCCGGCGCGCGCAACAGCCGCCTGGACGAGCTACAGGCGGCTGTCCTGTCGGTGTTCCTGCCCAGGCTGGATGAGGACAACGCCCGCAGGCGCGAGATCGCGACCCGTTACAGCCGAGAGATCACTCATCCGCTGGTTTTGACACCGGAAACGGGCGGTGCGGACTACGTCGCCCACCTGTACATCGTACGCAGCCCGCAACGCGACGCCTTGCGGGAACACCTGCGTGCGAGCGGCGTCGGCACGGACATCCACTATCCCATTCCGGATTACAGGCAGCCCCTTTTGAGCGGGCGCTACGGGGAAACCCGCCTGCCGAACACCGAGCTGCTCGCCGCGGAAGTGCTCACCCTGCCGTGCTATCCGGAGATGACGGAACAGCAGGTGGAGATGGTCGTCGCTGCTGTGCAGGGGTGGAGTGCATGAAATACTCCATCGTCATACCCGTTTACAAGAACGAACAGTCCATCCCGCGGCTTTTGCAGGCGTTGGCTGGAATGAACGACGCCTTGGACGGGGAGATGGAGGCGGTTTTCGTCGTCGATGGCAGCCCGGATCGGTCGTATGAGCTGTTGAACAATGCCCTCGGAATGTTGGGGATGCCTGCGCAGCTACTGGCCCATTCCCGGAATTTCGGCTCCTTCCCGGCCATCCGCACCGGTCTGATGCACGCCCGCGGCGACTATTTCGGCGTCATGGCTGCGGACCTGCAGGAACCTCCTGAGCTTGCCGTGAGCTTTTTCAAGAGCCTCGCGGCCGATGAGTGCGATGTGGTCATCGGCACCCGCCAGGTGCGCGACGACCCCTTCTTCTCCCGGCTCTCCTCCGCGTTGTTCTGGCGTTTTTACCGCATGCTCGTGGTGAAGGACATGCCTGAGGGCGGTGTGGACGTGTTCGGCTGCAACCGCACGTTCCGCGACCAGTTGCTCAAACTGGAGGAATCGCGTTCTTCGCTCATCGCCCTGGTGTTCTGGCTCGGGTTCCGCCGCAAGTGCGTCGGGTATTCGCGCCAAGTCAGGCTCGAGGGCAAGTCGGCCTGGACGTTCCGGAAAAAGCTGGACTATATGATGGACAGCGTATTTGCCTTCACCGACTATCCTATCCGTCTGCTCACCCGCATCGGCATGTTCGGTGTGCTGGGGTCGCTGTTCTTTGGCGCAGTGGTCCTGGTGGCGCGGCTTTCCGGCGCCATCCAGGTGCCTGGCTATGCAGCCCTCATCCTCACCACCGTGCTGCTTGGCGCCATGAACCTGTTCGGCCTTGGGCTCATCGGCACCTATGCCTGGCGCGCATATGAAAACAGCAAACGGCGCCCTCTGGCCATTGTGGCCCTGCGAACTTCAAATGACAAATGATCTTGGGGAATAAAAGCCGGCGAAGGGCATTCCGGAAGAAATAGCTGGGCTGAAGCCTGGACGGGCGGGCAGTGAAAACGCTACTAAGCTTGGGTGCCGTCATGGCAGGTCCGCCCGCGAGCATCAGGCCGTGTGCGCAGGACATCTGGCGCAACCAAGAAGGTCGGCGGCCAAAGGGCTGGCCTATACTTTTTTGTGCTTCAAAGGTAGTATATAAAGATTCCAATTGGAGGAAGGCATGGCGAAACGCGCACTCATCACAGGCATAACCGGTCAGGATGGCGCCTATTTGGCTGAGCTCCTGCTGGAGAAGGGATATGAGGTCCATGGCATTAAACGGCGCAGTTCGCTGTTCAACACCCACAGGATCGACCACCTGTACCAGGGCCCGCATGCCGAAAACCGCCGTTTTATTCTGCACTACGGCGACCTGACGGACGGGACCAACCTGATCCGCATTGTGCAGGAGGTGCAGCCGGATGAGGTGTACAACCTCGCGGCGCAGAGCCATGTGCAGGTTTCTTTCGACAGCCCGGAATATACCGCCAATGTGGACGCCATCGGCACGTTGCGCCTGCTTGAGGCCATCCGCATCTTGAAGCTTGAGCAGAAGGCCAAATTCTACCAGGCCTCGACCTCGGAGCTGTATGGTCTGGTGCAGGAAGTGCCCCAGACGGAGAAGACGCCGTTCTACCCCCGCTCTCCCTATGCCTGCGCCAAGCTTTATGCCTACTGGATCTGCGTCAACTATCGCGAGTCCTACAACATATTCGCCTGCAACGGCATCCTGTTCAACCACGAGTCGCCGGTGCGCGGCGAAACCTTCGTCACCCGTAAGATCACCCGCGCGCTTGCGCGCATCTGCCTCGGCTTCGCCAAATGCCTGCACCTGGGCAACCTTTCGGCCCTGCGCGACTGGGGCCACGCCAAGGACTATGTGCAGATGCAGTGGCTCATGCTCCAGCAGGATACCCCGGACGACTATGTCATCGCCACCGGCCGGCAGTTCTCCGTGCGCGATTTCGTCAACGCCGCGGCCGCGGAGCTGGGCGTGACCATGCGCTGGGAAGGTGCCGGGGTCGAGGAATGCGGCTTTGTCGACCAGGTGGACGAGGCCAGGTTCGAGGCGCTTTCTGTCGACAACCAATTCAAGATGCAGATGAAGCCCGGTGACTTGATCGTGCGTGTGGACCCGCGCTATTTCCGCCCCACGGAAGTGGAGACCCTGCTCGGCAAGCCTGACAAGGCCGCGCAGAAGCTGGGCTGGCGGCCGACCACGACCTTCCATGAAATGGTGGCCGAGATGGTGCGGGAGGATCTGTTCCTTGCCCAGCGCGATGCGGTCATCAGCAAGTACGGCTTCAAAAGCTACGCTCACAACGAGTAGGCAACCCGACGCGCATGCGGCGGGATCGCACCCCTGCTGCGGCCGCGAAGGAAATGTAGGCGGCGGACCTGGAATCCAGCCTGGAGTGAGAATGCAGCCACCATACTTTGTGCACCCCGCGGCTGATGTCCAGTCGGAAGCAATAGGCGACCGGACACGCATCTGGCAGTTCGTCGTTGTCCTTCCGGGGGCGAAGATCGGCAAGGATGTCAACATCTGTTCGCATTGCTTCATCGAGAATGATGTCTACATAGGCGATCGGACCACGGTGAAATGTGGCGTGCAGGTGTGGGACGGTGTGCGGCTGGGCGATGATGTCTTTGTCGGCCCCAACGTAACCTTTACGAATGACAAGTTTCCCCGGTCAAAGGTCTTCCCCGAGAAGTTCGCCGAAACCCAGGTCGAAAATAACGTCTCCATCGGCGGGGGCGCGGTCATCCTGCCCGGCCTCACCATCGGCACTCACGCCATGGTGGGGGCAGGTGCCGTCGTCACCAAGTCCGTTCCCCCTTATGGCATCGTTACGGGGAACCCCGCCAGAATCGTCGGATACGTCGAGACGAGCGGGAGGGCCGCTTCGGCGCGGGCCGTCAATTTTCAGGCGGCCTGGTCCGGGGGGGAGAACATCGCGCGTGTCGGCGTAGGCGACGTGACCATCCACCGCCTGAAATATATCGGCGACATGCGCGGCGACCTCTCTGTCGGCGAATTCCAGAAAGACATCCCCTTTGAGCCCAAGCGGTACTTCCTTGTGCTCAACGTGCCCAGCGAAAAGACACGAGGAGAGCATGCGCACCACCGCTGCCATCAGTTTCTCGTCTGCGTCAGGGGAAGCTGCGCCGTGGTGGTTGATGACGGCAAGAACCGCGCGGAAGTGCTGCTCAACTCGCCGGCCATAGGCGTGCACCTGCCACCCTATGTCTGGGGCATCCAGTACAAATACTCACTGGACGCCCTGCTTCTGGTGTTTGCCTCAGAGTATTACGATGGTGACGATTATATTCGCGACTACGCTGAGTTTTGTGAAATCACTTCAAAGAGACAAAGATGACCCAATGGTCGAGGTCGCATCCGCGTGCGTACCGCTGGGCCTTTTTTGTCCTTGGCGGCGTGGCGAACACAACTTTCAGCTATTGCATTTATTTCGCCCTGTATCAGTTGCTTCCCTACCAGCCCGCCTACTTCATCGCATATGTGGCGGGAATCGTCTTCTCCTATGCGTTCAACGCGATGCTGGTGTTTCATGTACCACTTTCGCTTAAAGGGCTGTTCTCCTATCCTCTTGTGTATGTCGTGCAGTACGTTTCGGCCGCGCTGCTGCTGGGCGTATCGGTCGAGCGCTTTCATGTGCCAGCCGTCATCGCGCCGATAGCGCTCGCAATCATTATGCTTCCTGTTTCGTATGTGCTGAGCAAGCTGCTGCTGAACTGGTCCAGCAAGGGGCGGACGTGCCCGGAGAGGAATGTCTGAAGCCATGAATGCACTGCGGGATCGGTCTTCATCCCCACCCTGCCGGTTCGCCGGCCTGGTCGAACGCCATCAGGTCCTGTTGGCGGTGCTGGGGCTTCCGCTGTTCGTGGTGGTCATGCTCTGGTTGCCCTTTGGCTTTGCGCTCACCGGGCTGATCGAAGAATGGGACGTACTCAACCTGTTTGTGACCACTGGCCTTTTCTTCACTGCCAACGCCAGCAGCCCGCTTGCAGCCCACGCCCTGCGCCCCTTAACCATTTTCCCGCATGCCGTCGCCTATTGGCTCGACCCGAACTCCTTCGACTATTGGCATGTGCTGCTGATGGCCGCCCTGGTATTTAAAGGAGCAGGGGCGGGCTTTCTGACGTGGAAGGCGACGGGAAGGGTCAGCTTCGCTGCGGCTGCGAGCGCGCTTGTCATCGTGTGGCCAGCGGATACGATGCAGTTCTCGTTTCGCGGCCTGCATATTAACTTGTCGCTTTCGCTGCTGCTGCTCGCCGGCGCGGCATGGGTCGCTGCGAACGATTGTGCCTCCGCTTTACGCAGCTACGCGCTGGTTGCAGTTTCCGCGCTGCTGTACCTTGCGGCGGTCATGATGTACGAGGCCGCCTTTGCCCTCACCCTGTTACCGCTGCTTTTCCTTTTTGTTCGCGGTGGGTTGCAAGGTGCCTGGGCCGACTTCCGGCGGCACCCCGGAGTGTGGGCAGTGTGGTTGTGCGGTGTGGCAACCTATGTGCTTTATGCGGCTTATGTGCTGACTCATGGAAAAACGTACCAGGGCGGTGTCGTGGGCGGACGAGCCATGGTCGCCGGGCTGATTGCCGCCCTGCCGAAGCTCTTCAGCGTCGGACTGGTGAGGAGCATCGCCGGGGGCTGGTTTGACGCCCTGCGCATGGTGCGCCATGAGCTCAATTTTCTTGGGGTGCTTTATGCCGGGGGCGTTGTGCTGGCCGGTTGCGCCGCCGCATGGGGTTGTGCCCGGCTGTTGCGCCGCGTGCCGCGCCCGGCCCCTGCCACTGGTGGATGCCTCTCCCTCGCTGTAATCTTGCGCCTTGCCGTTGCAGGTCTGCTGCTTATTTGCATGGGCTATGCCCCCTATCTGACCTCTCCCGCCCACATGGCCATCAGCCAGCGAACATTCCTTTTCGCCACACCGGGGGCCGTGCTCATCGCCTTGGCGATGCTGGCGATTCTGGCGCGCGTGGGTAAGCCGCTTGCCGTGCTGGCCGGGTTCACACTGGTAAGCCTCGGCTTTGGAATGCAGCTCTTCCAGTATCACCACTACAATTCGATCGCGGAAACGCAGCGCACGTTGCTCAGGGGCATGCTGGAAAGCATGGACGGCGACATGCGCCAGAAGACGCTGATCGTGCGGGATGAGTCGAACTATACCGGGCATACCTGGATGTTCTTGCCGGACGGTCTGCACAATACGCTGAATTATCTCACCGGCGGAAGCATCGGGAATGTTGAGGCATATCATTTGCCGGGGAAAGAGTGGACACGCCGCGATGACCTGGCCCGAACAGGAGAATGCAACGAGGATGAACGGGGCTGGACATTCCGCTACCTTCCGCCCGTCAGCGGGCCGGGGTATGTGGCGCCGAAGTCCACTGCGCCCGTAGTGGTGGCAAAGGACCAAGCGTACGCCATTACCATCAGGCAGGACGGTTCAGCTATGCCCAGCCCGGCGCAAGAGGCAAGGCGGCAATTTCTGCTGGCGGACAAGGGAGTTGAAGGCTTGCGCTACCGGGGTGTGCTGCTGCCGCGACCGCCCCTGTTTGGCGACGGCTTGTTCCGCGACAAGCGCAAACTGCCGGACTACCGCTGGAACTTTGGGGACTGGTGGAGCATGGAGCTGCCGATCCGCGGCAGCGGTTGGCGCGAGGCAGAGTGGGACATCCATTTCTTCCATCATGACGCGCTGGCCTGGAAAACAGGCCGGAACGCCCGGCTGTACTTTGAGTTTGCTCCCCTGGCGGCGGATTACCTGCTGCGCGGCAGCTTCGCTAGCCTTGGGTCGGAGGAAGTGAAACGGTCCCTCAAGATCAGCATCAACCAGCAGCCAGTGCCCATCACCTTGAGCGATGACGGCCATTTTGAGGCGCCGCTGCCAAAAGGGATTCTGGCGAAAGGCGTAAACTGCATAGAGGTGGACTCAATCACGGATGACAAGTATTTCGGTCTTTCCGTCCGGCTGGACTGGTTTGAGACCGCGCGCAAATAATTTTACCGATGGCATGTCAAAACGATGGAAATACGAGATTCTCCGCGTTATGGTTGTTTCCGGTCACACCATCGGTTGACGCAAAATGCGCTGAGCCTGTAATTTGTTATGGATAACCCATGAGCATGGCAAAATCGTTGTCCGACGGAGTCATTAGCGTTGTGAAGGCTGTCCTGCGTCCTCTCCTGAGGCCTCTCGCCGTGCGGCTGAAGGAATATTTGACGCGGGACATCAGGCGCGAGTTTATTGAAGAGCTTCGAATTGAAAGAGAAAAACAGTCCGACATGCTGAAGCAGTTAGTAAACGACCTTCCGTCTGTCATTCTGGAGAAAGACCGTGAGTTTGCCCATGACCAAAGCGTGACTTTGACGGGGAACGGAATCGCTGAGGCGGACTCATATCTTGAGTTGGCCATGCAAAACGAGACCTTTGAGTTGCAAGACTTCAAGATGAAGCATGGTGAAGACGGCTGGTACTATCTCTTTGAAAAGATATTCCGCGGCTCGGAAGAAGTCATTTTGGCACGTCAGCGCAAGTACCTTGACTATTTCAAGGGATGCTATGACCACATGGCCTCGTTGCATGGCTCAGGGTATTTTTTGGACATAGGAAGCGGAAACGGGGAATTCCTGTCCATCCTTAAAGAGGCGGGCATTCCAGGCCGAGGGGTTGACATCAACCGTCTGAATGTCGAACGGGCGCTGAGCAAGGGGCTGTCCGTATGCTCGGCAGACGGCTTGGAGTATCTTGAAGGGCTTGAAGGCGGAACGTTGTTTGGCGTCTCTCTGTTCCAGGTCGCAGAGCATCTGGATTTCCCTCTCCTACAGCGCATCATCTCCGCTGCCAGCGACAAGATTGCCCCCGGAGGGATTCTTCTCATCGAAACGCCGAACCCTAGTTGCACTTACACCATGCAGTATTTTTATCTCGATCCGTCTCATCTACGTCCATTCCCGCCGGAACTTCTCAAATTTCAATTGGAATGGGCCGGGTTCGTGAATGTGAAGATTGTTTACTATATTCCAGTTCGGCAGAACCGGTTGGCGACTGATCCGACGAATTATGTCGGATATGCCGTGATCGGGTACAAGCCGGGTGCTTGATATTCGATTGTAAAGTCCCCTGTTCTAGGGGCAGCAATTAGTAGAGACTCTGGGTTGGCGGTTTTGGGTAGCCAGGGCGGGGGGTATCACCTTGCCCGCCGGACGGCAAACTCCACTGGCGGCATGTCCCCAAGGGACTCCTGAGGCCGCTCTTCGTTGTACTCCCGAACGAATTCCTCTGTAGCCTCAAGGACCTCGTCCAAGCTGTTGAACGCATACAGATCCAACACCTCGGGCCGATAGATCCGGTTGAAGCGCACGACGCAGGAATTCTGCGACGGCTTCCCTGGCTGGATGAACTCCAAAACGTACCGCATGGGCTTCGGACCAGACAGCCATGGCAGAGCCTTGAACCCCGGCCCGTTGTCCATTCGCGGCTTATCCGGATAGCGGCCTCGTTCTTCAGCGATACGGTCAAGCACTCTTCCCGAAAGCGTCCGTTGAAAGGCTCTCTGCGCCCGTTGTCCGACGGTTTTCCTGGTTTTGAGAACGCAAGCTCGACGCCATGCTCATGAGCCCACTTGTCGACGGTTTTGATATCAACTCTGCCCGTTGTCGCAACGCCCGCGTCGCCGCCGCGCTTGAGGGATTTATTGCGGGGGAGCCGGGGTAGCCGCTGGCGCCGCTGGCGGCGCTGGCGCAGAGGGCGCTGGCGTGTGCTGGCGTTGCGGCTTCGGGGCTGCCGCCGCCCCGGGCTGTGCCGCTGCCGGCTGTGCTGGTGCCGGTTGCGCCGCTGCCGGCTGTGCCGGAGCAGGCTGCTGGGCGTTTTTCGCCTTGAAGACCACCTGGACCTTTGTGCCGTCGCGGATGACGAGGCCGGGGTTGGGCACCTGGAGTTCGAAGAGATAGTAGGCCGGGGCGGAGAGGCCGCTGTCCTGCGCCACCCACGAAACCGAGGTGAGCGTGGCGTTCATGGCTGGCTCGTCCTTGTCGGAGTCGAGGGTGATGCTGGCCGTCTCTCCAGCCTTGAGCCGGCCGGTCTCGCTCTCATGCACCTGCCCGCGGAGGATCATGGGGTCCATGACGCCCAGGGTCATGACCTTGCCGCCCACCTGGGCGCCGGGGGTGACGCTGGATTCTATGCCGATGATGATGCCGTCCTGCTTGGCGCGCACAATGAGGGTGCGCGGCTGGGAACCGGAGGCGACGGGATACCCCAGCTGATCAGTGAGGACTTTCAGGTCTTCGGCCGCGTTGCGCCGGATGTCGGCCAGGCTTTGCCGGGCGTTTTCAAGCTGGCCCATGGCGTAGGCCTTCTGCTCCAACAGGTCCTGCAGTGTGCTCTTCGGGGCCAGGTTGACCTCGGAGAGCTTCTGCATCTCCAGAATGCCGCGGTCGAGCTGGCTTATCTTGAGCTCGGTCTGCTGGATGAACAGTTCCTGGGCGTGGATTGCCGGCCCCTTGTTGGCGCGCGTTATCATGCTTGCGGCGTCCGCAGGCAAAAGGTCCAGGCGCAGCAAGGGCTGGCCTTCCTTCACGGCCTGGCCCACAACCACCAGCACCTCGGCCACCTTTGCCGTCATGGGGCAGTTCACGGCGACGGTGAGCGAGCAGTAGGCCCGGCCCTGCAATACCAGGTCCTTGTCCTCCGCGGCTTGCTGCACAACGGGCGCAGGTGGCGGGAGCTGCGGCTTGGGCCGCAGGTAGAGGGCCGCCCCAACACCAACAGCCAGTATAATGGCCCCGGCGACGCTACTCTTTTTCCAGTTCGCCATAGTTCACCTGAACGTATTCGGATATGAGACTTCCCGTGGTCACCTTCAACCTGACCCGTGCCGTATCCAGGTTCCTTTGCGCATGGATCGCCTCCAGCCGCTTGCGGATGGCTGCTTCCCGCGAGCCGATCAGCGTCTCGTAGGTGGTGGAACCAGAATTGAACGTGATTTCCTTGCGCAGGGATTCAAGCTTTTGCAATTCAGCCATTGTGCTCAGAATATTGGCGTTCTGTTCTTCAGTCTGCAATGCCAGCAAGAGGTCATCGGCAGTCTGCTGGACGTTCAGCAGCAGCAGCCTCCTCTGGAGTTTCGCATCCTGTTGCGCCATCTCCGCCCGTTCGACCCCGCGCATGGTTTCGCCCCAGGCCCAGAGAGGCACATTGGCCGTCATGGTTATGTAATAGGGCAGGTTGCCCCCCTGGTTGGACATGGGGTCCGGGGTGGTGAGGCCAAAAGCGAACTTCGGGATATGCTCCGCCTTGGCAAGAGTTATCTTATATCCTTCCAGCTTCACTTTCAATGACTCGACTCTGAGGCGCAGATTGTTCTTCAGCAGCGCCTCCGGCTGGAGGGCTTCCTCGGGATTGATCTCGTTCGTCAACGCTTGTGTGGCGTTCACGGTGTCGAAAACCACAGCGTCTTTGGCGTTCAGGCCGATGAGCCGCTTGAGGTTCCTGCGCGCCATGTCCTGGGTCCGTTCGATGCGCTGCAATTCAAGGCGCGCCAGTTGAAGGCGCTGCTCAACCACCTTGTGGTCGAGGGTGGCGATGGTGCCCGCCTCAAGCTTCTTCCCGGTGTACTTCGAAAGCGATTCCAGCTCGCCGATGAGTTCCTTGTGGCAGGCGACTTCTTCCCTTCCGCTGTTGATGTTCACGAACGCGATGGCGATCTTCTCCATCATGCCTTCGATGGCGATGACGTGCGCCATCTCCGCAAGCTTGACCGCGGTCTTGCTGGCGTCGTGGCTCAGATAGGCCACAAGGGGGTCATAGGTGCCGGTGTTGAAACTGACATTGACGCTTTCCTTGTAAAGGTTGGCGGTGGCCTTGTCCTGGAGGATGGGCACGTTGTAGGTGGCGGCGAGGTTGAGCTTCGGGAACAGCCTGTACCAGGTGTCCTTCTCGGAGAGCTTGGACGAGTCGATGCCGATCTGTGTGGAGCGCAGCGCGTCGGAGCGGGCCAGGGCGACCTTCACCGCGTCCATGAAACTCAAAGGCGCGTTCATGTCCACCGGAGCCGAGCCTACGGTGTTGAGCGTGATTGTGGTCTCCGCCGCAAAGGCGGAAAGGGCGGAAGACGCAAGCCCGCAGCACAACGTCAAAATGACGACGGCCAAGGTCCGCAGTTCCGCGTGAACGGTCCGATGCATCTAACTCTCCTTGGCCAACTGCACCAGCAGTCCATCCTGCATGGTGTAGGCCCTGGTGCATTTCCTGGCCACCTGTGGGTCGTGGGTCACAATCAGCATCGTCGTATCATGTTCCTGCACGATATGCTTGAAGTATGCCATGACCATCTCGCTGGTGGACTTGTCCAACTGTCCTGTCGGCTCATCACCCAATAATACTTTAGGGTGGTTCACCAAAGCGCGGGCGATGGCCACGCGCTGCTGCTCGCCGCCGGACAGGCGGTTGGCCGGGTAGTCTATGCGGTGGGTGAGCCCCACCCGCCCAAGGGCCTCTTCTATGATGCCGCGCCGTTTTGCGGCCGGGACCCGCGAATAGATAAGCGGGTACTCCAGGTTTTCCGAAACGCTTGAGTGCTCGAAAAGATTGCACGATTGCAGGATGAAGCCGAGGTATTCGCGGCGGAAGGCCGCCTGCTGGTCCTCGGAAAGGCCGAACATGTCGCGCTCCATGATGGTGTAGCGCCCGGTGGAGGCCGGGGCAAGCAGGCCGAGGATATGCATCAGGCTCGACTTGCCGCAGCCCGAAGGCCCCATGATGGCCACCATTTCCCCGGCGCGCAGCTCCAGGTTCACCCCGCGCAGCACATCAAAACTGCCCGCGGCGGTGGTGTACGTCTTTGTCAGCGCCTCGACGCGCACAATGGGATGCCGCTTATTCATAGCGTAGTGCCGCCACTGCGTCCATGCGCGCGGCCCGCTGGGCCGGATAGAATCCCGTTATCACGCCGAGCAGGGCCGAAAACAAAAAGCTCATGCCCGCGTTGAGCGCAAACAGAGCCAGCGAGGGGCTTGCCTCCAGGTAGGAGCCGGCCGTCTGCACGATGCAGAACGCCAGGATGATGCCGAC
>Ga0209373_10002618_pt1 | contig 17678 bp, 17 predicted proteins | sample Higcelweek5metaG_FD_187173 | JGI IMG/M metagenome (GOLD analysis project Ga0209373, IMG submission 187173) | Freshwater pond sediment microbial communities from the University of Edinburgh, under environmental carbon perturbations - High... | ecosystem: Environmental > Aquatic > Freshwater >... | reverse complement strand
ATGGAAAAAATTATCATCCTCGATTTCGGTTCGCAAACCACACAACTTATAGGTCGCCGTTTGCGCGATTTGAATGAATACTGCGAAATTTTGCCCTACAACAAGTTTCCCGAACAAACCGACGAAATCAAAGGTGTGATTCTTTCGGGCAGCCCCTTTTCGGTGTACGACCCCACAGCTTTCAAAGCCGATTTAAGCGCTATACGGGCTAAATTCCCGGTGCTCGGCATCTGTTACGGCGCGCAATTTATGGCTTACACCTCAGGGGGAAATGTTGAAGCTGCCGGCTCGCGCGAGTATGGTCGCGCCAATCTGTCGTATATCGACTCAAAAGACCCGCTTTTCAAAGATATTCCTGTCGGATCGCAAATATGGATGTCGCATGGCGATTCGATAACAAAAATTCCTGATCATTTCAAAAAAATAGCCAGTACCAACGACGTGGAGTTGGCTGCTTATAAAATAGAAGGCGAACCTACCTGGGCTGTTCAGTTTCACCCCGAAGTTTACCACACCCTGGATGGAATTGCCCTGCTCGAGAATTTTCTTAAAATTTGCGGCTGTAAACGCGACTGGTCACCAGCATCGTTTGTAGAATCGACTGTTGCTGAGCTGAAAAAGCAATTAGGCAACGACAAAGTGGTGCTGGGGCTCTCCGGAGGCGTTGACTCTTCGGTTGCAGCCGTGCTGCTACACAAAGCCATTGGCAAAAACCTCACTTGTATATTTGTCGATCATGGCTTATTGAGAAAAAACGAGTTCGAAAACGTGATTAAAGATTACGAACACCTCGGACTAAATGTGATAGGCGTAAATGCCAAAGAGTATTTTTATAAAATGCTCGAAGGCGTTTCCGATCCTGAGAAGAAACGAAAAATCATTGGCGCAGGATTTATTGATGTTTTCGACCAGGAAGCACATAAAATTGAAGATGTGAAGTGGTTGGCACAGGGCACTATTTATCCTGATATTATCGAATCGCTTTCTATCACCGGCACTGTGATTAAATCGCACCACAATGTAGGCGGCCTTCCCGACAAAATGAAACTGAAACTTTGCGAACCGCTTCGTCTCCTGTTCAAGGATGAAGTACGCAAAGTAGGAACCGAATTAGGCATGATGCATCATCTGATCAAACGTCAGCCGTTTCCCGGTCCGGGATTGGCTGTACGCATCCTTGGCGACATTACTGTCGAAAAAGTGCGCATTCTACAGGAAGCCGATGACATTTTTATCAACGGACTCCGCGAATGGAACCTGTACGACAAAGTTTGGCAGGCAGGCGTTATTTTACTCCCGGTACAATCAGTAGGCGTTATGGGCGACGAACGCACCTACGAAAATGCCGTTGCCTTACGTGCAGTTACTTCCACCGATGCCATGACAGCCGATTGGGCTCAACTGCCTTATGAATTTTTGGCAAAAATGTCCAACGAAATCATCAACAAAGTAAAAGGCGTCAACCGTGTGGTGTACGACATCAGTTCGAAACCACCCGCAACTATTGAGTGGGAATAAACCGGTTGACTGTTGAATCGTTGAATTGTTGAATCGTTGAACTGGGAAAATGTGGAATTGTAAATTAGTGGAAGTTTATTGTCATGTCTATATTTCAGTTGATCTATTATATATTACAACACAACAGTTTGATGATTTAAAATTATCCATTGACAAAATAGCAAACAAACTGAACGCGTTGAATCGCAGCATTGCTCATCGCTCAACCAACGATTAAACAACAATAAAAACAAATAACGATTCAACAAATAAGCAATTATACGATTCAACAGTTCAACAATTAAACAATTCAACAATTGATCGACACCCATTCACATATATATTCTGAGGAATTCGATTCGGACAGAGCCGAAGTGATAGCAAGAGCAAAGGCAGCAGGCGTAACAAAAATCATCCTGCCCAATGTCGACAGCGAATCACTTCCCCGCATGTTGCAGCTCGAGTCGGAATATCCAAGCTACTGTTTTGCTGCCATAGGACTGCATCCCACAAGCGTGAAGGAGAATTACGCCGAAGAGCTGGCAATTGTAAAAAAGGAATTAGAACGAAGAGAATATATTGCCATTGGCGAAATAGGCATCGATTTGTATTGGGACAAAAGTTTTTTGAAAGAACAAATTCAGGTTTTCGTCCAACAAATTGAATGGGCGCTCGAATACAATTTGCCAGTCATTATTCATGTGCGCGATTCATTCAGCGAAACTATGGAGGTGTTGGAACAATTTCAGGGCAAAGGGCTCAAAGGCGTTTTTCACAGTTTTACAGGCACCATCGATCAGGCAAGGGAGATTATTGAATTCGGTGGATTTTATATCGGCATCAATGGAATTGTTACGTTTAAAAACTCAGGACTCGATGCCGTGGTGGAGCAAATCGATGCTCAATATTTATTGCTCGAGACCGATGCACCTTACCTGACGCCCGCACCTTTTCGTGGAAAACGAAATGAAAGCGAACATTTAACTTTAATAGCCGCAAAGCTTGCTACAATATTTAACATCAATTTTAACCAGATAACGAGGATAACAACTGAAAATGCATACAAATTGTTTAAAAAACTGATTTAATCGATTAAATTATCGTATTTTTCGGTCAAAATAAATATTTCTTGCACACAAAATTGAATAATTATATTGTAATTCATAATTTTTTCTTAACTTCGCCCCGATTTGGAGAGGTGCTCGAGTGGTTGAAGAGGTACGCCTGGAAAGCGTATATACGGTGTGGAATCGTATCGAGAGTTCGAATCTCTTCCTCTCCGCAATTTTCTAACAATGAGAGAATTAAAAACAAATAAAATAAAAACAAAAATTAAAAATCTTTAAAAAAAAGTAAAATGAAAAAGGTATTTGCAATCTTATCAATCGTAGCAATTTTCAATTTTGGAAGCACATTGAATGTAGTAGCGCAAGATTCTACTGCAACTGAGCAGGTAGCAGCAACTGATTCGGCTGTGGCTGTAACTGACACAACTCAGGTTACCGAGGAAGCGGCAGCTCCAGTAGCAGAAGAAGGTGGTATGCACAAAGGTCTTAAACAAAAGTTTATTGAAGGGGGCGCCGGCTGGATGGCTCCAATCGCTTTCTGTCTTATCGTAGGTTTGGCTCTTTGTATCGAACGTATTCTTTATTTGAGTCTTTCTTCTACAAACACAAAAAAATTATTAAACAACATCGAAGAAGCTTGGAACAAAGGTGGTGTTAATGCAGCAATGGAAGTATGTCGCAATACACGCGGACCAGTTGCATCTATCTTCTACCAGGGACTTTCTCGTTACGACGAAGGTATCGATGTAGTTGAAAAAACAGTTGCTTCTTACGGTAGTGTACAACTTGGTTTGCTCGAAAAGAACTTAAGCTGGATTTCATTATTTATTACGCTTTCTCCAAGTTTAGGTTTCTTGGGAACTGTAGTAGGTATGATTCAGGCATTCGACAAAATCCAACAAGTAGGTGATATCTCTGCAACAATTGTAGCAGGTGGTATGAAAGTTGCCCTTTTAACTACTGTATTTGGTCTTATCGTTGCGATGATTCTTCAGGTGTTCTTTAACTATATCCTTACCTTAATTGAGGATATGACTACCGATATGGAGGATTCTTCTATATCTCTGCTTGATATCATTGTTAAACACGAAAAAAAATAATCTTCAAAAATTTTTGATATGTCAAAATTAGTTGGAAATATCTCCAGAATTACAATATTAGCTTTAGGAATAGTCTCTGTCATCTTAGTGGCATTGATATATTTCGGAGGTAATGCCGAATCTTTGAGTGTGGGAGAGGACACTTTGACGGTTCCGAAATTTACTGATCCTCTCTTATATTGGTGTTATTTTTTAGTTTTCCTTGCAATAGGCATTACTTTGTTACTGACTTTAGCCGGATTTATAAAAAAATTGATTGAAAGTCCGGCAGATGGATTGAAATCACTGATTCCAATAGCAATAATTGTTGTGTTATTTGTCGTTTCATGGTTATTGGGAAGCTCTGATAAAATCTCTATTATCGGTTACGAAGGAACTGAGAATGAAGGATTTTGGTCTCAGTTTACCGACATGGTAATTTATGTATCATACGCTTTATTTATTGCTATTGCAGTCACTATTGCAGGCTCTGGTATTTATAAAAAGGTAAAATAACAACAAAGACTAAGCTATAATTTATATCATGGGAAAGAAAAAAAGAAAAACCAGCGAGATTAACTCGAGCTCGATGGCGGATATTGCGTTTTTGCTCTTGATTTTCTTCCTTGTAACCACCTCAATGAGTACATCAGGGGGATTATCGAGAAGGCTTCCGCCTCCTCTTCCACCTAATCAGGTTGTACCTCCTGTCGACGTTAACAAACGAAACATATTCATTGTTAAGGTAAACAGTCAAAATCAGTTGATGGTACAGGGAGAACTATTGGAATTGCAAGAACTACGTGAAAAGGCAAAAGAATTCATTAAAAACGAAAATGATGATCCTCATTTACCTGTAAAAACTGAAGAAAACATACCTTTACTTGGAACAATGTCCGTTACTAAAGATCATGTTATTTCTCTTCAGAACGACGTAGACACACAATATCAAGCATATATTAACGTTCAGAACGAACTGGTAGCTGCCTACAATGATTTGCGTAACGAATTAGCTAAAGAAAAATTCGGCACGCTTTATGAAGATTTGAAAGAAGATCAACAAAAAGCAATACAAGATGTTTATCCTCAGAAAATCTCAGAGGCAGAACCTAAAAACTATGGAGGAGTTAAATAAATGGCACAAATCAGAAAAGACAAAGAAAGAGAAACGCCCGCATTAGCAACTTCGTCGTTACCCGATATTATTTTCATGTTCTTGTTCTTCTTTATGGCTGTTACTACCATGAAAGAGGTTACCTTTAAAGTGAGAGTTTCGGCGCCTCTGGCAACCGAAATACAAAAACTGGAAAATAAATCGCTTACTCGATACGTGTACGTAGGAAAACCAATGGATCAGTATACCAAAGCTTTTGGTTCTGAAACCCGTATTCAGTTAGGTGATGCTTTTGCTGATGTGAACGAACTTCAGGACTTCATTGTTAGCGAACGCAGTGCAATGAACGAAAACGATCAAAATTTACTGACTGTATCGATCAAAGCTGATAAAGACACCAAAATGGGTGTTATTAACGACATTAAACAAACTTTGCGTAAAGCTTACGCTTTGAAAATTGTTTATTCGGCTAATAAACGTAACACTCCGTAAGTGTAATAGATATCAAATCAAAAAAAACCGTGAAAATTAGTTTTCACGGTTTTTTTGTGTTTTGAGAACGAATTAAAAATAGAATGAGTAAGCAATTACCCACAAACCATCTCCGATCATAAATCGAGTAGTCCCTCGGGTAATTTCACGGAAATAGTCTTTTTCTTATGATCAACAGCCTGAATATAATCCAAACCGAATGGAATAAGCAGTTCGTCCTCATCCTTACGATCGATCACAAGTAAAGTATTTTCGGTAGTTTGATCTACTTCGGTAATCAATCCAATTTCGCCACTTACTTCATCAATCAGCAAAAAACCAACAAAGTAATCGAGCTCTATTTCTTCTGCTTCTACCTTATCGAGGTATTTCTTCTGCACATACAAAGTTAAGCCCGAAAAAGCCCTGGCTTGTTCATCAGACTGAATACCCTCAAACTTAATCATGCCGGTGCTACCTGACTTAAACCGGTATTCGTCGATATAAAAAGGAACAAATATGCCTTGAATCTCGATGATCATAAAATCGATATCTTCGGTATCAAATATGTCGGTAGTAAAGCTGAAAGTCATCTCACCGTTCACACCATGCGGTTTTACAATCTCGCCTATCGGAAAAACATTTTCTTTTAATATCATAAATACAACAATTCTTATTTAAACAATAAACATCAAGCGGCAAAAGTAATTAAAAAAAACAATCTGCAATAAAGAAAAATGCTTTCTTATCGATTTGTCAATTAATATGTTCATTTATGTCAAAAAATACACAAAGCATTTTTTATATTGATTTATCTTTGAGCCTGTTATAAAAAGCCAATAGTAAACATTGTATTGCATTAAAACAGAACAAATTAATACAACGAAAGCAAAACAATGAATTCGTCAGGCCTAATTAAGCCACAACATTAGGCAGTACAAAGCGTTAAATAAAAAAGAATTGAAAACAAAATAATATGACACAACAATTAAGGAAAAAAAACTTTCCTCTACTGGTTTCACTGTTAATATCAAGCATTGCATTTGCAGGCAATTACAACACCATTTCCAACAAAGAGATTCAATCGTATTATAAAAATCTCCCCTTCGAAATGGAAATTATCAAAGTGCCTGTTTTTAAAAAGAACGAGGTTCGTATTACTGAATTTGGAGCTGTAGGCGATGGAGTTACACTCAACACACTTGCCTTCGAAAAAGCAATCAAGCACATCACATCAAAAGGCGGTGGTACCATCATTATCCCCGAAGGCATCTGGCTTACCGGCCCCATTACTTTAGTGAGCAATATCCATTTGTTTACAGAGCAAAACTCATTTATTATTTTCACCCCTGACTTTAATCAGTACCCAATAGTTGATGCTATATTCGAAGGATTAAACACAAAACGTTGCCAGTCGCCCATTTCGGCGAAGAATGCAACCAATATTGCCATTACTGGATATGGAATCTTTGATGGCTCAGGTGATGCCTGGAGACCGGTAAAAAAAGACAAGATGACCGACCGACAATTTAAAAACCTTATTAAAAGCGGAGGAGTACTAAGTCCGGATAAAAAAACATGGTTCCCATCCGAAGCTTCGCGTCGGGCACAGGAAATGTGTGTCGACCAAAATGTACCTGTTGGTCCAACCACCGATGCAGAATGGAACGAAATTAGAGATTTCCTTCGACCTGTAATGCTTAATTTTGTACATTGTAAAAATATTTTGCTCGACGGAGTAACCTTCCAAAACTCACCTGCATGGAATATCCATCCTTTGATGTCGGAAAACATTATTCTTAACAAAGTAACAGTGCGTAATCCATGGTATTCGCAAAATGGAGATGGCATCGATCTGGAGTCCTGCAAAAATACATTGATTGTCAACTCGAGTTTCGACGTAGGCGATGATGCTATTTGCATGAAATCGGGGAAAAATGAAGATGGCAGAGCCCGAAATATCCCGACAGAAAATGTAATCGTTGAAAATTGTGTTGTGTATCACGGACATGGTGGATTTGTTGTGGGCAGCGAAATGTCGGGCGACGTACGCAATATCAAAGTAAGCAAATGCAGGTTTCTAGGCACCGATGTTGGCTTGCGTTTTAAAAGCACACGTGGGCGTGGCGGTGTTGTTGAAAACATTCACATACAGGACATTTTAATGACCGACATTCCAACAGACCCTCTGCTTTTCGACTTGTATTATGGAGGCAAAGGTACCACCGACGACGATTACACCGAAATGCAGGACACAGAAGAAGTAATTCCCGAAGTAACGGTTGAAACTCCGGCATTTAAAAATATTTTTATAAAAAACATAGTTTCTACGAATTCGAACAGAGCCATATTTTTTAATGGCTTACCCGAAATGCGCGTTGAGAATGTAGTTATCGAAAACTCTTCATTCACATCTACTATAGGAGCCGTCATTAATCAGGCTTCGGGCGTAACCATGAAGAATATCAAAATTGATCACAAAAAAGGGAATATACTACAAATAAAGAATGTAAACAACGGACTTTTCGAAAATATAACGAACTTCAAAGGAGAGAAATTGCCAATTTTAAAAGAAGGAGTTAATAAAGATATTGTTGTAAAATAACATCCATTTTCTCAAATCAGACCGAAACGCAAAGATTACTTTTGGTATCTTTGCGTTTTTCAGTAACAGACTACAAAAGAACAAATTCCATGAAAACAAGAATTCTTATCGCTTTACTTCTGAGCATAGCCGTTGTGGCACAAGGAGCCAAATTGAACCTCAGCGCTAAAAACCCTAATGATACTGAGCTTAAAAATGCAGCAGTAGTAGTGCGTTTCGATGATCTGAAAAAAATATCGCCAGCAAATCGAGAGAAAACAGCTGTTTATATTGATGGCAAGCAAATAAGCAGTCAACTCGACGACCTCAACAAGGATGGAATCATAGACGAGCTGATATTTCTACTGGATTTCAAAGCCAACGAGAGCAGAAAAGTGACGATAAAATCAATATCACCAAAAAAACGACTGAAGTTTCCAACCGAAGTATATGCCGACCTGATTGTAAAGGAGAAAGATGGTTCACATAAATTTGTCACCGAAGTTTCGTCAACTCAAAATAACATGTACAACGCTTTGTATCATCATGGCGTTGCTTTCGAATCGTCGCTCATTGGATATCGGATTTACTTCGACAACAAAAGTACGATTGACGTTTATGGAAAAAAGAAACAGCAACTTGAGCTTGCAGCTACCGGCTGGTATCCTACCGACGAACAGGCAACCGCAGGTTTCGGCGACGATGTTCTCCGTGTGTTTGGATCGGTTGGAGTGGGCACCGTGAAAGGCTGGAATGGTAAAAAAGCAACTCACATCGACAAATTTGACAAACGAACCCAACGGATTGTAGCTACCGGAAACCTGCGCACCATTGTAGAAAGCGAAGTGGAAGGTTGGGAGTACGAAAGCAAGAAAATAAACATGAAAGTGCGTTACACGCTTTATGCCCGCCACCGCGATGCTATATGTGAAGTTACAGCTTCGGAAGATATCAATAACCTGACTACAGGAGTGCAAACAATAGCCGGAGGACCTACATTTACAGCCTCAAAGGGCTTAATGGGTTCATGGGGCACCGATTTTCCGGTAACCGATACTTTGAAATACGGAAAACAAAGCTGTGGACTCGGCGTTTATGTCCCTGTACCATTTGCCGGTGTGCAAATAAGCGAAGGATTAAATAACTTAATTCTGATGCCCTACAAGAAAGGAAAAATTCTTCGATTTTACCTAACGGCCGCTGCTCAAAAAGAAGAATATTCATCTTTTGATTCGGCCGAACAATTTTTCAGCTATCTCGAACAATGGAAAAAAGGATTAAAGCCCATTGAGGTGAATTACTAAATTTACTCTTTCAGGCGTTTCAATAATAATTCCACTCCTTTTTCAACATCGTTGGTTTCCTGTAAGGCTTTGATAAATGCGCTTCCAATAATGGCTCCCGACGAGTAGCGATTTACCATATCGCGTGTCGATTTATTGGAAATACCGAAACCTATCAACCGTGGATTCTTAAGATTCATTGCATTAATGCGATTGAAGTACTCCACTTTGCTGTCGAAAGACTGCTGTGTACCCGTAACAGCTGCCGACGACACCATATAAATGAAACCATTTGTATTGTTGTCGATTTGGCGGATGCGTTCATCGGAGGTTTCGGGGGTAATAAGGAAAATAAACTCAAGACCGTAACGTTCGGTTACTTCTTTGTATTCAGTCATATAATCACTCATTGGCAAATCAGGAACAATCATTCCATCCACTCCTACCCTGCTGCACTCACGACAGAAATCCTCAAATCCGAATTGAATAATCGGATTAAGGTAGCCCATCATCACCAACGGAATATGGATATGTTCGCGCACTTCGGTAAGCTGATCGAAAAGTTTACGGATACTCATTCCGTTTTTCAATGCCTGCTGACCACTATTTTGAATCACAATTCCATCAGCCATAGGATCGGAGAAAGGAATTCCAATCTCTACCAGATCGACGCCATTGGCTTGCAAAGATTTCAAAACAGGCAAAGTATCATCAAGTTTTGGAAAACCTGCGGTAAAATATACTGAGAGGATATTTCCTTTTCTCAGTTCAAATAATTGATTTATTCTGTTCATAAAGCCCCTCCCAACCTCCCCTGAAGGGAGGAGAAATAGTTAGTTTCGTTTATTATAGTTTCGTTTTTAATTCTCTTTCAAAAAAACCCATCGGACATATTTATTGTATCTAAAAAAACTCTTAGAAGCTCCACGTTCTTCTCTCCCGGTCGGATTTCAAATTTACTATTCAGATCGATGCCCGCAAATTTCGGATGATTGATCTTCCTGATGGCTTCAACATCATCATTGGCAATACCACCACTCAGAAAGAAAGGTGTTTCGCCACTGTATTCATCCAGCATTCCCCAGTTAAATTTCAGTCCTGAACCACCATAAGCATCTGTTTTGGTATCGAACAAAAAATAATCGCAGACACCTTCGTATCGTTTTGCAGGAATGAAATTAATAGCTTCCGCTATCGGAAAAGCCTTAATTACAATCAGTCCGGCCTCTTTCAGTTGAGCACACATGCTTACCATTTCGGAGCCATGCAGCTGTACGCCATTCAGCTTGTATTTATATACTATCGTAAGAATAGTTTCAAGATCTTCATTCACAAAAATCCCGATTTTTTTGATCGACGCCGGAATTGCATCCAGTGTTTCCGGGCTTAATGGTTCGGCATACCGGGGAGATTTTGGATAAAAAATAAATCCCATAAAATCGGGATGCAGAGCTGCTACAGCCTGTATATTTCCGGGATATTTCATCCCACAAATTTTAATGAAAAGTTCCTTCCTATCCTCCTGAAAGGAAGGAGTTGAAGTTACATTCGTCTCGATATTCTTCATAGCTTTAAAAATTAAGAGTTCCCCTGAACCGGCTGTAAGCAACTGATAAACTTTACCAATGTCGCAGCCGGGTTTTCTTCTTTCATGAAATTTTCGCCCATAAGAAAACCCTTATAACCTACAGCACGCAATTGTTTTACTGTTTCAACTTTCGAAATTCCACTTTCACTCACTTTTACATATTTATCGGGAATAAGCGCTGCCAAATCAAACGAAGTTTGAATACTTTGTTCAAAAGTTTTAAGATTTCGGTTGTTTACACCCAACAGATCTACAAAATCGTTGGCATGGCCCAGCTCTTGTTCATTGTGCACTTCAAGCAACACTTCGAGTCCAAGTTCATGCGCTTTGCTTGCCAGCTCTAAGGTTTGTTTCACTGTGAGTGCCGCTGCAATGAGCAAAACAACATCGGCGCCCATGGCTTTCGCTTCGTAAAGCTGATATTCATCAATCACAAAATCCTTGCGCAGCACGGGACAAGCAATAAAAGGACGAGCCGCTATAATATCGAGAGGTGAACCACCAAAAAACTCCGAATCAGTAAGGATAGAAATACCTGCAGCCCCAGCAGCGCTGTATCCGGACGTCACTTCAATCACATCAGCATCCTCGTTGATCCAACCCAACGAAGGCGATTTGCGTTTGAACTCAGCGATAATCCCTGACTCCGAATTCAACAAGCTTTCTTTCAGCGACAAACATTTTCGCCCATACAAAGGAGCATTGACTAGCGCCGATAAAGGAGTTGATATTTTACGTGAAGCTACTTCAGAGCACTTACTATCAATTATTTTGTCTAGAATTGTCATTTTATTTATTGATAAATCTGTTGGCTGCTGTACAAAAACAGCTAATCTGTTACTATGTTTACAAGTTCAAACCCTTATTTATAATTGTCCACAAATTTTTCAAATGCTTTTTTGGCCGAACCATTGGCCAATGCATCTGCAGCCTCGGCCTTGCACTGTTCCAGCGTTTTCATCGGGCAACGCGTTTGAATGGCAAAAGCAGCATTAACAACTACAGCGTTTCTTTGCGCTTCAGTAGCCTTATTATCAAGCACATTGATAAATATCTTTGCTGCCTCGTCCACAGTGTTGCCACCCCACAATTCCTCTTGTCGAATTGTTTTAAATCCAAGTTGCTCGGGCGTAAAAACAAACTCACCAGCATTGTTTGTAATTTTACAAACATCCGTAAGCGATATTTCATCGTAGCCATCGAGCGAATGTACAATGCTGTAATTTACGCCCAGATTTTGATAAATATAGGTATAAAGTCGCATCATTTTCAGGTTGTACACACCAAGACATTGATAATGTGGTCGAACCGGACTAATCAGTGGTCCAAGTACATTAAAAAAAGTACGGACACCCAGGTTTTTGCGCACAGGAGCCACATTTTTCATGGCCGGATTGCAAAAAGGAGCATGCAAATAAGCAAAACCCGCTTCGTCGAGCGAACGTTTCACAACATTAATATCGGTAGTGAATTTTGCTCCGAAATACTCCAGCACATTCGACGATCCACTCACCGAAGTGGCTCCGTAATTTCCATGCTTTGCAACAGTATAACCCGCACCAGCCACAGTAAAGCAACTGCAGGTTGAAATATTGAAAGTATTTTTGCCATCACCACCCGTTCCTACAATGTCAAGCGGGTCAAATTCCGACAAATCCATCGGTATAGCCATCTCCAGCAATGCATCGCGAAAACCGATCACCTCATTTAATTCGATGCTTCGCATAAGAAACACCGAGATAAAAGCAGCTATTTCAGATTCGTTGTATTTTCCGGCAGCTATATTGGTCATCACCGCAGCCGCTTCTTCTCGCGTAAGCGATTGGTGATTAAAAAGTTGATTCAGTATTTGTTTCATAAAGCCTCCTCCCGACCTCCCTCAAAGGGGGAGGAGAAACGGGTATAATATGATTTGAGTTCAAAATAAAATATTTCAAATTTATAAAAACTTTGGAAATACGCCCTATTCCCTTCTTTTGGAAAAGTTTGGGGAGGATAACCAGTTTTTCAGCATTTGCTCACCGTCCGGCGTCAATACCGATTCGGGATGGAACTGAACGCCACGCGCATCGTATTCTTTATGCGCCAAAGCCATAATCATTCCTTCTTCATCCACGGCTGTAATTGTAAGGCATTCGGGCAAAGTTGTTTTTTCGGCAGCCCACGAATGGTAACGTCCCACTTCGATGCGTTTTGGCAAACCATCGAACAACACATCTTTTTCCAACACATCCACCATTGAGCTGATGCCGTGGTGTACTTCCGAAAGATTGATAAGTGTTCCACCAAAAGCTTCGGCTATGGCCTGCTCGCCCAAACATACGCCAAGTATACTTCTCGAAGGCGCATAAGTCCTGATTACATCGAGCAAAATACCAGACTCCGAAGGCACACCGGGTCCGGGCGAAAGAATGATTTTATCGAAACGGGCAATGTCTTCGAGCGCTATTTTATCGTTACGATGTACTTCCACATCGTCATATCCCAACTTTTTAACTGCATGTACCAAATTATAGGTAAATGAGTCATAGTTATCAAAAACAAGTATTTTCATGAGTAGTATGTCTAATTTCTGAGGTCAAAAGTCAAAAGAGCCTTTGCATCAAAATAATTATTTTAAAATTGTAAATTATCCACCTTTTATTTCCCGGAAGCCACTTCCACTGCACGTTTCAAGGCAGCCAGTTTATTATTTACTTCCTGCAATTCGCTTTCTTCGTCCGATTTGGCAACGACGCCGGCGCCGGCCTGATAATAAAGCGTATTGTTTTTACTAACAAACGAACGAATCGTAATGGCTTGGTTAAAACTTCCATCGAAACCGATATATCCTAAACAACCACCGTAAGGTCCACGATCATGAGGTTCAATCTGATCAATCAGCTGCATGGCTTTTATCTTTGGAGCTCCCGAAAGCGTTCCGGCAGGGAAAGTATCAGCAAAAAGTTTTATAATCTTTGTCTCAGGCTTCATTTTTCCGCTTACACTCGAAACCAAATGTAACACATGCGAATAATACTGCACTTCGCGAAACACTTCCACTTCCACCTGATCGGTATTGCGACTTAAATCGTTGCGGGCCAAATCAACGAGCATCACATGTTCGGCATTTTCCTTTTTATCGTTCCGCAATTTTTCGGCCAGTTGAAAATCTTTTTCGTCGTCGCCGGTGCGTCTGAAAGTTCCGGCTATAGGTTTAATATAGGCTTTCTGCTTTTTTACATCGACTACTAAATGCGCTTCGGGAGAAGAACCAAAAATTCGGAAATCGCCAAAATTGAAGTAAAAAAGATAAGGCGAAGGATTCACCGAACGTAAAGTACGATACAGCATAAAATCATCTCCTTTGTATTGCTGATAGAAACGGCGCGAAAGCACAATCTGAAAAACATTTCCTTTCTGACACTCTTGCTTTCCACGTGTCACCATGCGTTTAAAGTCTTCGTCAGAAATATCGCATTTTTCATCGCCTATTGCTTCGAATTGGTAAGTTGCCACATTGTTGTTCTCCAGAATACGTTCGATGCTCTGAATGGCCGAACTTTCACCTTCAAGAAGATTTTCAATGATTGTCAGTTCGTTATTGAAATGATTAATGGCAATGATGTACTTAAAAAAAACATAATGCAATCCCGGCATATCACCAGGTACAGTGTTTCGTGCCGAAAGCTTCACATCTTCGAAATACTGCACCGATTCATAAGAAGTATAACCGAAAAGGCCGTTGATGTTCAGCTTGCATTCGTTTTCGGCAATCTCAAATTCTTTCAGAAACACATCGAAGCGATCGGCCACAGTAAGCGGATCAACCACCTGTGTTTCTACCTGAACTCCATTGGGATATTCCTCGACAATCAGAAAATTATTCACAGAAATGCCTCCAATAGGGCTGAAACCGATATAGGAATAGCTATTTTCGAGTCCATGATAGTCCGAACTTTCGAGCAGCACCGAATTGGTATACAAGTCGCGCACTTTCAGATAAATACCTACCGGGGTTTGTAAATCGGCAAGCATTGTTTTTGATTTAACGTATAGTTTCATATTTATTTAATAATTGACGAGAGTCGACATACAACTGAAAAAGCTACGCACAGTTGGTTGTTGACTGTTGTCATTTTTTAAAATGTTTTACATAGGTGTCCATATCTTTATCTCCTCTGCCCGAAACCGTTACTACAACAATATCATCCGGTTTGAAGTTTTGTTTTTCTTTTTTCAAAATAGCCAGCGCATGTGCCGATTCGATAGCAGGAATAATACCCTCAAGTCTTGTCAGTTCAAAAGCAGCTTCTAGCGCCTCATCATCGTTCACAGGATATACCTTAGTACGGCCGGCTCGTGCCAGAAAAGCGTGAGCTGGCCCAATGCCGGGATAATCCAACCCAGCCGAAATGGAATAAGGCTCGGTAATCTGTCCATCTTCATCCTGCATCAACAAAGTTTTTGCTCCGTGAATAATTCCCACACTTCCGAGCGTAATTGTTGCAGCTGTTTCGGTAGTTTCAACGCCCATTCCACCAGCTTCGGCCGAAATTATGTTCACTCGCTCATCATTAAGGTAATGATAATAAGTTCCCATAGCATTGCTACCACCGCCTACACAAGCAATCAAATAATTGGGATAATCGCGCCCTGTTTGTTCATTGAGCTGCTCTTTTATCTCTTCGCTGATCACCGACTGAAAAAAACCCACCATATCGGGATATGGATGCGGTCCTACAGTAGAGCCAATGATGTAAAATGAATCGGGATTAGAGCACCAATACCGAATAGCTTCGTTGGTGGCATCCTTCAATGTCATATTTCCGCTCGTTACCGGCTCCACTGATGCTCCAAGCATTCGCATTTTCTGGACGTTCAGGAACTGACGTTCCACATCTGTTTTGCCCATGAACACAATACATTCAAGTCCCATCAAGGCACAAGCTGTGGCTGTGGCCACGCCATGTTGTCCGGCTCCTGTTTCGGCTATGATACGCGTTTTGCCCATGCGCTTAGCCAACAGAATTTGCCCCAGAGCATTGTTTATTTTATGTGCGCCTGTATGATTCAGGTCCTCGCGCTTGAGGTAAATGTTAGTTTCATAAATTGCCGACAAACGCCTGGCAAAATACAATGGCGATGGCCGGCCTACATAGTTTTTGAGCAAGTCGTAGTATTCTGCTCTGAACAAAGCATCATCCTTGATCGCAAAATAAGCTTCTTTCAGTCGCTCCACTGTTCCGTGCAAAATTTCGGGGATATAAGCTCCGCCAAATTCGCCGTAATAACCGTTGTTATCTATTGAATAATCCATTATTGATTAAATAATAATTGTAAATGTGACTAAATTGTAAATAAAAAAAGGCTTATCGTGAGTTACGACAAGCCTTTTTATAGATCATTATATTTCTTCTGACATACATATAGGAAGTTCCGCTCACGATTGGGTTATTCGTAAGTGCCACCACCAAAATTTATTAATTGTCAGAGTTGTTTTCATTTCTGTTTGATTTCGACGACAAAGATGATATTTTATTTTTATTTACGCAAGAAAAATATCAAATTTTTTATTTCCTAATTTTCAAGCTGCTGGTACATATGGGAAAAAATGTAAGTGAATACTCGCCTGTGCTATTGTTATTCGCACAATTTATCAGTAAAAAGCACGCCCTGTAAATGATCAAATTCGTGCTGAAAAATAACAGCCACAAAATTATCCTGACGCGAATAGCCGACCAGTTTCTCTCTTACCTTTTCACCATTTTCGTTCAGATACTCTACTTCAACCCAAGGGTAACGAATAGAATTAGCTGAGATATCCGGAATTGATAAACAACCATCACGCTCAAAACAAATGGTTTCGTCGGCACGATTTACGATTTTGGGGTTGATGGCCACTTCCACAGGAGCATTTGGTTGATCCACCCTCACAAAAAGAAAAATATTCCGCGAAATTCCGATTTGAGGTGCTGCTATACCTACACCTGACTCAGCAAACATAGTTGCTTTCATTCTTGAAATGAGTTTTTCGACATTTTCTCTGTCTTTGCCGAAATTTATATCCTTACAAGGCCTGCGCAATATCTTCAGATCCTGCTCATTGGTGGTAAGTAATACTCTGAATGGCGTTAAAGCATTGGCGCTCTCTATGTGTTTTATTTCTGAATTCGTCATTTTTTGTAATGTATTGCAGGAGTACAGCAGGAAAAGCGTACAAAGCAGTAATAAGTATTTTTGCATATAAGATATTTTAATAAAGCAATTCTGAATCAGAATATTGGCTTTCAGATCAAAGCTTCGAAGTAATAATAAATCAGGAATCCGGCAACGATTATTTTAGAAATAGTACCCAACAAAAACCCGACAAACGCTCCAAAGGCAGCACGTAGAGCTTCTTTGTTGCTTTTGTTACCTGACAACTCGCCGAGCAAAGCTCCCACAAAAGGACCAAGTATTATTCCCCAGGGCCCGGCAAACAATCCTGCTATCAAGCCGAGCGAACTTCCCCAAACGCCACGCTTGGATCCGCCAAACTTCTTAGTTCCCCAGATAGGAACAAAATAATCGAACAATTGCACCGCCACAACAACAACGGCCCAAAACACAAGGAATTGCGATGAGAACTGAACTCTTTCGGTAAGGTGAAGCAGAAAAATGCCGAGATAACTTAGTGGTGTTCCCGGCAAAATGGGCAACACCGACCCCAAAAGTCCGACCAACAAAAACAAACCGGCAAGTAGTATAAGAAAAATGTCCATTCTGAATTGTAGTTTTCTTACTTTACAATAAATATTTTACAAATATAACCAAAAGTAAAAAAACAAGTTCATTCGGCAAATAAAAAACAATGAAATCAGCACAAAATTTTCAGATCAGGAATTCAATTACTTGAGAAATTCCGCAGCTTTTGAAAACACCTGTTCAAATGATGCATCAACTTTTTTTCTGTCGATTCGTCCGTTGACTGGAAATGGATTTTCGTGCGTATAATCGAAATCAAAATCAAGAAG